>Ga0308010_1000421_pt1 | contig 29426 bp, 33 predicted proteins | sample Neamet129_FD_202368 | JGI IMG/M metagenome (GOLD analysis project Ga0308010, IMG submission 202368) | Marine microbial communities from water near the shore, Antarctic Ocean - #129 | ecosystem: Environmental > Aquatic > Marine > Unclassified | place: Southern Ocean | collected 2014-07-24 | reverse complement strand
GCACTACCGCAAAGAACCAAAAAATAATATACTAAATACAAATGGCTATTAGAAAAATCTTAACTGAACCAGATCCTTTCTTAAGGCAAATATCTTACGAGGTAGAGAAAGTAGATGGCGAAATTAGAAAGCTAATTGATGACATGCTTGAAACGATGTATGCAGCACCAGGTATTGGTTTAGCGGCAATACAAATAGGTGTTCCAAAAAGAGTAATAGTAATAGATTTGTCAAAAGAAGAAAAAAAAAAACCACTTTATTTTGTTAATCCCAAAATAATTGTAAGTTCAGAAGATAATTCTACTTATGAAGAAGGCTGTCTATCTGTACCAGGACAATTTGCTGAGGTTGAAAGACCTAATAAATGTCATGTCAGTTATTTAGATTACGATGGTCAAAAAAAAGAGTTAAAAGCAGAGGGGCTTTTAGCAACCTGCATTCAACATGAAATAGACCATTTACAAGGAATTTTATTTATTGATTATTTATCAAAATTGAAAAAAAACTATATTGTTAAAAAGCTTTCAAAACAAAAAAAAGTATTAGAAAGAATAGTGGTTTAAGTTAATTAAATTAATGCCACATAAAATAATTTTCATGGGAACACCTAGTTTCTCAGTTGCATCATTAGAAGTATTAGCAAAATCTTCGTATAAAATTTCTCATGTTTATACTCAGCCTCCAAAAGAATCGAACCGAGGTCATAAATTGAATCCTTCACCAATTCAAAAAAGTGCTAAAAATTTAAATTTACCTATACGAAGTCCTAGCAGTTTAAATAATGATGAAGAATTAAATTTTTTTAGAAACTTAAATCCAGATATTGTCGTTGTGGTTGCTTATGGACAACTAATTCCCAAAAAATTTCTTAACGTGCCAAGAAAAGGTTTTATAAATATTCATGCCTCTCTACTTCCTAGATGGCGTGGAGCCGCACCTATACAAAGAGCAATTATAAATCTAGATAAGGTTACAGGTGTAAGCATAATGAAAATTATAGAAGAATTAGACTCTGGTCCAGTTATGAAGAAAGTAAAAATAAATATTAGCCCCCTCAATACAAGTGGAGAAGTCTTGGAAAAATTGTCAATTACTGGGTCAGAAAATATTGTAGAAGCACTGGATGACATTTTTAGTGAAAAAGTAAAATTTATTGAGCAGGATCACAATCTAGCTACCTACGCAAAAAAAATTAAAAAAAATGAAGGAAAAATAAATTGGGATCAAAACGCAAAAAACATCATAGGTAAGATCAATGGTTTAAATCCTAATCCAGGAGCATGGTTTGAGTATAAAAAAGTAAGATATAAAATATGGAAAGCTTCAATATTTGTAAAAAAAGGAGCTGTTGGGACTATTCTAGACGATAACCTTACAATAGCCTGTAGAGATAAATCCATAAAAATTACTGAAATACAAAGAGAAGGAAAAAATAAATTATTATTAAAAGATTTTTTATTAGGGATAAAATTTAAAATAGGAGACCCAATTGAATAATGTTTAACTATCAAATTATAATAGAATATGATGGAACTAATTTTGTAGGATGGCAAAAGCAAAAAAACGGAGCATCAGTCCAGCAAGCAATTGAAAGAATTATAATTAAAATTTTAAAAGAAAAAATAAAACTGTATGGTTCTGGAAGAACAGACTCAGGTGTTCACGCTATAGCTCAATCAGCTAATTTTATTCTTAAATCTAAAATAAATAATGAATTTCTTTTTTTAAATTCAGTTAATTTTTTTTTAAATAAAAAAAAAATATCTATTTTAAAGATTAATGAAAAAAAAAGAACCTTTCATGCAAGATTTAGCGCAAAGAAGAGAGAATATATGTATATAATAATAAATCGTATAGCGCCCTTATCTCTAGAGTCGAATAAAGCTTGGCATATAAGATCAAATTTAGATTTTAAACTCATGAGAAAAGCAGCAAATATCTTAAAAGGTACAAAGGATTTTTCTACTTTTCGATCTTCTACGTGCAGCGCGAAAACACCAATTAAAACTTTAGAAGAACCAAAAATAAAAAAAGTTGGTGATAAAATAATAATAATTTTTCGGTCCAAATCTTTCTTGCAGCAACAGGTAAGGTCAATGGTAGGATGTTTAAAATTTGTAGGAGAAAAAAAATGGAGCTTAAAAAAATTTAAAGAAGTTTTATCTTCAAAAAAGAAAACTGATTGCGCACCGCCAGCCCCTCCGTGTGGCTTATATCTAAATAGTATTAAGTATTAAATTATTTTGTTATAATCCTTTAGAGTATTTTCCCAAGATAATTTTTTTATTTTGCTGTAGGAATTTTTTGACAATTTATTAGCTAATATTTTATTTGTCTTGAGTTGAATGATTTTATTTATAAATTGTTTTTTATTTTTATAGATCAGAAGATCTTTATTGTTTAAGAGTTTTTTAGTTCCAGAAGCAGATTTTGCACTAGCAATTGCAGGCAATGCATAGGACATATAGGTAAAAACTTTATTTTGAACACCTGTAGTAATTCGCAAGTTTGCAATACCACACACTGATAATTTTATATTTTTATCTAAAAAATTAATTTTACCTAATACCTTTACATTCTTAAAAAAACACAACCTTAATTTATCAAATCTATTAATAGTCCCAATTATATGGAATTCTATTTCTGGGTATATTGAATTGATTTTTGGTAAAATATTTTTTGAAAAATCATAGCATGCGTATTTATTAGGAAGATAATTAATATTCCCTATAAAAAGAATTTTAAAATTTTTTTTGTGAAAACTAAAAGTTTTTTTCTCATTTTTTGTACCATTAGTAATCTCTATTATTTTTTTATTAAATTGAAGATCGGAATTATTTAAATCCTTTCTTGAAACTATTACAGTTTTATCAAATAATTTTGCACATATTTTTTCATATTTTTTTATCAGAAAACTTTCTAAAAAATAAAGATAATAAAAAAGGTTAAAGAAACTTAAATATTTTTTTATCTGATTATAGTTATTAGACCCAAGATCTGTCATCTCTAAAATTTTTTTCCCTTTATAATTTTTTGGTAAATATTGAGCTGAACGAACCATATGAAATATAATAGAGTCATAATCTTCACAATTGTTGTCTAGAAATTTTTTGATTTTTTTTGAAAAAAAATAACCGACCTGTAAAGGTTTAAATTTAACTAATGCCAAAAAAGTATAAAATAATTTTAATAAAATATTATTAGTTTTAAAAAAATATATTTTTCCATTTTTTTTTATCTGGGTCGAATTTTTATTTGAGCTGGAGCAAACTACATCAACTATATTTTTTTTACTTAAATATTTTATAATATTTAAAGACCTAATGGTGTCTCCTGAATAGTTTTTTGGTTCTAAAGAGGAAGATGTTACAAAAAGAATTTTTTTCACAATTTAAATTATTTATTCACAGTCAATTATTCAATCTTATATTTAAAAAATTCTTCAATAATATTTTCATAAATTTTTACTAATTTTTTAAGATCAGTCAAAGAAACACATTCATCTACACGATGCATTGTTTTGTTCACTAAACCAAATTCAAGACATGGAGTAATTTTCTTTATAAATCTTGCGTCTGAAGTACCTCCAGTTGTTGAGAATACCGGATTAATTTTAGTAATTTTTTTAATTATTTTTCTAGCCATTTGAATAGTTGATCCAGGTTGAGTTAAAAAGGAATCACCTGTAACAAAAAATTCCATCTTATATTTTGTTTTGTTTTTTTTACAAATTGATCGGACTATTGAAGTTATTTTCTTTTTTAAACTTACCGAAGAGTGATAATTATTGTATCTAATATTAAATTGAGTTCTGGCTCTTGCTGGAATTACATTGTGCGCTAAATTATCTACATTTATCCCTGTAAACTCCAAATTAGAAGCTTGAAAATGTTTGTTTCCTTTGTCTAGAGGTTTTTCTTTAAGCTTTTTACATACGGCAATCACACTATTAATTGGATTCTTTGAAAGATGTGGATAAGCAACATGACCTTGAGTGCCCTCAATCTCTAACTTGCATGACAAGCTACCTCTTCTACCTATTTTAATCATTTCTCCTAATTTATTTGGATTTGTTGGTTCTCCAACTATACAAAAATCAATTTTTTCTTTTTTTTTAATTAAATAATCAACTACTTTTTTTGTTCCGTTCACAGCCTGAGCTTCTTCATCTCCTGTAATTAAAAAACTTATAGAACCATTAATTTTTTTATTTTTTTCTAAAAAATTGCTAACTGCTGTTATAAAGCACGCAATAGAGCTTTTCATATCATTAGCTCCTCTACCAATTAAATGATTGTTTTTTATTTTTGGTTTAAAAGGGTTAACAGTCCAATCATTTAAATTACCAGGAGGAACAACATCTGTATGACCCGCATAACATAAATTTGGTTGTTTATTTCCTAATCGTGCGTAAAGATTTTTTATAGTTGGATTTTTTTTATCTTTAAATTCTAAAATTTTACAATTAAATCCTAATTTTTTTAGTTTTTTAGATATGTAATTTATAGCTCCCGCATCAACGGGTGTCACACTTGGGAAGCTTATAAGGTCTTTTGCTAATTGCAGCTCGTTAAATTTTTTCATCAATCTCTAAGTAAGTCGTTAATTGAAGTTTTACTTCTAGTTTTTTCATCAACTTGTTTAATTATAATGGCACAACTTAATGATGGAGCGTTAGGATTTTTTTTATCTGGCATTGAGCCAGGTACTACTACTGAGTAGGGTGGTATCTCTCCATAAATAACCTCACCAGTTTGCCTGTTTACAATTTTTGTAGATTGACCAATACACATCCCCATACTAATCACAGAACCTTCTCCAACTATTACTCCTTCAACGACTTCGGACATTGCCCCTAGAAAAACATTATCTTCAATAATAGTTGGTAATGCTTGAGCTGGTTCTAAAACTCCACCAACACCAGAACCTGCTGAGATATGACAATTTTTACCTATCTGACAACAGCTGCCTGCTCTTGAAAAAGTATCCATCATTGTACCTTCATCTATATACGCTCCAATATTTATAAAACATGGCATTAAAACAACATTCCTACCAACAAAGGATCCTTTTCTCACAGGAGAATTAGGCACCATCCTAAATCCGGCTTTAACATGATCTTCCTTAGTCCATCCAGCTGTTTTTCCTTTTATCAAGTGAGATTTATCATACCAGCTACTATAAGGTCCGCTTAAAGTTTCCATGTCATAAATCCTAAAACTTAACATGATTGCTTTTTTTAAGTACTGATGAGTCACCCAGTTACCATTGATCTTTTCAGCAACCTTCGCAGCCCCTGAATCTAAATTATTTATAGTCTGATTAATTGCATCAATTATTTTTTTATCAGAGTTTTTATTAATTTCCTCTTTTTTATCCCAAGCTTGATTTATTATTATTTCTAACTCATTTTTGTTCATTTATTCTCCTTAAAAATTTTGATAAGTTATCGATTTTGTAGTCTATAAAGCTTTCATTAGAAAATTCAGCTGCCCAAGGTTCGTCATTTTTAACCCAAGCTGTTTTCATTCCCAATTCTTTAGCAGGTTTTAAATTTCTAGCTATATCTTCAATGAATATACAATATTGAGGATCTATTCTATATTTTTCGATAATTTTTTTATATGGCGTGATTGAGGGTTTTGGTACAAAATCAGCATCTACTATGTCAAAAACTCCATCAAAAATATTTTGAATACCAATTCTTTTAGTAACGTTTGCAGCGTGAGCCTTGGAACCATTAGTAAATATAAATTTTTTTCCTTTCAGATTAGTTAGTTCGTTTTGAAGCTTTGTATCTTCTTTTAAAAAATCTAAATCAACATCATGAACAAACTCTAAAAATTCTTGAGCGTCAATTTTGTGATTTTCAATCATTCCATTAAGTGTTGTATTATATTCATGAAAATAATTTTTTTGAATTTTTTTTGCTTCTTCTATAGTTGTATTAAGTTTATCAGAAATAAAAAGTGTCATTTTTTTATCTACTTGATCAAATACTTTTGTGTCACCTGAGTACAAAGTATTATCAAGATCAAAGAGCCAATATTTTATTTGTTTAAGTTCTTTCATTTTCTTATAAGTGTCCCGGCACCTTCATCAGAAAAAATTTCATATAAAATAGAATGAAGTTTTCTACCATCAATAATAACAACACCTTTAACTCCATTTTCAATGGCATCAATTGAGTTTAAAAGCTTAGGTATCATTCCTCCTTCTACTATTTTTTTATTAATTAAGTCTTTTGCTTCAGCAGGTTTAATTTCATTAATTAATTTTTCATTTTTATCATAAACGCCTGCAACATCTGTCATTAGTAACAATCTTCTAGATTTTAAACTCTTTGCTATAGCTGCAGCTGCTGTATCTGCATTAATATTGTATTTTTCTCCCTCCTCATCCTTGCCCATAGGAGAAATCACAGGTATTTGTTGCAGGTCTATAATAGCTTGAATTTTTTCATTTAATATTCTTTTTGGTTTTCCAACAAAGCCAAGGTCTTTGCTTTCTTGTTCAACAATAAAAATATTGTTTTGGCTTACATTTAGTCCATCGGCTTTACATTTTTTTTTTTCTAATTTTTCTATAATTTCAGAATTAAAATCTACTAAAGCTTTTTCAACTACTCTCATAGTTTGTTCGTTGGTGACTCTTAAACCATCAATAAACCGACTCTCAACATTTAGCTTTGCTAGCTCTATTTTTATTCTAGGGCCTCCTCCATGAACGATAATTACAGTTAGTCCTAATTTGTAAAGTATAGCCACGTCTTCTATAAATTTATTAAATAAATCGGAATCTATTAAAACTTTCCCTCCACACTTTATTACTATTCTTTCTTTTTTATATTTATTTATGTATTTAGGAACTTGAGAAATATTAGGCGCATTTTTAGGCCAAATTTTTTTTAAATTTTCTAGGTCTTTTTCTCCTGAACTCATTTAGTGTGTTTTAACTGTTGTTCTTTTCATTATGAACCATTGTTGAGCAATAGTTAAGACGTTGTTGACAGTCCAGTACACAACTAATCCTGATGGAAAAGATGCCAGTATCACTGTTAAGAATATTGGAAAAAACATAAATATTTTAGCTTGAATGGGGTCTGTCGGAGCAGGATTTAATTTTTGCTGAACAAACATTGTAAGACCCATTAAAATTGGCCAAACACCTATTATTAAAAAGCTTGGGGGCGTAAAAGGCAATAAGCCAAAAAGGTTAAATATTGTAGTAGGATCTGAGGCAGATAAATCTTTTATCCAACCAAAGAAAGGCTGATGTCTCATTTCAAGAGAAATAAAAAGCATTTTATAAATTGCAAAGAAAAATGGAATCTGTATTAAAACCGGCAAACAACCAGAGGCAGGGTTTATTTGCTCTTTCTTGTACAGTGCCATTATAGCTTGTTGAAGCTTAGTCTTGTCATCCTTGTGAATATCTTTAAGTCTTGCCATCTCCGGCTGTAAAGCTTTCATTTTTGCCATTGATTTAAAAGAGTAATTGGCTAAAGGAAAGAAAACTAACCTAATCATTATTGTAATTAGGACGATCGCAATTCCAAAGTTACCCGTTAGCTTAAATAAATAGTCAACTGCGAAAAATAATGGTTTTGTAAAAAAATAGAACCAACCCCAATCAATAATTAAATCTAACTTTTCTATATTCTCTTTTTCCGCATATGCATCAATAGTTTGGACTTCTTTAGCTGCTACAAAGATTTTTATTTCATTCTTTGCTTTTGCAGAAGGGGCAATAACTTTTGGATTATTTAATAGAAAATTAGCTTTATAAGCATCTTGGTATAAAAAAGTAGACTTAAATCTTTCTCCTGCCTCAGGTATTAAAGCCGTCATCCAATATTTATCTGTAATACCTATCCATCCTTTGTCTGCATTTCGTACTATTTTTTTCTCTTCTATGTCGTCGTAATCATCTTCTTTAAGCTCTTCATCTAAAACAGCAATAAAACCCTCGTGCAGAATATAAAAACCCTTCAAGTCTTCAGGTATATTCTTTCTTGTTAGCTGAGCATAGGGATACAATTCAACTTGTTCTGAAGAATTATTTTCTACCTCTTGATTTATTTTGAAAAGGTAATTGTCATCTATTTCAATTTTTTTTCTAAATATAAGATTTGAACCATTATTCCATTCTAGGGTCACAGGACTGTTCACGGATAAAACTTTATTGCCCACAATACTCCAAGTGCTTTTACTTGTTGGAACTTTAATTTTATTTCCTATGCTTGCCCAGCCTGATTCAGCAAAATATCCATTTTTTGTTTCTTTAGGATTTAAGAATTGTACTATGTCATCTGACTTAATATTAACTTTATAATTTTTAAAAGACAAATCATCTATTACTGCCCCTTCAAGTGAGATCGAGCCTTTTATTTTTTTGTTTTCTAATAAAATTCTATTTGTTTTTTTCAGAGAATCTTTTCTTGAAATATTTTTTTTAACGGTTGTACTGTCAATACTCGGGACAATACCATTCCCTAGTGTTTTATTTTCAGGCTGACTATTTAAAACTTTTTTATTTTGTATCTCAGTAGTTTGGGGAGGGTCAACAAAAGCTGACCAGAAAAGCAGCACAGACATAGATAGCGCTATAGCTATAAAAACATTTTTATTTTCCATCTAATCTAATTCCTTTGGTTTATAATTTTTTACTGGAACGAAATCTATTCCGTCTGCACCACCTAAAATTTTTACAGGATGGCAACGGATAATTCTTTTTAAACTATACGCACCACCTTTTATCAAGCCGTGCTCTTTAAGTGCCACACTGCAGTATTCAGAGCATGTGGGTAGAAACCTACATCTCACACCAAGCAAAGGTGAAATAAAAAAATTGTAAAATTTTATTACTAATAAAATTAGAAAAATTAAATTATTTTTAATTGAAGATTCAAAAATTTTCAAAGCTTTTTTGCATTGTTGAAAATAGAATTTTATAGTCTTTTTCATAAGCATTTGATTTTCCAAAAACTATATAAGTATAATTAGTATTAATTGCACCTTTTATTTTCAAAAGTTTACACACTATAGCTTTTAATTTGCGTCTTATTCTGTTTCTTATTACAGCATTACCAATTTTTTTTTTCATTACAAAACTAATACGTAATAAATTTTTATTTTTCCCCTGAATAAAATTTTTTGCTGCAAAAATAGAAAAAAAATCAGTATGAACTTTCTTTTCTTTCAAAGTTAATTTGAAGTGATTATTTTTTTTTAAACTTTCCAGCTTAATCATTAAAATTAAGTTGAGATAGTCTTACGTCCTTTGGCTCTTCTTCTTGCGATTAATTGTCTGCCAGCTTTAGTAGCCATTCTACCTCTAAAACCATGTCTTCTTTTTCTAACTAAGTTACTAGGTTGATAAGTTCTTTTCATAAATATTTAAGGTTATATAATATAATTAACCTGTATTGTATATGTAAATAATGAGTAAAAAACTTAAACTATTTTTAGGAATTTCTTATTTACTTATTCTATTTACATTTTTGTATTTTGTTTTTTTACAAGTTGAAGTTAGTAGGTTAAATGATTTTTCATATTATAAGGAACTCCAAGTAAATATAGATGGCTTAATTGGAGACAAGTTCCATATAAATATATTGATATTTTTTGTATTTTCTACAATGTGGGTTATGTTACTTGGGTTTGGCTCTCCTCTTTTAATAATGTCGGGAATTTTATTTGGTAAGTGGATTGGAACTTGCGTGTCAGTTATTTCTATCACTATCGGGGCGTTAATATTATACGCAATTGCTAATTTTTTTTTCAAAGATTTAATTAATAATTTGTTAAAAAAAAAATTTGCAAAATATATTAATCTTTTTAAGAAAAATGAATTTTACTATTTTTTTGTCTTTAGACTTATAGGAGGCCTGGGCCTTCCATTTCCTTTACAAAATACTTTACCAATAATTTTTAATATGAAAAAAATAAATTATTTTTTTGCAAGTTTTTTAGGATTTATACCCGGCTTCTTTATTTCAGTTTCTATTGGATCTGGAATTAATAAATTTATAAGAGAATCAGAAAGTTTTAGTTTTACAAACTTAATTCTTAGTAAAGAAATTTATTTTCCTGTAATTTTATTTATAATTTTTATTTTCATGTCTTTAATAGTAAAAAAAATTTATTTTGATGTTAAAGACAAATAAAAATAATTTATCTGAAGATCCAAGTCCCTACCTTCAACAACACAAAAAAAATCCAGTTAATTGGCAAGTGTGGTCAAAAGAAGCATTAGATTTTGCTAGGGAAAAAAAAATTCCAATACTTCTTAGCGTTGGGTACGCAAGCTGTCATTGGTGTCATGTTATGGCACACGAAAGTTTTGAGGACGAAGAGACAGCCGAACTTATGAACAAGCATTTTTTAAACATAAAAGTAGATCGAGAAGAAAGACCCGATATTGATTATATTTTTCAAAGCTCTTTTCAACTTTTTAATCAGTCAAGTGGAGGATGGCCGCTAACTATGTTTCTTGATGAAAATGCCATTCCTTTTATGGCAGGAACTTATTTTCCCAAAATACCTTCTCATGGCCTACCATCTTTCAAAGAAGTGGTTTCAAGAGTAGGAAAAACTTACACTCAACAAAGAGAGGAGATTATCAAACAGTCACCAATTATATCTAAAAGTTTAGAGTTAAGAAAATCTTCTGTTTTAAATCAAGACCTAGAAAATATTTTACAAAATATTATTGTTAATTTAGATAAAGAAAAGGGAGGATATAATGGTGCTCCTAAATTTCCAATATTTAATATTTATGACACACTTTTATATTTTTTTTCTAAAACTAAAAATTTGAATTATATAGAACCTGTTGAATTAATTTTAAAACAGCTTTGTTCACAGGGAATATACGATCATGTAGAAGGCGGGCTTTCAAGATACACTGTAGATGAAAATTGGTTAATTCCACATTTTGAAAAAATGCTTTATGACAATGCTCAATTTGTTCTCTTAATATCTAAATTCCTTAAAATAAATAGAAATGATTATTTTGAGAAAAAAATTATTCAAACAATTGAATTTATAAATAATAGTTTTTTAAATTCTAAAAATAATTTATTAGGATCGGCTTATGACGCAGACAGTGAGGGTGAAGAAGGAAAATATTATGTTTTTAACTATAATGAACTAAAAGATATTAAAGATATTGAACTATATTTTGACGTAAAGCCAGATGGAAACTGGGAAAATAAAATAATTTTAAAAGAAATCAAGACCCCGCCAAAATCAGTGCTTATCAAATTGAAAGACTTAAGAAAAAAGAAGAAAAAACCATTTTTTGACAATAAAATTCAACTTGATTTAAACTGTCTTTGGATAAGTGCTTTAATTTCTGCGGAAAAAGTATTACCTAAAAATGGCTATTTGCAAATAGCGGAAACTTTTTATAGCAGTCTAGAAAAAATATTTTTTAGAGAAGAAAATCTATATCACACCAACTCAAAAACTACTGTTTTTTTAGAAGACTATGCTTACACTATATCAATGCTACTAGATCTATCAGATCAAACTTTAAAACCTAGTTATTTATTTAAAGCTAAAGAATTATGTCAAAAAACTATAGAGCTTTTTTATGTAAAAGAAAAATCCATATTTCAAAAAAATATAATTTTTAATAACGACCTTTTCCACAAACCAATAGATATCAGTGACAACAATATTCCAAACGGTAATTCTATTATGTTATTAAATTTTTCTAGACTAGGAATGAAAAATGAAGGAAGAGAACTATCTAATAGTTTAAATGGGTATTTAAATATTTATAAGTCACTAATGATCAGTAGCTTAAAATCAATTGATTATTTTAATATGATAGAATCAAACAAAAACTGTACGGATACCGGATGTATAATTTAAGCCTAAGTTAAAATGAAAAAAATAAATCGAGATATTTTCTCTTGGATTACTTGGTTAATATTAGTAATTTTATGGAATTTTACTTATCCTAACGCTATACCTATTTATGATGTTCTAGTTGCTGTTTTGCTATCAATCATTTTTATTTTAATTAAAAAAATAAAATAAATATCGTGGCTACTTAGGTTGAATCAAAAAACCAATTTCTTTTAATCACGAAAACACTCTACTGGCTGAGTTATATGGCATTCTTGTTATATAGAATTAACACTTTATAAGAGACTTGCATAATTTCAATCTACAAAGTAAAATTAAAAAAAATGCAGGAGCTAAAATGGGAATTCATTACGACTACAAATCTACGAGAAACGAAAAAGCAATGAAAAAAGAAGCTAAAAGGAAAGCTCGTATTGAAGAAAAAAGAGCACGTAAAGGTAACGATCCTCAAAATAGTGATGAAAAAATAATGCATGATATAGACAAGCCCATCACCCTTGAAGACCTAACAAATCCTGATAAAGATTAATTAAATTTACAATGGGCAAAGCACCGATTCACAAAGATGCTCAGCTTGATAAACGAGAAATAGCTTTAAGAACAAATTTAAAAAAAAGAAAGAAATTTAAAGAGAAAATTAAAAAAAAATGACAGTACTATCAGACAGATGGATAAAAAAAATGGCTAAGGAAAAAGCCATGATTAAACCATTCGTCTCAAAACAAATTAGGAAAGGAAAAATATCTTTTGGATTATCATCTTATGGTTACGATGCAAGAGTTTCGAGTGAGTTTAAAATTTTTACAAATGTGAACTCAGGTATAGTTGATCCTAAGGTTTTTAAAAAAGATAGTTTTGTTACTAAGATTGGCAAAGAATGTATTATACCACCGAATTCTTTTGCTTTAGCTAGAACAATGGAATATTTTAAAATACCTGAGGATGTTCTTGTTATATGTCTAGGTAAATCAACTTATGCGAGATGTGGAATAATAGTTAATGTTACTCCACTTGAACCTGGCTGGGAAGGTCATGTTACTTTAGAATTTTCTAATACAACTCCTTTGCCAGCTAAGATATATGCGAATGAGGGTATAGCGCAGTTTGTTTTTATCAAAGGAAATGAAAAGCCTGAAGTAACTTATGCCAATAGAAAAGGTAAGTATATGAAGCAAAAAGGCGTTACTTTACCGAAGGTTTAAGTTCAATTTTATTGATGCAAAAACTTATCATCAAAGGAAAAAAAAAATTATTAGGTTCTATAAATATTTCTGGATCTAAGAATGCTACCTTGCCTATTTTAGCATCTGCCCTGCTAACAGATAAAGTTATTACCTTAAAAAATATACCACTAGTTCAAGATGTTTATACAATGATAAACTTATTAAAATTTATTGGGTTAAATATAGAAATTTCAAAAAAATCAAAAACTCTAAAAATTTCAAGTAACAAGGAATTAAAAACAATAGCACCTTACAATCTTCTTAAAACTATGAGAGCAGGTGTTTTAGTTTTAGGACCTTTGTTAGCTAAGTACAAAAAAGCAAAAGTTTCTCTACCTGGGGGTTGTGCGATAGGAGCAAGGCCTGTGAATTTACATTTATTTGCTTTAGAAAAACTTGGAGCTAAAATTAAAATAAAAAATGGATACATATATGCTTCTGCTAAAAACGGATTAAAAGGAAATATAATTAAATTTCCATCCATTTCTGTTGGAGCCACAGAAAATGCCATTCTTGCTGCAGTTAGCGCAAAAGGCAGGACAACTATATCTAACTGTGCAATTGAACCAGAAATTCGAGACATGATAGTTTTTTTAAAAAAATTAGGGTGTAATATTAATTTTGTTGGCAAAAGAAAAATTTTAATAATTGGGACCAAAGAATTCAAAAGCACAAGCCATGAAGTAATCTTTGATAGAATTGAACTTGGAACCTATCTAATCGCAGCAGCTTTAATTGGGAAAAAAATTATTTTGTTAAAAATAAAACCTAAAATTATAGAAACAGAAATAAAGTTACTAAGAAAAATGGGTGTTAAAATGCAGATAGATAAAAATAAAATTACCATTTTTGAATCAGGAAAAATAAAAAGCGTTAATATTAAAACAGAACCTTACCCTGGCTTCCCAACAGATTTGCAAGCTCAAATTATGGTTTTGATGATAAAAGCCATAGGTACATCAAAAATAACTGAGAATATATTTGAGAATAGATTTATGCATGTGCCAGAGCTTAGACGTATGGGTGCAAAAATTATTACAAAAAAAAATATAGCATTTATTACAGGACCAATAAATCTATCTGGAGCTGAAGTTATGGCAACAGATCTTAGAGCGTCTGTCAGTTTGGTATTAGCTGCATTAACCGCAGAAAACCGAACGGTAATTAATAGAGTTTACCATTTAGACCGTGGTTATGAAAATTTAGAAAGAAAATTAAAAAAATGTAAAGCAAATATTAATAGGGTTTAAAGTGAAAGTTACAAATTTAAAATTATTAGCAGTTTCAGACGAGGATTTAAGAGTTGTGGCAGCCCACTTACAAGACGCAATTGTTTCAGTACAAGACATTGCAAGTCTAAAAAAAAATAGAATTTTTTTAATTCAATTGAACAGATTTATGTGGGAAGACGTTGAAAAAGGTGTATTTAGAAAAAATAAGAGAATAAGAACAGTGCTAAAATTTGATAACGTTATTAGTGTTTTGTCAAAAAATATTAATATAAAAAAAAATAAATTCTTTTTAGATTTTTTAACTATTGAAAGCAGCTTGTTGCCTGATAAAAGCTATGAAATTAAACTAATTTTTTCAGGAGATGCAGTGATTAAGATAAAAACAGAAGTAATAGATGTAACTTTAGATGATCAAGGTTCCCCATGGGAAAGCAGGACACAACCTAAACATGATTTTTTATAATGTTAAAATTAATTAAATCCAATCAAAAAAATTTTCTAGCAAAATTAGAAATTATTTTACAAAAAAGAAAACTTAAAGATCATAAAATTGACTTAAAAGTAAAAAATATAATACAAGATGTAAAAAAAAATAAAGATTCGGCTGTAATAAAATATGAAAAGAGATATTCAAAAATAAAAAATATTTCATTAAAAAATATTAGATTTTCAATTGCAGAAAGAAAAAAAATTATAAAAAAATTAGATAAAAAAACAAAAATTTCTATTGATTTAGCTTTTGATAGAATTTTAGATTTTCATAAAAGACAAAAACTTTCTCCCTACACTTTTACTGATAAATTCAAAAATTCATTTTCTTATAAATTAAGTGCAATAAATAGAGTGGGAGTTTATGTGCCGGGTGGTTTAGCCAGTTATCCAAGTTCAGTTTTAATGAATTGTATTCCTGCATTAGTAGCTGGCGTGAAAGAAATATATATGACGACACCATCAATGAACGAATTTTATAACCCCGCAGTAATTTATGCCGCACAAAAATGTAGAGTAAAAGAAATTTATAAAATTGGAGGAGCTCAAGCAATTGCAGCAATGGCATACGGAACTAAAACTTTCCAAAAAGTAGATAAAATTGTAGGACCGGGAAATATTTTTGTAGCAACTGCAAAAAAGCAAGTCTTTGGAGATGTTGGTATTGATATGATTGCTGGACCATCGGAGGTAACGATAGTTGCAGACAAGTCGTCAAAACCAAATTGGATTGCAGCTGACCTGATAGCTCAAGCGGAACACGATGAAAGTTCACAATCAATTGTTTTAGCTGATGATGTTAAAATTATTCAACAAATCAACTATTATTTATTACAACAATTAAAAAATTTACCTAAAAAAAATATTGCCTATAAAAGTTTAAAAAATTTTGGTTTATCAATACTCATCAAGAATAATAAAATATTAACTGATACTATAAATTTAATTGCCCCAGAACATTTAGAAATATTTGCTAAAAACGCTAATAAAATTTTAAAAAATGTAAGTAATGTTGGTTCCATTTTTCTTGGAGCGTATTCTCCAGAGGCAGTAGGTGACTATTTAGCTGGTCCAAACCACGTTTTACCAACCTCTGGCACTGCCAGATTCTCATCTGGTCTCTCAGTGTATGATTTTTTAAAAAGATATTCTGTTATTAAAATGACGAAATCAGGCATTGAAAGATTAGGTACATCAGTTATAAATCTAGCCGAACATGAGAATCTCCAAGGTCACGCAAATTCTATTAAAATAAGATTAAAAAAAGGATATTAATTGGCTAAACAAGAGACATTAGAATTTAAAGGCAAGGTTACTGAACTTTTACCGAACGCTATGTTTCGAGTGAAGCTAGAAAACAATCATGAGATTTTAGCCCACTCATCTGGAAAACTAAGAAAAAATAGAATAAGAGTTTTAACAGGGGATAATGTAATGGTTGAAATGACACCTTACGATCTAACTAAAGGTAGAATAACTTTTAGACTTTAGGCCTTGTAGCTCAGTAGTAGAGCAGTACCCTGAAAAGGTATGTGTCGTTTGTGCGATTCAAACCAAGGCCACCATCTCAAACCATGTATCATTATTTTTAAAAGTTGATAAACATAAACAATATGAAGAAAAATATTGGCATTGTTTGGCTAAGGAATGATTTTAGAATATTAAAAAATGATGCATTAGCTTACGCAAGTCAAAACCACGATCATGTTTCTGCATTCTATATTTTAAAGAAAAAAGATTTTACTAATAGAACGGCACAACTTTGGTGGCTTTATAAATCCCTTAAAAACTTTAAAGAAAAATTAAATCAATTTAATATAAATTTTGAAATAGTAGAAGCTAAGTCTTACAAAGAAATCTTTGAAAAAATCGCAAGCAAAAAAAATTTTTCAATTTATTGGAACAAAGTTTATGAGCCTGATTATTTGTTGTTTGACAAAAAAACTTCTAATCTATTAGAATCGAAAAAAATTAATTTTAAAATATTTAAAGGTAATCTTCTAAACGATTCTAATGAAATAAAAAAAGGTGACAATACACCCTACAAGGTTTTTACTCCTTTCTGGAGAACAGCTGAGAAATTCTATTTAGACAAAGGATTTAATAAAGATCAAAAAATTAAGATTTGTGAAAAAAAAACTAATTTCTTAAATCGTTCAATTGATTTAGAATCTATATTACCAAAAAGAAAATGGTATTTAAATTTTGAAAAATTTTGGAATCCTTCTGAAGAAGCAGCGCTAGAAAATACAAAATATTTTATAAAGAATGGCTTATCTGACTATGGAAAAAATAGAGATATACCAAGTATTGAAGGAACTTCTAAAATTTCACCCTACTTATCATTTGGTCAGATTCACATAGAAACTATATGGAAAGAGTGTCAAAAAATTAAAGTTAAAGATAACGGTTATAGAAAATATTTAAATGAGCTAGGCTGGAGAGAGTTTACTCATAGTTTGATTAATTATTTTCCTGAAATGCTAAAAGGAAATTTAAGAAAAGATTTTGACCATTTTCCATGGCAAGAAAATGAAAAACATCTAGTTGCTTGGAAAAAAGGAATGACTGGCTATCCGATCGTTGACGCAGGAATGAGAGAATTATATGAAACTGGTTGGATGCACAATCGAGTAAGAATGGTTACTGCTTCCTTCTTAGTTAAGCACCTTAGAATACACTGGAAAGAAGGTGAAAAACATTTTAGAGACTGTTTATTAGATTTTAATGAAGCAAGTAATATCGCCGGTTGGCAATGGGTTGCTGGTTGCGGTGCAGATGCGGCTCCATACTTCAGAATTTTTAACCCTATTCTACAAGGAGAAAGATTTGATCCACAAGGTGATTATGTGAAAAAATGGATACCAGAGCTATCTAATGTGCCAAAAAAATTCATTCATAAACCATGGGAGCTACAAGAAGAAGATGTAATAAGCTTTGAAACTGGTAAAAGCTATCCAAAACCGATTGTTAATCACGTAGAAGCAAGAAACGCGGCGCTTGCTGCTTTTAAGAGTTTAAGAAAATGAAATTATTATAAGTTTGCACCGCAACAATTCTTAAATTTTTTTCCAGTTGCTTCACATTTTTCATTTCTTTGAATTTTTTTATTATTCATTAATTTTAAAAGGCAATGCTCAGGAACTTTTGATTGCGTTTCATTCTCTCTCTCTTTTTCTTGTGAAATAACAATATTTAGATTTAATAAAAACTTTATAACATCAATTTTTATTTTTTCTAGCAATCCTTCAAAAAGTACAAAAGATTCTTTTTTAAACTCTGACAGAGGATCTTTTTGACCAAAACTTCTCAGTCCAATAACTTGTCTAAGTTGTTCAAGATATTGTAGATGTGATCGCCATGAAAAATCAATAATTTGTAGAAAAATTTTTTTTTCAATATCATTATTTTCAGTTGCCCCAATCAGCTTGATTCTCTCTTGATGTTTAAGTTCAAAAGTATTCTTTAATTTTTTGCTGTATTCATTGTCAGAAATATTAGTTAAAGCAATTAAATCATCATCACTTAATATATTTCCAGTAATATTTTTTATTGCATTTAAATATATAGTTTTGTCATTTGATTTTTCATAGTCATTTTTTACTTTAATCAAATCTAAAACCACTTCTTCAAGAAAAGAGTGAAGTGTTTCAGAAATATTTTCACTTTTAAGTATTTTAAGTCTTTGGCCAAAAATAACTTGTCTTTGGTCGTTCATTACATCGTCAAATTTTATTAGTGTTTTTCTTATGTCAAAGTTCCTACCTTCAATTTTTTGTTGCGCTCTTTCCATTGCTTTATTTATCCACGGATGATCAATAGACTCATTTTCCTTAAGTCCCAATTTTTTTAACATCCCATCTATAGAGTTCGCACCAAAAATTCTCATTAGTTCATCTTCAAGACTAATATAAAAAATTGAACTTCCAGGATCTCCTTGTCTGCCAGACCTACCTCTTAATTGATTGTCTATTCTTCTACTTTCATGTCTTTCAGTTCCAATAATATGAAGACCGCCGAGTAATTTTACTTTTTCTTTGTCCTCCTTAATTTGAGTTAATTCTCTTTGATTATCCTCGTCCCTAAAATCTTTATTTCCACCAAGCTGAATATCAGTTCCCCTACCAGCCATATTAGTTGCAATTGTTATTGCCCCAATTTTTCCAGCTTCTGCAATTATTTTTGCTTCCTTTTCGTGCTGTTTAGCATTTAAAATACTATGCTTAATATTTTTTTCTAATAGATTTTTTGATATTTTTTCAGATTTTTCTATACTAGTAGTCCCCACTAAAACAGGTTGTTCTTTATTGTGACATTCAATTATTTTATTTGTAATAGCTAAATATTTTTCTTTTTCAGTTCGAAAAATTTGATCATTTAAATCTTTTCTAACCATTGGTCGATTTGTGGGCACTGAGATTACATTTAATTTATAAATGTCATAAAATTCCTCAGCTTCGGTTAGTGCCGTACCTGTCATTCCAGACAACTTCTGATATAAGCGAAAATAATTTTGGTATGTAATCGATGCGAGCGTTTGATTCTCTTCTTGTATTTCGACATTTTCTTTTGCTTCAATTGCCTGATGAAGTCCATCAGAAAATCTTCTTCCATCTAAAACTCTACCTGTAAATTCATCAATGATCTGAACTTTCTTTTCTTTTATAATGTAGTCAACATCTTGATTGAATAAAAAATTAGCTTTTAATGCTTGATTAACATGATGAACGAGATTTAAATTTTGAGGATCATAAAAATTATTATTTTTTAAGACACCCTCGTGAATAGCAAGTTTTTCAATTTTATCTATTCCAACATCTGTTAAAATTGTATTTTTATTTTTTTCATCTATTTCGTAATCTATCTTTTGAAGTTTGTTTATAAATTTATTAGCAAGTAAATAATAGTTACTTTTATCTTCGCTACGACCAGATATGATTAGTGGAGTTCTGGATTCATCAATCAGAATACTATCTACCTCATCAACAATACAATAGTTATGTTCTCTTTGCACCATCTCAGAAAGATCATACTTCATATTATCCCTCAAATAATCAAATCCTAATTCATTATTAGTGGCATAAGTAATATCGCAACTATAATTACTTTTTCTTTCTGCGTCATCTAATTGGTTTGTAATACAACCAGTTGAAAGACCTAAAAAATTAAATACTTTACCCATCCACTGAGAGTCTCTTTCTGCTAAATAATCATTTACAGTTACTATATGGACTCCTTTTTCCGTTAATGCATTTAAGTATGCTGGCAATGTAGACACCAAGGTTTTGCCTTCACCTGTTTTCATTTCTGCAATTTTTCCTTGATGTAAAAAAATTCCGCCAATTAATTGAGCGTCATAGTGTCTTTCGTTTAAAATTCGACTAGCAGCCTCCCTCACTAGGGCAAAGCTCTCAGGAATAATTGAGTCAAATGACCTCCCATCTTTGAGATTTTTTTTCAAGAGGTGAGTTTTAGCTTTTAGCTCTTCATCTTTTAGATTCTTAAAATTAGGCTCTTGATTGTTAATTTCATCAATTAAAGGCTTAATTCTGTCCAATTCTTTTTGATTGCCAGTTTTAAAAATTTTATTTAATGTTTTTGTAAATAAACTCATATTAGTAGGTTGATAGCGATATTATTAATACTCTATATATGTATTTATAATTTAAATTAAACAATAATTATGACAATAAATTTAAAAAATTTTTTAAGCTCTTATAAAAAAACATCGAAAATGGAAGAATTTCAAGAGCTTAAACATATTAGTGGCTTACAGGTAGCAGCAGTTTCTGCAGATCTCTACAAAAATAGAAGGGATGATCTTGCGTTATTTTATTTTCCCGAAGGCTCGAATTATGCTGTTGCCTACACTCAAAACTCTATTGTTTCAGAATCAATCACCTGGAATAGAGAGAATACAAAAAACAATATTAAAGCATTAGTTGTTAACACAAAAAATGCTAACACATTTACTGGTGAACAAGGATTAAGCAGCCTTGATCAAATAGCCAAAACTTTAACAGAGTCCTTAAAAAATCTTGAAAATGAAAATAAATATGAAAAAACTAAAACCAAAGACATATTGTTTGCATCCACTGGAGTTATTGGAGAAAAATTTCCTGTAGAAAAAATAAAAACAAATATTCCAAATTTAGTTTCAAACTTAAAAATTAATCAAAATAAACTTATATGGTTAAAGATGGCATCATCGATCATGACAACAGACACCAAACCAAAAGTTGCTTATTCAGAGATAAAACTTGGCGATAAAATAATAAAAATAGCTGGAGTTGCAAAAGGTTCCGGAATGATTGCCCCTAATTTAGCAACCATGTTTTCTTTTATTTTTACTGATGCCGATATTTCGTCCGTTGTATTAAACAAATATTTAAATAAAGTTTTATCGAATACTTTTAATGCTATTACTGTTGATAGTGATACTTCAACAAACGATATGGTAGCAATATTTGCAACTAAGAAAATTAAAAATAAAAAATTAAACACTATTTCAAGCAAAGAAGCATTGAAATTTGAAAAAGCTCTACAAACTGTTTGTCTAGATTTGTCAAAACAAATTGTTGTGGACGGAGAAGGTGCAAAAAAATTTATAACTGTCAAGATTACAAATTCAGAAACTATAGAGAGAGCAAAAAAAATAGCTTTTTCAATTGCTAACTCTCCATTGATAAAAACAGCTGTAGCAGGTGAAGATCCTAACTGGGGAAGAATTTTAATGGGCTTGGGGAAGTCAGGTGAAAAAATTGACCAAAAAAAAATAGTTATTAAGTTAGGAGAATTTATCGTGGCTGAGAATGGGAAAATTTCTGAATCCTATAATGAAGGAAAATTACAAGAATACATGAAATGGGATGCAATTCTTATTGAGGTAGATTTAAAGCAAGGTCATGAACAATACGAATGTTATACGTGTGATTTTACTCACGATTATATTGACATCAATGCAAGCTATAGAAGAAGCTAAGTATTGAAACAACGATAACAATAACTATGTTAATCTGTAAATGATTAAATATCTTTTAGAGTGCAATAATAAACATGAATTTGAAAGTTGGTTTTCAGAATCTAAAGAATATGAAAAACTTAAAAAAAGAAATTTAATAGAGTGTATTTTTTGCAAATCCAAAAATGTCAACAAATCGATTATGTCCCCTAATATTGTTGGAAAAAATAGAATTGTAGAAAAAAAATTTAATAATAAAGAATTTAATAAAATAAAAAAAGATTTAATTAAAATAAGAAGATTCGTAGAAAAAAACTTTGAATTTGTGGGTAAAGAATTTCCCAAAGAAATAAGAGAAATTTATTATGATAATAAAAAAAAAAATATTTATGGAACGGCAACTCTAGAAGAAAAATTAGAATTAGAAGATGAGGGAATAAATCTAACTAGTATTCCATGGGTAGACAATAAAGAAAATTAATTTTTTTCAGCTGCTATTATGTAATTAACAGAGGTGTCTCTAGTTTTTTTCCATTCTTGAAAAACAGGATTGTAGCTAAGGCCAGTTAAATCAGTAATTGAAAAATCTAAGTCAGTAAGTTTTTTTTCTAGCTCTTCAGGTTTGATAAATTTATTCCAATCATGCGTCCCTATTGGAAGCCATCTTAAAATATATTCAGCGCCTACTATTGCCTTTACATACGAAGTTAATGTTCTATTGATAGTAGCGGTAAACATTATTCCTTTTTGCTTCAACAAACCAAAGCAAGAAGAAAGATATAAATCTAAATTTTCAACGTGCTCTACAACTTCCAGATTTAAAATAATGTCAAATTCATTTTGTAGCTTTAAATTTTCAGGAACTGTATTTAAATAATTTATTTTTAAATTATTTTTTTTTGCATGTAGCTTTGCTACTTGAATATTTTTATCAGAAGCATCAATACCAGTTACATGTGCTCCGAGTCTTGACATGGGCTCACTAATTAGCCCGCCACCACAACCAATATCCAATATTTTTAAATTCTTTAAGGGAAGATCTTTATTCTTGTCCACTTTAAAATAATTTAAAGTGACATCTAGAATATATTCAATACGCATTGGATTAAACAGGTGTAATGGTTTAAATTTCCCATTAATATCCCACCATTCATCAGCTATTTTAGAAAATTTATTAATTTCATCTTTATTTATTGTGCTCATTATTCTATCTTACATCTTCTTGTTTAATATCTATATTAAGATATTTATAGCTAAAATTAAATTGTATTTATGGCAAAAATAGTTATTAAATTCGGGGGTACATCTGTAGGCAGTATTGAGAAAATAATTACTGCTGCTAAAATAATTAAAAAAAAATTAGATAAAGGCAATAAAATCATAGTTGTGGTCTCCGCGATGGCTGGAAAAACCAATGAATTAGTTCAACAATCAGAAAAAATAAGTAAAAATTTTAAAAAAAGAGAGTTAGATGTACTATTGTCTTCAGGAGAACAGATTACGTCTGCTCTACTGGCTGGAGCTTTAGAAGAAAAAGGCGTTAAAGCTAAAAGTTATATGGGCTGGCAAATACCTATTTTAACAGATGGCGACCACAATAACTCTCGAATAATTAATATGCATATAGAAAAAATAAATAAATTTATCTCAAATAAAAGTGTAGCAATTATTCCTGGTTTCCAAGGTGTTTCAAAAAATGGAGAGGTCACTACTATTGGCAGAGGTGGTTCTGACGCTACAGCAGTTGCGATAGCAAAATTTTTTAATACTGACGAATGTGAGATATATACTGACGTAGACGGTGTCTACTCTACAGATCCAAAATATTTTCCAAAAGCTAAAAAAATTAATAAAATTTCCTACGAAGAAATGCTTGAGATGTCGTCTCTTGGCGCAAAAATAATGCAATCATCAGCCGTTCAAACGGCCATGATGTATGATTTGCCTCTACACGTGAGATCTACTTTTTCTAACGCTGAAGGCACTAAAATATTTGACTCTGAAAGTATAGATTATTCTAAGACCATTACTGGAGTAACCTATTCTAAAGATGAGGCTAAAATTACTCTTTTGGGAGTGGAAGATAAACCAGGGGTAGCAGCAGATATATTTGAGCCATTAGGAAAAAACTCGATAAATGTTGATATGGTTATCCAAAATATTTCACCTGATGGCAAAACAACAGATTTAACATTTACAATTAAAAGAAGTGATCTAAACAAAACAATTAAAATTATAAAATCAAACAAGAAAAATGTTAAATACAAATCTATTAATAGCAACAATAAAGTATCTAAAGTATCAATTGTTGGAGCTGGAATGATAACTGCGTCTGGTGTAACTTACAAAATGTTTAGAGCCTTAGCGCAGGAAAAAATAAATATTTTAGCTATCTCTACTTCAGAAATAAAACTATCGGTTATCATTAATGAAATTAACACTACAAAAGCTGTGAAAAAACTTCATACAGCTTTTAATTTAGATTAATCTTATGGAAATTAGGCCACACAGAATTATTCAAAGAAAAAAAACTAAAAAAATTATGATTGGCAAGGTGCCTGTAGGTGGAGGCTCAGTTATATCTATTCAATCAATGACTAATACTATTACCTCCGACGTGAAAGGAACCATTAAACAAATAACAGATTTAGAAAACGCAGGTGCAGACATAGTAAGAGTATCCTGCCCCGATGAAGAATCAACTCGTGCACTTAAGGAAATTGTGAAAGAAGTAAATGTTCCGATAGTAGCTGACATACATTTTCACCACAAAAGAGCTATAGAAGCAGCAAAAATGGGAGCTAGTTGTTTAAGAATCAATCCTGGAAACATTGGTGCAAATGATAGAGTTATTGAAATAATTAAAGCAGCTAAAGATTATGATTGTTCTATTAGGATAGGTGTAAACGCTGGATCTTTAGACAAGACGCTACTAGAAAAATATAAAGAACCGTGTCCAGAAGCTTTAGTAGAGAGCGCCATGTATAATATAAAACTTCTGGAAGATAATGATTTTTTCAATTTTAAAATAAGCGTCAAGTCATCTGATGTTTTTTTAGCAGTTAAATCGTATGAGCAATTATCCAAAGCCTGTGATTATCCATTACATGTTGGCATAACTGAAGCTGGTGGACTTTTGACCGGAAGTATAAAATCTTCAATAGGTATTGGACAATTATTGATGCAGGGTATTGGAGACACAATTAGAGTATCCTTATCAGCAGATCCAATAGAAGAAATTAAAGCTGGTTATGAAATTTTAAAATCTTTAAGCATAAGAGCAAGAGGGGTTCAAATCATATCGTGCCCTTCCTGCGCAAGACAAGCTTTTCCAGTTATAGACACCGTTAAAATTTTAGAAAAAAAATTAGAACACATTAAAACACCGATCACGCTTTCTATAATCGGTTGTGTCGTTAACGGTCCTGGCGAAGCTGCTCAAACCGAAATAGGTCTAACAGGTGGAGGACAAGATAATAATTTATTATACTTATCCGGAGTACCTCATGAAAAAGTTCCTAGCAGTGAAATCATAAATAAAATTGTTCAGCTTGTAGAACAAAAAGTTAAAGAAAAAAATTATTAAATTATGATTCCAGTAGAAAAAGTAAGAGATGTAGTAAAAAAACATGATAGTTTAGAGAAAGAACTTTCAACCGGAACTATAGATTCAAAAACTTTTGCTCAAAAATCTAAAGAATATTCAGATTTAGGAAATATTATTTCTTATGCACGTTCATATTTGAAATTTGATGAAGAACGAAAAGAACTTGAGCAGATTTTACAAGATAAAAGTAGTGACTCAGAAATGAGCAATCTTGCAGAAAAGGAGCTTGATATACTTAAGCAAAAAAAAAATGATTATACAAATAAATTAAAAATATTTTTACTACCAAAAGATGAAGATGATAGTAAAAATGCTATAGTAGAGATTAGAGCAGGGACAGGTGGACTAGAAGCCTCTCTTTTTTGTGCAGATTTATTTAAAATGTATGAAAAAGTATGTTCCAAAAAAAAATGGAAGTTGGAAATTATAAGTATTTCCAAGAGTGAGGCAGGAGGATTTAAAGAAGTCATATTTTTAGTTAACGGAAGCGATATTTATTCCTATTTAAAATATGAGTCAGGTGTTCACAGGGTGCAAAGAGTACCCACAACAGAAACACAAGGAAGAATACACACATCAGCATCTACAGTTGCTGTTTTACCAGAAGCTGAAGAAGTGGATATTGAAATTAAGGAATCAGACTTAAGGATAGATGTTTTTAGAGCAGGTGGACCAGGTGGACAGTCAGTTAACACAACAGATAGCGCGGTAAGAATAACTCATCTTCCAACGGGTGTTGTAGTTAGCCAACAAGATGAAAAATCTCAACATAAAAATAAAGCAAAAGCTTTAAAAATTTTAAGGTCTAGAGTATATGAAGCAGAAAAAAGAAAAAAAGATCAAGAGCGAGCAGATAATAGAAAAAGTCAAATAGGAAGTGGAGATAGATCTGAAAGAATCAGAACATATAATTTCCCGCAAGGTAGAGTAACAGATCACAGAATAAATTTAACCCTTCATAAGTTGGAAGAATTCTTGAATGGAGAAATACACGAAGAAATGAATGAGGCCTTAAGACTAAAGGAACAAGATTTAAAATTACAAAATCTAAACTAATGAATATACTAGAGCTACTGAACTCGGGTTCTAAGATACTCAAAAAAAACAAAATAGAAACACATCAACTAGATTCTGAACTTGTATTGTCTAACTTGTTAAAAAAGCAGAGAGAAAATCTACTGATAAACTTAAATGAAAAAGTTTCAAAAAATATTATTGATAATTTTAAAAGTTTAATAGCCAGGAGAGCTCACAGAGAGCCTTTGGCGTATATTTTAAAAAAAAAAGAATTTTGGAGTAAAGATTTTTTTGTAGACAGAAATACACTAATTCCAAGACCAGAAACAGAGTTACTTTGCGAAAGTATAGTTAAGTTATTTAAAAATAAGAATTTATATATCTTAGACATGGGCACAGGAACAGGTTGTGTAATATTAAGTATTTTGAGTGAAATCAGTGGAGCTAGAGGCATTGGAGTAGACGTTTCAAGAAAAGCAATTGAAGTTGCTAAAAAAAATTCAAATAAATTTGGTTTAAATAAAAAAGTTAAATTTATTAACAAATCATTAGAAAATATTTATGGCTATAAATTTGATGTAATTGTTTCTAATCCTCCTTATATAAAAACTTCCGACATCAAAAATTTATCAGATGATGTTAAAAGATTTGAGCCTAAAATAGCTTTAGATGGAGGGAAGGAGGGGCTTGACGTAATTAAAAAAGTTATCTACAAGTCTAATACTATTTTAAAAAGACTAGGTATTCTCGCTTTAGAAATAGGTTACGGGCAATATCAAAAAGTTTCACAAATTTTAAAAGATAAAAATTTTAAAGAAGAATTATTAGTTAAAGATTATAAAAATAACGTTAGATGTGTATTAGCAAGATTTAAAGGTTAATATTAAACCCAAAAAAATAAATGAGTGATCATAAAAGAAGATTTAGACCAAGACCACAGAGGAGTGGCTTTAGACCTAGAAGTAACGGTGGGCAAAATTCAAATGGCCATTTTCAATCTAATGGAAACATAAGCAGAAACAACGGATCAATGACTAATCCCTTTAACGTTGAAAAAACTGTTCAAAAATATCAACAACTTGCTAAAGATGCACTTACATCTGGAGAAACAGTTTTATATGAAAATTACCTTCAGCATGCCGAACATTTTAATCGAAGATTATCGGAATTAAATGCAAAACCTAAAGTTGAAAAAACAAATCTTACTGACTCATCTAACAAACCGCCGGTAGAAAAAAAAGAAGTAGTTTAAATTTTATTATATATTTTTTCTCAACTGAGCAAGCTTGACATCAATTTTAATTCTTTCTATCTCAAACTTATTTCTAGCTTCATTGTTTAAAATTTTTCCTGTCGGTAATTTAAGTCTTTGCGAATTTATTCTTTTTCCATTTTTAATTACTTCGTAATGAAGATGTGGGCCTGTAGACATTCCTGTTGAGCCAACGTAACCTATAATTTGTCCTTGATTAACTCTAACTCCTTTTCTTATTCCTCTTCCATATTTTGACATGTGTCCATAAGCAGTAACATAAGTCGAGTTATGCCTTATCGATACAAAATTTCCATACCCTTTATATTTTTGTGCTCTTTGAACAATTCCAGAACCAGACGCCATTATCGGAGTTCCTCTTTTCGCTGCAAAGTCTGTGCCTTGGTGTAATTTATTGTATCCAAGTATAGGATGTTTTCTCAATCCAAAAGAAGAGGACAAGCGAGCGCCATTAATTGGAGTCTTCATTAAAGTTTTTATAACACTTTTACCATCTACATCATAATAACCATCTTTATTATTAAATTTAAAGTTATAAAGTGAAAGCTCTTTGTTATTAACAAACATAGACGCATAAATAATTTTACCTGTATTTCTAACAATATTATTTTCATCAGTATATTGTTCATAGTAAACTTCAAATTTATCTCCTCTCCGAATATCTCTTTGAAAGTCTACTTCAAAACCATACATATTAGCAAATTCGACTATAATATTTGGCTCTATTCCAACTTCAACTGCTGCACTGTATAAATTTTTTTTTATTGTATTGGATAAAACTATTTCCTTCTTATTTAATTCTAAAATAATTTTTGATACATCAAACTCGTCTTTATTTCGTTTTACTTCAACAGAAGTAATTGCGTCAATTGTATAAAATAAACTAATAATTTTTTTATTCGTTTTTTCTTCTTTTGTTACAATTTGAATTTGTGCGCCGGGAGAGATATTGGTTAATTTTTTTTTAACAATCTCACTTATTAAATTATTAATCTCGGTACTATTAATACTGAAATTTTTAAGAACTTTTTCTAAAGTATCATTATTCTTGACAGTGTAATTGTACTCTTTATACGGTGATTTTATATTTTCAAAGATAGACTCTTTAATATTACTAAATTCATTTGACTCTAAAAAAGAGTTAAAGTTATTTTCTTTAGTTTCCGCGTAAGATTTAATCTGATTTAAAGCTAAAGCATAGATTACAAAAAAAATACCTATGAAAAAAAAATAGAGTAAATATTGCCCTTGATTCAAAAAACTTAAAAATAATGCAGTTTTTTTCTTTAGAGTCATAGAAATTTTTAAAAATTGTTTAATCTAACGTCTAACATTTTAGTAGTTTGATATATAAAAATAACCAGACTTTTTCAACGAAAAGTAGAGAATAAGCTATGATTTTACTGGTTTTTTTAATCAATATACACCTTGATTTATCTTATTTTTGTAATATAACCGCGTCTCACATTTTTTAGTAATATTTAATGTAAATTAACTGTTGCTATAGGTGTGTTTTAGATTTTTTAAAAAAAATCTTAGCTTTTTTAAATTGTAAATTTTTAAGAAGAGAAGTGTGGACGGTTAGGTTAGCAAAGAAATTGTCGTACACACTTTAACAAAACTAACTTTAGTTCACACTAAAGTTTTTTAAAGCTAGTGTGCGCCGTTATTAAACTTGAGAGTTTGATCATGGCTCAGAACGTACGCTGGCGGCACGCCTAACACATGCAAGTCGAACGCAGTAG
>Ga0308010_1000419_pt1 | contig 29472 bp, 36 predicted proteins | sample Neamet129_FD_202368 | JGI IMG/M metagenome (GOLD analysis project Ga0308010, IMG submission 202368) | Marine microbial communities from water near the shore, Antarctic Ocean - #129 | ecosystem: Environmental > Aquatic > Marine > Unclassified | place: Southern Ocean | collected 2014-07-24 | reverse complement strand
TGCTGATGTGTTTCTTGGTATGTTTGATAGTAATAAATATGTTTCAGAAATGAAATCAAAATTCAGTTCAAATGGATCTGCTGATAATGTTAAAGTAATAGATCCTAAAAATCTAAGAGAGGTAAAAAATGATTAATAAAGTTATATTAGTAGGAAGATTAGGTGCTGAACCTGAAATAAAACAAACTAAAAAAGGTGATGCATTTGCAAATATGTCTATTGCAACTAATAAAAAGATTAAAGACGAAGAAAAAACAACTTGGCATAAAGTTGTAGTCTTTGATCCTAGATTAGCAGAGATGGTTGGCAAATATGTAAAATCTGGTACTCAAATTTACCTTGAAGGTGAAATTGAAACTAGAAGTTATGAAGATGGTGGTGGTCAAAAAAGATATGTAACTGAAATTATCGTTCCAAGATTTAGTGGAGTAATTAGAATGTTAAGTTCTAAGAAAGATAATATTTCTAGTTCAACAATTCCTGCAGCTAAAGAAGATGCATGGGATGAAAATAACCCCAACTTTTAAATATTAAAGAATTTAGAAAGAGAAGGAACTGGCGAATGTGCCGACAAACCTTTCTAAATAGGCGATATAGTAATCCTCTACATCAGAAATGATTAGTAAAGCACTAGAATTGTAAGATTTATCTTATTGGTTTGATAGTACCACTTTAGCGAGTTTAAACTATCAAATGCTAGTAGTTCATTACTAGCTCCTATTAGGGTAAGCAATGTCTGATAGTCCAGTATGGTGAAATCATATATAACACCATTGGTTTATGCTATTTTGATGTTGCTTACTTTTTTACTATATAAAGCCTTAGTATTGGTGTACTTATTGAAGTTGCCCTTTAATAGCTCTCACACACTCTTAGACAAGCATTAAGCATATTATGATAGATGGGTAGTATTAAGCCTTCTTAGGCTTTCTACGTTCAGATATAGGCTGTTTAGAGCCTGTTTCTTCAAACTGTTCTTCATGTGGACTGTTATCTAATAACTCTTGGATAAACTCCCTCTCATTCTCATAAGTTTTATCGTCTGCTTTATCTTTATCCATTAGCTAAGAGGATTTGCACTACTTAATTTTAATTCTTGTAATTGTAATTTAAGAACTTCTATTTCTTTTTTTAAAATTGCTATGTCAGTATGACTATGTGTATTATCTACACTTTCTAATGCTTTAACTTTTTCTTCAAGTACAGCAATTATAGAAATATCAATTGTTTTAGATGCGTTTTCTAGTACATCTATTTTAGTCATAATTTCACCATACTTTATAAATCCTGCTCCAATACTTCCAATGAGTCCAATAATAACTACAATGTTTGTTAAATTCTTTTTAATATTATCAACCATTTTTTAACTCCTTTATTTCTAACAATAATATATTTTGTTTATATTTATTATCGTTAAGTTTTTTTAATTTAATTTCCATTATATCGTTATCAATATATTTAACTAAATCAACATTTTTATATATAGATCTATTATCAAATATTTCAATTTGGTTTAGGTATATGTCTTTAGGTACATAAAATACTATATTATTATAAGCAACAAGAGATATATCGCTTTCTATCATTCTATCCATTTTAACTAAATTTTTTAATTCTAAGTTTTTTACTGGATCTTTTACTTTAGTATCAATCTTAGCCATTATAACTTTTAACTCTGGTTTAATTTTCTCTTTTGTTTCTACTTTTTGTTTAGACTTTTTAGCAACAACAGTAGATTCTTTTTTAATAGTTTCTTTAGGTTTTTCTTTAGCAGCTTCTTTAATTACTTCTGCAATAACTTCTTTCTTTAATGTTTCAACAGCTTTAGTTTTATTCATTACTTGAACTACTTCTTGTACTTTAGCAGTTTCTTTAACAGTTGCTGATTTAGATGTTGTAACTACAATTTCAAAATTTTCTGTAAGTTCTACACTTGTTACTTTACCACCTGTTTCTACGTTTAATTTTTCACTAATACTTTCTTCAAGTCCAGATATAACATTCCATATTTCAGACTCATTTAAATTAGCTGTACCTAAACCTTCGTTCATATCTTTAATTTCTTGTGCAGATAAAGGTTCGTAATCTTCTATAGGAAAATCTAAAGCCATTTCAGCTCCTAATAAATTTGGCCCCATTAAAGCTGATGATGTACTTTCTGATCCATCAACTCCTGTCCAAGACCATTCGTATTTATTAGCATGAACTCCATTATAATGTAAGCTATCATCAAATGATCCTGCATTAAGATTATAACCAGAATCTGTTGTTCTTATTTGAGTAGATGAAGCTAATACATTTTCGTCTGCATCTAATACTTTCATTGTAAGAGTATAACTATCAACTGCACCATTAGAAGAACCACATTTGTAAGCTGATTGATTCCACTCACAGTTCTGTACTGATATAGAACTGCTTAAATTTATTCCACCATTAAGTTTTATTTGTGTAGAAGTATGAGTAACACCATCTGGTGTGCTATCTCCTTCTATACCAACTAAACTTCCAGAAGCTGTAACTGTCATGTCATGCGATGCTTCTAACTCTCCATTAAAAGCACTACCACAACTACTTGATACTTGTACTTCACAAGTAATAGTAAATCCATTGTGTGTTGAGTTATTACTTAATGCACCTGTAGATCCAGATTGTACTCCATCTAAAGTAGAATTAGTTAAACCTGATGTACTTGTTCCAGCATTAGGTAATATGTTTGTAGTAAATGCTGTATCGTTTTCTTCAGCTAATCCTACTGAATTACCAAACCAAGTTAGCATTAACCATAAAAGACTACCCCAAATTATCCAACACCACCATTTCATTTTTTCTTACACTTACAACGTGGTGCAAATAAAAAATTATCTATAGCTTTACAGATTTTTATTATGTATTTCATTTAATCATTGTTTTACCCTTATTTATACCTTTCTTGATAATGTAGTTTTGAGTTCCATTAGCACCTGTTTCTACTTCTTTTTTAAGGTTTCTAAATAAACTCATCTCAACAATTTTTCTATAATTATCTTTTAAATATTTTTCAATTACTTTATAATCTCTCATTTTAATATTAATTTAACGATTGATTTTTCACCCATATAAATCTCTGTTTCTGCTTCTGATTTAATACATTGATAATCTATACGACTTGTACCAGATCTCATTGCAATACGTTTAGCTTTTAAACAAGTTGACATAGAGTCTTGTATTCTATGCTCTTTGATTTCTCCATTAACAATCATTAAAAGGGCTACTACAACTTCAATCATTACTGGTACGTCTTAATTTATCTTTTAATTTTTCAACATCTACTAATGTTTTTTCTAGTTGTTTATTTAAAAATTGAATATTAACTTTGTTAGTCATATTCTGTTCTTGAGTTAATTCTAATTTCTCTGTTACTTTATACAATGATTCAATTAACATGAACTGTTCCTGATCGGTTGGTAACTGCTCACTTTTTTTTAATAAATCTGCTTGGAACAATTCTCTTGAAGTTTCTAATGAAGTAAGTCTAGCAGTAACCTCTGTGTAGGCGAACACTCCCATAATAACAACAGAAATTACACCAATCATATTTTTAACTGGCATACTTAAAGTTGTGTCTTGTGATATTTTCATATTAAACCTGCGTATGCGTTAACTGTAGAAAATATTAAAGTTACCCAAAGTATAGCTAATACAGTAAATGCTAATGGTTTAATGTATTTCACTTTTTATAACCAATACCTGTCTTTCTATTTCCCCATAACTTCTGCCATGACCAAACACTAATCTTACTAGAATAATGACTTAGACGTTCTAATAGAATATATCTTATTCTATCCATTATTTTTTTAGTTTATTCATTGTAGTTACACCAAATGATGCCCCAACGATGGTTAAAATAATATACCAAAACATAGGATCAGCAAACTCAAGTATCTCCCAGCCTCGCAACATAGTTTCTTGGGTGTACGGAATAAAATGACTAGCAAGGATTAACGTAAAGAAAACCACCAACCACTCATCTTTCCACGAATGTTTTTGTTGCCGAATTTGTTCAACACTTATAGTTTTTGCTGCTTCTATTTCAGCTGCTCTAATAATCTTAGTCTTTTCAGCTTTATGTTGAAAATGTGACGAAGCTTTATTAATAACCATTTTAGTCAATGGGTTTTTTAAAAGAGGAAGAATAAAATTAAGCATATCTCCAAACATTAGGTCTTACTACATATTTTTCTCCTACATCAACATCACACCAATCTAAGTGTGTAAAGCTTTTAGCTATACCTAACCCTAAAGGTCTAGGTGTATAATGTAATCCAAATCTTAATAACTCATACTGTGATTGTGTGTTTGTAGATATATCAATTGCAAATCCTGTTGTATGTGGCCCATCTTCTCCTGTACTTGATACCGAATTGTTATGTTCTGGGCATCTATAAGCTGAAGTAATTACAACTGATTTACCTGTAAATGTTCTATAACTTTGTAAAAAGTCTAAAGCAATAGGTGAAATCTTTAAAGCATTACAATGAGTGCAAACAAATTCTTTTGCTGCAAAGTTGTACCATCTAGTTGTGTCCCATTGATCTGCACCTGTTATCATCTATGACACCAATTTAAAAATTGAATCCATCTTCGATGAGTTGCATCTTTCAATAAAGACCACTTCCATTTTAATTTATCTATAAAATTACCCATATAATTTACCTAGTCGATCCATAGAGATAAATTGACTCTCTTGAATCTGGTTATCCCATATTCCAAGTTCAACAATTCCCCAAGACCAACCTGTCATGTTAAGTCTTGCATACTCCTCTATGTACCCATATGGCAACGCACAACCTACATTAACAATCCTAACTGAGTTTTTATCCCCTATTTTGGCTTGTTTCCAATCTCTAAACTTGTGTGTGTGGCCGAATACGATGTCATTAGTGGCATCATTAGCAACTTGTACTTCGCATTGTTTACCACCATATTCTTTACCCATAATGTTTAATGGACAATGAGTAAATGATACTCCACCTATTTTCTTAAAAGCACCATAAGGAGAGAACTTCCAATTACGTAATTTATAAGTATTATGTAGTTCATCTTTCATCATACCTGCTATTTCTGGTATGTTTTCCTCAAACCTATATACACGTTGTTCATGGTTTCCAAAGGTAACGTGTCTAGGTATTCTAGGATTATCAATATGCTTATCAAGTAAGTCTATAGATGATCTCAGAGAGTCTATATCTACCATGTAAGCATCTTTAAGCTTACCTGCTTGAGTAGAGTTTTTCTGAAAGAAAGATAGACTATCAAAGGAAGCCCAATCTCCTATCTGTATTATATAGTCTGGTTTAACTGATTTAATATACTTACCCATCCATTTAAAACGATCTTGTTTTATATGTGGGCTGTCATGTGCATCGCCTATAACGATAACTCTGTGTCCTTTAAACATATTTTATTCCATAAAGAAATAAAATACTGACGCAATAAAACTACCTATTAAAATAATAACACTACCTGCACCTTTCCACTTATTCATATCGGCTTTCATTTCTTTAACATCCTTTCCCAATTCATCGATTGATTTGATTAATTGCTTCATTCTTTCAGAACATACTTTTTCGTGTGTTGAAAGCCTAACCCCAGTAGTTTGCTCTGCATATATCTGGACTTGGTTAAGTTTTCTTTTTGCCATTAGTATTGAAGTGAAACACCTCTTATTCTAGCTTCTTTAGAACCACTAGATTGATTAGCAAAAGATATTTTGTATTTTAATTGTGTTCCTGCTGTAACAGCTAAGTCATTTACTTTAGCCATTTTAATTCCAGTAGCAAAATTTGGTAAAGCTGTAAGTGTAGCAGTAGTAAAGTTAGAACCATTGTCTGCTGATAATTGTAAAATTATATCTGTGTTTAATGAGTTAGTACCTGCATTGTCTTGATAAGTAATTATAGCACCCATAGAAGATGTACTTGTTGGTGCTGTAATTACATTAGATATAAAGTTTCCAGTTGCATTTGTTGCTAATGAACTAACTCTCATTGTTCCATTAAATTTAAGAAAATCATACATAATACTATTTTCTGCTGTTCCATATGTTCTTACAGTTATTGAATCATAAAAATTAGAATTTGAAAATGTACTAGACCAAGTTGAACCATTTGTTAGTGTTCCACTTTTCATTGTAGATAAAAAAGTTCCTTCATAACCACCTGCTATTGTTGAACCATGAAGTTGAGTATCGCCATGACCACTTGCACCATTCCTCCATCTAATAAAGGTAGAAGTTGGTTTAAAAGTTGTTCCACTTTTTAATCCAAAATTAGAGTGGATTATTCTATTTCCACCTGCACCAGAAGTGTCATCATTTTGCAAAGTGTACCTAGTAGCTGATGAGTTATCTGCCCATTGTGCTTCAACTAAAGTAGGCATTTCTGAATCAGAAATAGCATTATCACTACTTATATCAGTAGCACCTGCATTAAAATATGCGTTAGTAGTAGCAGTTGGATTATAAACATCTGTCATACTAGAAGAAGTTTTTAACCAAGAGTTATTAGAAATATTATTCCAATCAAAATAAGTTTTAAAATTACTAGCATTTACTTCTAATGTAGTATCTGTGTTTGCATTTATTACTGAAGAAATATATTCACTAGCATTTCTTGCTGATGTAGTGTGTGAAGCAATCCCAGAACTGTCTTGGAATACATCAACAAAGCTAGAGTTAGTATTGTAAGCTATAGCATTTTCATTTGTTGCTTGTCTTAAAGCGATTGTAGATAAATCATTAACAATAGCATTGTCATCAAAAGTTGTTGCGTGTTGAGATACTGCACTGGCAGGTATTCTTGCGTTTGCTATAGAACCAGTTAATTTACTAGCTGATAAATTTGCTATTCTTGCATCTGCAAATGTACCTGAAGTAATTTTAGAAGCAGATAAATTAGGTATTCTAGCGTCAGCTATAGAACCTGAAGTTATCTTACTGGCATCAATATTTGGAATATCGTCTGCTGTAAAACCACCTGAAATTATATTGGCGAGATCTCTTGCTTTTGTCATATTAATTACCTTGCTGTTGAAGGAACATTATTGCTCCCTACTATTGATTGTCCAAATGCCATGAAAACATAATTTTTACCAGACCCATTCATTCTTGTATTGGCTCTTGTTAATTTAAATCCATTTGATAAAAAATTTGCTTCAGTATTTGTTTCTTCGTCATCATTTGTATTAGGAAATAATTGACTATTGGCAGGATTATATCCAAGTCTTTTATTATCTAACACCATCCAATGTTCAGCATTTGCATCTGTAATTTTGACTAAAACAAAAGATGGCTTAAATCCTAGGTTTACAAAAGTACCATCAGCATTACCATTTCCCATGTAGTTTCCAAATTTGCTGTAGCCTGTCACCTCAGAAAAAATATAAGCTATATAAGTTCCGTTATTAGCATTAACTGAATCAGCAGTTCCAATAGTAAATAAAGAAGAAGTTGGTGCTGTATTATTCCAAGCACCTTGATTAGCAGAAGATGCTTCTTGATTATCTAATTTTAATTGATTGTTAGCACCTAATACTTGGTGATACACAAACCATGATGCAGACGTATCTCTACGTTTTACAATCATCATTTTTGGAACTGCTCCTAATCCATGAGCAAGTGTAGCACTACTAGCACCATTTCCAGTATAAGAAATTATTGAAAATCCTGCTGCTGTATTTATACTTCCAGTTGAAGCTATTGATGCACCATTTGCACCTGCTGAATTACTAAATGATGTTCCAGCTTTCCAGTTCCAACTGCAATAAGTTCTTCCACTATCATTAACATTTCCACCTGTTCCAATGGTATATCCATCACTATTAAAACTTTTAAATAAAGTTGCATCACTAGCAAAAGCATTAGCAGAGTTACTTGCAAGATAACCTGCTACATCTAATCCTGTCATTTGAGTAAATAAGCAATTATTACCAGATGAATTTCGATTTTTTATCCAGGTTAAATCTGGTTCAAAACCAACTCCTGTAATTGATGTATTATTTGTAGCATTACCAGAATAAAGTAATGTATTCATGTGAAGTGAACTTTTATTAATTGTAGTATAAGCCATTATGTATTTAATCCTTTTGTTGATAGGGCTGTAAAGCCTGTTGGTACATCATATTCAAATATTCCATTTCCTGATGCGTTAGTTCCTGCACTAGCTACTGCTGTTGTTTTAAAATATCCATTACCAAAATTATATGAACAATCACTAGTTTGGTATTGTATATTGCCAGGTAAATAAATTGCACCAGTTGTAAATTCTCCTGTACCCCATAATGGGTTTGCTCCTGTTGCTGGATTTCCAACTCCACCACCACTTCCTGCATTTGCCCAAGTACCATTTTTTCCTACCCACATTTTTTTGTTATCTAAATCTAATGCGTACATAACTATAGCTCCATTTGTAAGATTTACAGAACTACCACCAATATATAAAGCACCACCCATACTAGCACCTGTTTGAGAATAAATTCCTAAACCACCAGCAGCATTTGCTGATTGTAATCCATTAAAACCACCATTAGAATAAACATTACTATTTGAAAAAACTTTATCACTTCTTACAACACCTGTAATATTATAATCTGTAGCACCACCATTCATTCCTAATTTTATTTCCCAATAATATTTACCATCTGATGCACCTAATGTTCCAATAGTAGCTTTACTCCAATCACTAGTACCATTACCAAAACTAGTAGTAGCACCATTATAAAATGTATAAGACCCTGAATGACTTGCTGTTATAAAAGTAGGAAAATTATTACTTGGACAATCTTCTGTTTTTGTAAGTGTACCACCACCAACTGCAAAATTACCACTTGAATTTCCTGCATCATTTACAACTCTATTACCATCTTTAAGAACAAAAAAACCATTATTTCCATAAGTGACAGTTGGAGTGGTATTTAGTTTCCATTCTCCAGTTGTAGAATCTACAGAACCAAAAACAGTTGGTGCATAACTTTGACCATCTGCATAATGACAATGAGATAAACTTCCACTAAAATAAGCTCCTGGAGATGATGCTTGATACCTACCCCATACCATAATTTTTTCTCCTAAATTTATAGCAAAGTTTTGATTTGGCATAGTAGCTGTACTTCCATTAGCATTATCAAAAGTAATTTGAGAACCATTGACATAAATTCTTACCCTATCTGTACTTGTGGATTGTGTAGTGTCCCATCTTACGACTATGTTATACCAACTACTAGTATCTAAAAACACCATATTAGTATCATAATTAAATTCACTAGAACCATCATAAATAGAAACTCTAAAAGTGTTATCAGATTGTAATTCAAGTTGAAATTTTTCATAATGACCTGAAGCATTTTCATGCATAAAAACAGTTTGTGTTCTACTTAAATCTCCTCTTTTTAACCAAAAAGAAAATGTAAAAGTTTTATCGCTAGTGACACTTCCTGTTGCCGCTCTGCTTATATATGTATCAGCCATTAGTTAAATTGTCCTCCTCCTGTTGCACCAACACTAATTGTAATGCTAAATGTTTTGTTTGTTGATTGTGATTCATTATCAGTTAGTGTAATAATAATATTTGAATAAGTAGTTGCAGCTGTTATTGATGAACTTTCTGTTCCAGAAATAACTCCTGTACTTGTATTTAAACTTAAACCTGTAGGTAAAGTACCAGACACACTCCAAACTAAAGTTGCATCTCCAGAACCTGCTACTGTAACTGAAATTGCTGAAGCTTTTGCAAATGTTCCTAATGAACCTGCTGATGTTGAAATAACTGGAGCATCTGAAACTGTAAGTATAGCTGTTGAACTTCTAACAGCATTACCATCTTCTAATTCAATTCTTAAAAAGTATGATGCATCTGTTGCTATAGTTACATTAATTGTTAATTGTGTATTACTATTTCTAACAATAGTATTTGGATAAGAAATTGCACCATTAGAATTTATAATCTCTACATTAGGTATACCAGAAGAACCATAGTTTGTTCCTGTAATAACTATATCTGTAGCTGTGTTTTCAATAGTAGAAGGTGAAATACCTGTAATTGTAGGTTTAGTTTCTCCAACTGTAACAGAACCCCCTAGAGCTACTGCTGAACCATTAATTGTAATTGCACCAGTTCCAGTAAGTCTAGCATTAGGTACTGTGCCACTTGTAATGTTTGTTCCACTTAAATTTGTTAAATCTATATTAGAGTTTAAAACTGTAGAAGGTAATCTAGCTACATTAATAGTTCCTGCATTAATTGCTGAACCATTAACTGCTGCTACATTAAATGTACCATAACCAACTATGTCTAAAATATCTCCTGTTGCTGCACCTGTTGCTAAAACAATAGAAGTTCCAGAAGTAGTTGTTATATCTGCTGCTGATAATCTTACACCATTTAAATATACATCAACAAATCCTGCATCATAAGCAAGAGTTTCTCCTGCTGTATCTGCACCTGTAAATGTTGTTTGGTTATTTGTTGCTGTGTAATTATAACGAGCTGAAGTTCCATTAACTGTTGAACCTGCTGCTGCCCAACCACTTGATTTATAAACTTTTAATTCATTGGCACTTGTATCAAAATATAGATCTCCAACTGTAAGTGAAGTAGAAGGAGCAGAACTTGCTATTCTATATTGATCTGCAAAATTATTTACTGCTGCTAAATTTGTTGCAACTGTATTAAGGTTTGTTATTGCTCCACCAACATTATTAACATTAGTATTTGCTGCTGCAACTGTATTAATATTTGTACTGTTTCCTGCAACAGCATCAATATTTGTTGAATTTGAATTTACAGCATTTATATTTGATGAGTTATTATTAACTGCTGTAATTGTAGAACTTAATCCTGCTACTGTATTTATATTTGAAGCATTTGAATTTACATTATTAATTGCTGAAGCAGAATTATTAATAGTTGTAATTGCACTAGACATACCAGCAACTGTTGTTACATTAGCTTTTATATCTTCTACTGCTTGAATATCAGCTGAAATATCTTTAACTGCTGTAACGTCTGAAGCTATACCTGCAACTACACCAATGTTTGTAATAACATTACTTGCGTTTAAATTATTAATATTAGTGATTGCACCTGCAACTGCATTAACATTACTAACAGCACCACCAACAGTATTTACATTTGCTATTGCTCCTGCAACTACATCAATTTCTGAAGTTGATTCGTTTAAATCATCTGCAACTGTTTCAATTTCTGAAACTGCTTCTGCTAAATCATTTGCTACTGCAATTACTTTTGCAATATCTGCTGCTACAGTATTTACTGAACCTATAGATCCAGCTACTAAATTAATATTTGTTGCGTTACCTGCTACCGAAGTTACATTACTAGCAATATTTCCTACTGTTGTAATATTAGCAGCTATACCTGCAACTGTTGCAACGTCTGTAATTGATTGTGAAAATTCTAATGCTGTTCCTGAAGAATTTACTGATAAGATTTTATCAGCAACTAAATCTGGAAAAGTTAAATTAAATGTATTTGCAGTTGTGGCTGCAGCTTGAGGAGAAAATTTAAGATCTCTCTCTACTTGTTGTATCATTGCAACAACTTTATCTAATTCTGTATTTAATGAACCTATTTGAAATGCACCAGATGTAGGAAAGTCAGTAGATCTTGCTACTGCCATATCTCTATAAATAGTATAAATTACTCCATTAGTAGAGGCTGCACCAATAGTAATAGAACCACCACCAGAAACACCTGCTCCTGATACCGAGTATTGTGTTGCGTTTGCTGGAGTTGCAGCATAAGTTAATAATGAACTTCCTGCATATACTTTTAAATCTGCATTAGTAAAAAACTCAAAAGGTACAGCAAAGGCTGTCTGCGTATTAGCAGCAGTATATTGTACTCTAGGAGTAGTGTCGGATATTGTTATGCTCATTATTTTATTTTATTCCCTTTTGTAAGTCGTCAAACAACCAATCGAGATACCATACATTCTGCCAAGGAATTAACCTACGCACATTTTTAGCTGTGTGGTGATTATAGTTTCCTCCTGCTGTATCGTAGATGATGTCCATGATGTTATAAATCTGTCCCCCAGATGGGCCAAAGACAGTTCCTGCTTTCCACCTTGTAGAAGAACTATAAGGTTTACCTTTACCTAGCATTGGCATAATTCCGAATCTATTATCTGTTAATGTTTCAACTGCTTTATTAACATCCATATAAATTCCTGCTAATCCAGATCTATCAAAGCCATTCATTAATTTTTCTGTTAATGATAAAGAATCATAATCTCTATTAAATCTAGTAGTATGGTATAGTTTATCAACTAACATACCAGAACCTAGTAATAACATAGAACCAAATAAGAAGTCTGCATCTTTTTCTTGCATACCTCTAATTAGTATTCTTTGACTTGCTGCCATGGCAAATTTTTTAAACTGAGCTAATGTAGAACCTAGCTCTGTACTCATCCATAAAGGTGTATCGCCTTTACCTGGTGTAACAACAGTAATATTAATATCTTTATTTAATGCTGCTTGAAATGCTTTTTTAGCAACATCATCTGTCCATTCTGCTGTGTTAGCCATAAAATTATGTTTTAAAGTTGTACCATGTTCTTCAAATTGAATAGCTATTCTTTTAGCCATTGCTTCATTAATACCAGAACTAGCTAATGCAGTTTTCCATTTATCAGATAATGTACCTTTACCCCATGTCATAGAGTCTTCTAAAATTCTAGAACCAATAGTAACAGAAGCCATTGACTTAGCCATCTCTGTCCATCTAGACATCATATTAACATACATAAAGTTAAACTGAGAAGTTTTACCTAATGCTCCTTCCATTTTATTTACAAAGCCAAACATATCAGAAGGCATATCTGCAAATAACATTGCTCTTTGATTGGTAATTAAATCAACTGCTTCACCTGCTGCTTGAGCTTCTTTCTTGGCTACTTTATATAAAGCTCCACCAACAGTAAAATTACCTAACATTTCAAATTGTGTTTTAAATCCTCTTTTAATACCAGAGGTCATAACTACTCTTGCTGCGTCTGGAATTGCTGCTGCAAAACCTGTAAGCATAGTTAAAGCATTATAGTGTTTCATTGATCTCATTGCTACCGAAGTCCAATGATGAGGACTAGAAGGTAAACCATAAGTACCTCTAAGTAATTCTACTGCTGCTTCTAAATCATTTAATACTTGGTTTTTTTCTTTAACAAGCTTTAATCTTTTAACTTTGTTTTGAGTAAAACCAATCTTCATATTATATTCTGCTGCTACCTGTAATAATCCAGGTTCTGTCATAGACTCAGCTTCATTTATATACTTGTGTCCCATACCTGCTGTATCACCATACTTTTTAGTTAATAAAATATCTGGAACAATCTGTCTGTAATATGCTTTTTGTAATGCAAAAATATCATTACCTATTAAACCAGCATCTAATAATTTATTTTGTGCTATATCATCTAGGTTTAAATTTCTTGCTCTACTAGCTCTAGCATATCTTTGTCTATTAAATAGAAATCTTTCATTTCTAACAATTTCATTTAGTTCTTTAATACCACCATTTTTAACAGCATCTAACTTAACAAGCATTTTATCCCAACTTCTTTTTTCAAATCTGACAAAAGGAAAATGACCAGATAAATCTTCTACAAGTGTGGCTAGTTTAGCTTCATTCATTGTAATACCTTTACGAATTAAGAAGTCTTTTATAATATCTTTAAATACAGCAGGGTTATTATCAATAGCTGTTTTATTATAAATAATATTAATGTAATTTTTAACACCATCTGGTGAGTTAGTTATTCTAGCTAATCTTTCTGTTAGCTTTTGAATCTGAGCTTTTATTGCAGAAACTGTCCAAGTAGCACTCTTACCATCTATAGCAGACTTAACTACCTTACTCATTTCTCCAGTTTTTAACATCATTTCCAGAATACCATTCATGGCTAATAACTCTTGTTCTACTGGAGCTTCTCTTAATTTGTATTGTTTAATTTGTTTCATTAAAGGGCCATATACTTTTTCTGTAGTAACCCTTGCTGCTTCTTCTACAAATTGATTAGGATGCTTTCCATTAATTCTAGCTCTAACAATCTCTTTAGAAAATTCTGACATTGACATACCTTCATTACTTAAAGTATTTCTAAAATTAATACCTACTTCTGTTTTAGGTTTAGTTTGACCAATGTTTTCTAAATACTTCATATAAGCAGTTTTAATATCTTTCATACTTTCAATAACTGCTACTTCTTCCATTCTTAACTGTACTTCTAAAGATGCATCAGTAGATTGGAAACCCCACTTCCGTGTATTCTTTAATTTTAATAAAGGAGTATCTAAAATATCTGACATCATTTTTCTACCATTTAATGATGCTGCTTTCATTACTCTAAATACAGGAGTCCAAGGGCCTTGTTCTCCAAAGAGTCCTAAATGAGATTTAACAAAAGCTTCTCCTTCTAATCTCTTTCCTGCTGTAGATAAATTATTTACATCTGTATTAACTTTAGAACCTACACTACTTGGAGGAGTATCTAATTTATTAGGATTAACTAATACACCATCTTCATATACTTTAACTGAACCATCTACATCTTGAACAATTTGTTTTTTAATACTTTTATTAGTTACTGGAATCCAATCATCAGATAAATCAATAGCATTTTTAATTACATTATTTGGAATAGGTGTTGTAAACTTATTAATAACTGCTGGTAAAACATAAGAGGCTAATCCAACAATAGGTACAAAACTATCATCTCTAGTAGGATCTAAATTTTGTTTTATTAATTCTTCTGTTGTTGCTGCCGTACCGAATACTTTTGCACTACTTCCAACTGCTCTACCAGTTTTAGTAAACATTAAATAAGAAGAAGGATCTGCAATAGCTCCTGTAATTCTACCTAAGAAATAATAAGGTGATTCTTTTTCAATAGAAGCATTGTGTTTCATTTTAGCTAAATGATCTGTTGTTTCTTGAGCATTTCTACTAAATTGAAATTGATCTTTAATAGGTTCGTATTCTGCTAATTGAGGATCATTTTGATAATTGTATGTACTATCTCCTACATATTTCTGACCATTTTTAATTTCATCATATGCCATGTATAATAAGTTTTCTTCTTTGAAACCTTCCCATACATCTGTAATAGCTTCACCTGGACTTCGAGTTAAAACTTTTTGTTGCTCTAAAGATCTTGTTTGAGCATCTGCATAATTATAAGGTTTAGCATTTGAGTAAGTTACACCCATCTATCTTTTACCAATAATTCCAGCATAAGTATTAAATGCTTCTGTAACACCTTCGTTGATATATATATCTACCATAATATTACCTTTGTAATAACCATCAAATATAGAACTATCTCCTTGAATGGGTTGAGATTTTGTACCCATTTTAACTCTACTCATAAATTTAATGATAGCTGCCATTTGATTTTTATCTTGAAAATTAACTATATCTTCAGGAATTAAATTACTATCTTTTAAAGCCTTTAAATATAAATCTTTGTCTTTAGGATTAAACTCTGTAAGTAGTTTTTCTATAGTAGGAGTATCTCCAAATATTTTATCTTTTCCTGGTACAATACTAGACATATTAACCATTTTCATTATAGCTGCTTTAATACCATCTTTAGGATGAGCAAACACAGCTGTAGAATTTTCGGCTGTTATATCTAATGAATTATCATTAGTATTTTTTTCAAGACCTAAAAAGTTATTAGTTCTATGTGTTAAAGCTAATGACGTATTATTATAATTACTATTAACATAATGTGCAAACATCATTCCATTTCTATAACTACCATGTACTTGTTTGTGTGGTGGATATAATGATTCAAGATGTTGTGCTTTATTACTTAATACTTTACTGTTATTAATTTCTTCAGAGTAAGTCATCATATCTGCTTGTTTTTTATTATGAATAGCAATCTCACTCATTTTATCATCTAGATCTGGAACATCCTTTCCTAGTAAATTAAATAACATTTTAAATGGTTTAATTTCATTAGGAACATCATCAACTAAAGGAACATCTACCATCCATGACCAGTTAGCTAAATTAATTAATCCTTGTTCACCAGAATAAGCAAACTTACGAAGTAAGTGTTTTGTTGTAGGTTCAGTTGTATCAAAATCTCCTAATAAACTTTCCATGAAACTATGATTTTCATCAGCTAATACTTTTAACACTTCACCTTTATGAGAAGGAGCATCTTCCTTATCTACATTTTCCCATCCACCAGGTTGAAAATGTTCTCCTGGTAATGTAATTTTTACAAATTGTCCGTTACCATTAGGAATAGAAACACTATAACTCATCTTACCATTTACCATTTTACCAGTTGGTTTAAATGCAGGAACTAAATCCCCATCTTTCATACGAGCTTGTATATCTTCGTATTTAATATTTACACCATTTTCATCTACACCAAAAGCTCCAGCATCTTTTTCAGATTGACTTAATGTTGCCCACCAAGCATCCATTGTAGGTAATACGGAAAAGATTGTTCCTGTATCACTTAAATTAAATTCATTTTCAATTCCGTGTTTAGTTAACTGATAACCTTTTTTTTCAGTAAACTTACTAGGAGTATAATTTGTTTTTAACAATTTATTCAATGCAGAGAATGTAGCTAGTTCTATTGTTTTTGAATCTGTAATATCTACAGAAGCACCACTTGCCATAAACTTTAATTCGTTTGCTACTGCAACTTTAAAATCAGCTTTAACTCCATCTTCCATTAAATCCCATGGGCCATCTGCAAACAAAGTCCAACTATCTGGATATAAAACTTTAGAAAATTTATTACCATCTCCAAATATAGTTGATAAAGATAAATCTCTTGAAACACTTTCTCTAAAAGGACTCCATGTAGAGAACAAACCTTTTTTACCATCTAACGCATTATTAATACTTTCTTCATATGCAGAAACATCATTAGAAATTTGACCATCAACACTTATACTAATTTCTTTATTATCTTTTCTACTAAAGTTAAGAGCAGCAGAGGCAATTTCTCCATCACTTAATTCTAGTAAGTTATTTTGAGAAGCATAAAACATAAAACTACCTGTATCTACGTTAGTATGAAATCCACTAAACTCACCTTTAATTTGATTATAAAATTCTAACTGTTTTTTAAATCCTTCTAATACTTCTGGTTGAGCTAGATCACCTATAGGTTTACCTATATAAGTTTCCCAAGATTCTGGAATAGAACCATTCTTTTCAAAGATTGTTTTAACAGTATTAAAGTTAACATTGTCAACAGTTAATATTTGAGAGGGATCTTCATTAATTGCAAACTCAGAAAGTATTTGTTCAAACGCATCGTTTTCTTCTGCTTTAGTTAAACCTGTTAAAATCTCACCATTTTTTATTTTAACAACATTAGCTTGAGTTTTATAAACTCCATTAATATGTTTTTTAATTTTTAAAGAATCTTCCGAACTAACATCAGAATAGTTTTCTATTATATATTTTTCTGCGTTACTATTTTCACCATTAGAAAATTGACTAAAATGTAAAGGACTACCTAACTCTTTAGCTGCAGATAAATTAAACTTAGTATGAGTAACTAAACCTTTAAGCTTATCACCTCTCCAAGTTTGATACTTACTTAATACTTTAGTATAAATATCTTCTCTTGTATCATAATCTTGAATATTACTTTTATACATACTAAACATTTCATTATCACTTTTAGTATTTTGAAACTTATCATTACCATCTAAGAAAGTTTGCATATGAGCAAAGAACTCATTCTCATTATCAAATGATATTCCTATATTAAGAAGTCTTGCTTCTTCTGTTTCATTAATCTGTTTAAATGTTTCTATATCGTGAACTTTTTGATTCTTTAATCCACTATCAACTAATAGTAATTGACTATTTTTTCTATCGTTATTTAATAGTGCATAAGAATTTTCAACTGTATTAGTATTTATTTTTAAATGTTTTTGATCTTGATTTAATAGTTCATTATTAACTGTATTCTCATATGCTTGTGAAATATTAGCATTAGTATTTATAAGAGTTTCAGTATGACCAGCTACTGCTTTATCATTTTCAAGTGAAATTTTATTGTTAGTTGCAAACTCTATTAAGTTATTATTATTATGAGCTAGTAATGCTGTAGCTTCACCTTCATATATCTTAGGAACATTTTCTAATAAAGCTTTTGAATAAGCATCAGTAGATGCCTTCATATCTGCTGGACTCATTTTATGCTTTTGACTTAACTCTAATTTTTGGTCAAATAGCTTTTGACTAAAATCATTTTTCCAAGCACTTTGATGATTAGCTTCAGCTTGTTTAGTATATACATCTAAAACACTTTCAAACCCTTTAGCAATTGTACCTATCTTAGTATTAGGTGTAATATAATTTGATTGAGTTTTATTATTGTTTAATGAAACTACTTTTTTACCTGTGTCTAATGCCATTATGATATCTCCAATTCCTTACATTCAATTTTAACAGCTAATTTGCTGTCGTTAATTTCTTCTTTGGTTAATAAATCCAAACTTTTATAAGCTTGATGATAACCAGTTCTTACACATGAATAATGATCTTCAAATTCGAAAGGCATTGTCTGTGTTGAAATACATTTAGGCTCATCAATAAACATACAAAGATGAAGCACTAAAATAAATTTTGTCATGCTGTTTTCTTTTCCTTTTTTGGATTATCTACTTTGTATTGATCTACTTTTGCTTTAGTAGTCATACCAGTTGATGCTATACTTACCCATCCACCAAACTGTTCTGATTTTCTTGCCATTTTTTTTTGTTGACTATCAATAGAAAGAGAACTTCCTTCAGCTAAAGTATTTAATCTAATTGTACTTATATCCTTATCTGATTTTTTACCTGTAACATCTTGAATATTTAAAAAATGCATACTGTTATCAGAATAACCAGATCCTGCTTGTATAGCTTTATTACTTGCTATAGTTGCTCTATAAATATCTCTACGATCATTTTCTTCTCTTAATCCTTTAAGATTATTTGCTTTGGCATTAAGCTCATATTGTCTTTGCTCTAATTTACTTTGTCTTTTAGAAGCTTGTATTTCAGAGTAAGTACCTACTCCTTGAATAACACCAGATATAATCATCATTGTTACTGGATCTGCACTCATGCGAAAACGACCTCCACACTCATTCCTAATATCTTCATAGGTAATGGATCATCTTGAGAAATAGTTATTGTTGGACTTTTACTATAACCTAGAAAGAAAAATTCTTTTTTAGAAGTTACTGCAACTAAATCAGAACCAATTGTATCTGATACTTGTTGAACAACTAAAGATTTAGCTGATTGATCTGCTGCTTTAATTGTCATATCTAATGTACTATTCATATCAATGATAGCTCTTGATATTCTTCTAGGTGATCCAGTTAAAGGGCCTTCTGGTAATTCTTTATCAATAGGCATTGTTTCTAAAATAGGTATAAAATTAAATCCTACTTTTAATCCAGTAGCTCTTGGTACACCTGTTAGAGTAATTGTATCTGATGCCGAAACTGTAAATGCTCCTATAGAACTATTACCTTGAACAAGATTAACAGACTCATTAGTATAAATTCCATTAACTGAATGTAGATGACCTTTAGTAAAAGTTATTACTGCATCATCTGCAGGAACTGCTGCTAAATTTTTATCTAAGTTTAATGTATAAGTATTACTACCATTATCAGTAACAGCTTGAATATTGTATTCAGTTGCATTACCTGCAATTGTAAAATCTTCACCAATAACTGGTGCTGAAGTTAAACCATCTATAATTAATACTGCTGCACTTGTTGATTGAGAAGCTCCTTTAACTAATGGTGAACCACGTTGACTTAATGTAGTTGTGCTTTCACAATCTAATGTTGTACTATCATCATCTGCAAATTTTTCTAATGTATATACTGTAGATCCATCTAAAGATCGTTTATTAATACAAACTAAATGTTCATTAAGAACTGCAATAGATTGAAAGGTATCTCCAGTACGAGTTGACCATTGTACCCATCCTGCTATCTTTTCATCTCTAACAGAATGAAACACAGATAACTTACCTGGATGTGCTATTCCATTACTTAAAAAAAATGCGTATTGTTCTGGTCTAGTAGTATTACCTTTTAGAATAGCTATCTCTTTAGGATTATCAATTAAATGCTGTGCAAGAATAGATACTGATGTAGATTTATAACCATCTTCAATATCTGAATAAATAAATTCTCTAATTGTTTTACCATTCTTCTGAACAAACCCTGCTGCTTGGTCAAACATTTTAGGTGCTGTTCTAGAAATACCATAAGGTGTTTGTTTTTGAATTGTAATATTAGCAGGAGTAATAGTATTATCTGCTGCAGTTGGAGCATAGTATTCTCCACCATCAGTAAATATTTGTAAATCTTTAGCAGACAACATATGTCTTACTTCATTAACTTGATCTCCAGAAATATCTAAATCAATTGCTTTATCTGCTTCTGCATCTGCTAACGCAAAATTAGTATATTCAGAAATAGTAGAAGCTAATACTGCTGCAGGTCTAGAATATAAACCACCTAACCATAATCTATTACCATGAAATGTTATAGCTTGAGGATAACCTCTATGATCTGACATAGTTTGTTCATCCCATACTGCTGTTGCACTTGTATCAGCTAATGTTTCTCTAATATTACCTACAACAACTGTTGTACTTGATCTTGATGTAATATCTATTTCTTTAGCACCTATACGAATAGTTTTATCTACCCAGTTAGTATTAGTATCAAAGATACCTGCTGATGCAGTTATATTAACTGCTGTTCCAGTTGTTGCTGCTGCTGCTAATGTTACAGCAGAATCTGCATATTTAAAATAAGGTTGGTATCTAGGATAACCTGTTGAATGAGATGAAAATGTAAATGTTCCTACAGTAAAAGATGTAGCTGATGCTCTAAAGATTTTTCTAATAGCATTATTTCTATGAGTTATATAAATAGTATCTCCAAATTGTGCAAAGTTTAATTCAAACAATTGTGCTGTAGTCCAATTACAATTAGTTGTATAATTAGAAGTTAAAACTGTACCACTTGTATTATAAACATCTAATCTATTATTAGATAAAACAATAATAGCAACTTCATCATCAGAAAATATAAATGGAATTATTCTGCTTTCAGCAGGAAGTGTTGCTAAGTAAGCTGTACCAGGTCTTCTCATTACACCACCTTCAGCAAGTAATGCAAAGTTCTTACATTCTTTAGCACCTTGATAATAAGATGAAACATCAGTACGAGTAGCTAATAAAGGATTAAGCTCTCCAGAAGAAAAATTGGTTATAACTGTTTTTAAAGTTCTGCCCATTAATCATTTCTAGTTGACGTTCTTAAACTTGTAAATCTATTTAAGCTTAAAACTTTTGTTGTTGTTTCTGTAGAGTCAATATTTTTAGCAACAAGTAATTGTCTTTCTGCTAATTCTTTAAACTGTTTAATCATTGCTGAATCTCTAGCAACTGAACCAGCAAATACAGAAGCTAATTCATATTCTAAAGCTAATCTAAAATGAGGTGGAAAATATTGTTCTTCAACTTTATAAATATAATCCATAACTAATTCACTACTTGCTCCATAGTTATCTACATATATATAATTTTTATATCTTGAATAAGGAATAACATGGTCATTTACAGTAATAGAAATTACTTGTAATGCAGCAGGATCAGTTGGTATTTGATATGCATATGTATATCTACCTGCTGGAGTGTTTGTTAATAATGATAAAGCTTGTTGAGTTGTAGCAAATCTCCATCTATGTCTTGTAAGAAATGCTTCTGTAATATCTGTGTAAACATTTGATGCAACTAAAGCTTCTGTACTACCATCAGTAAATGATGATATAGGACTTGCTCCTATCATTACTAATGCTCTTGCACAGATGTCTATACTTGTTGTTGCCATAATTTTTTATAGTAATAAGGGGGAAGTACCTCTCGGCAAGATCCCCCTTATATTTATTAGCCTAGGCTAATTTTGTTGTAGTAACAGTAGTTGCACCTGAAGCAGATGAAACAATAAGAACGTCTGATTCTGCTGTACCTGCGTTTGTCGCACATACTAAAATCATGTCGCCTTTTTTCACTTCTGCGAAGGCCAGGTTAAAATAACCTGATCCAACTATTACTGATGTAGCATCTCCATCGGTGTAATACCAAAGAGAATTAACTGCACCCATCTGAGCCACTTTAGAAAGTGGGTTGTCGATTGCGTAAGCCATATTTATATCTCCTTAATGATTACTCGGCACACAGCTGAACTCTTGCTGCATCACCATCGATTATTGTAGCTCCTAACGAAATCATTGAAGTGATTAAGTGAGAAACTTTTTCTGGAACGTAGTTTACTTCTGTTTTAACATCAGTACCAACACCAACACCCAAAGCACTTTTGTGAAATGCTAGAGTTTGTCTGTCAGTTGCTACTGTTAATCCAGAATGAACGAAGAACAAGAAACCTAACCATCTTTTGGCAGTCATGCCATTTCCGAATGGAAGGTCATTTGGCCCAACGTATTCTACTCTACTGAACTGATCTACTGATAATAGATTAGACCATTGTTTTGGCCCTACTACCCAGTATCTTTGATTATCATCTGGAACATCATTCGTATTGAATACTTCCATCATGTTTTGTGCTTTAATCAAAGTCATTCCAGTTGTCGAAGAACTTACGTTGTTCGCAATTGAAGTTGCACCTTTCAGTTTATCTACAATGATATCATCAGTTTTTCTTCCTAATGCATATGCAGCTGATTGTGCTATTACTTGTCTTTCGTCTATGTTAACCTTTAGCTCGTCTAACTTGTCAACGTAATCTGCTGCGTAATAATCAGTTAAAGTCGCAGACACATTGCTGTGTGCAAGATCCATAGCAACTACTTCAGCATGTCTAGCTTTAGTATTTGCAGTACCTTTTGCAACTTTTTGAAATTTAACAGAACTACCATTAACATTGTTAACTGTTCTAACTAGGTTCTTTAATTTGCTTCCCATTCTTTGGTAAGCCATATGAACTTCTGCTTCGAACTGAGTAATAAAGGCATTGTTTATTGTTGATGCCATGTTTTTATTTCCCTATTGTTAAGTTATTGTTAATTACCGATTATCTTTACAATACAGGTTTAGTTATCCAAGAAGGGCTAACATGAATATTTTAAAGGTCTTAACTAAGGAATAAGCTATAAGTGCCATTGTAGGCAACGCACATTAGATCCAATGTTTAGGAATGGTAATTACATCACCAAATTCTATTTCACCATCATCAAGATGAACATAAGTACCAAACACAGTTATATATGTTTTGGTATCTTTATAAATCCAAAATTCACCTGTAACACAGTTCGCTGGTTTGGCTGCATCCATTTCTTTAGAAGTCAGCCATCCAGTTTGACCTACACAATCTAACCAATTGAGAGGCTTTTTAAGTTTTTTATACTTAAACTTGTGGAGTTTTTGCGTGGGCTTTTTCATATAACTCCGTTACTCTTTTAACATAAGATGGATCTCGTCTACTACTATCCCAATATCTAGGATCATTAAGCATACCTTTAAGATCATCAGCACTAGCACCTAAATCTATTTGAGTAGGTGAACTTGGCATTGGTGTATCTTTACTTAAAGCCATTAATTCTTCAATAGCTTTTACACCTTCTGCATTTGATGCTAAATTTGCAATCGTATTATAAGAGTCTGGAGTTAAATTTTTCTTAGTCCAAAGATTAGCAGCTTCAACTCTTTCTTTTCCAGTATCGCCTAATTTTAATAATTCGGCATCTCGATTAGGTAAAGTTGACATAGCATTAGTAACAAATGCATTTACTCCTTCATCATATTGACTTTGAGATAGACCACTTGCTTTAGCTGTCTTGTCCCACCATTTAACAATGTCCATATCTTTACTAACTTGTATGTTAGAATTTTCTGGAAGTTCTGGAAGATTAATTTTATATTCTTCTGGAACATTAGCAGATACTTCGTTAGAAATATCTTCTCTAATTTGTTTAGTTAAATCTTCTGTTCTTGCACCAAGTTTTTGTTCTAACGAATTATAACTTGATGATAGATTTTCTAGATTAACTTTATTTGCATTATTATCCCAGAACTTTTCTTGAACGTATTCTGGTCTTCCTGTATCAGCAACATCTATTGTAGCGATTGGTGCTGAAGTTTCAACATTATCATCTGCCATCTTGTTCTCCTTTGTTTATTCTTGTTTTGATTATACCTACTAAAAATCTCATACCTTCTATATGAAATAAATGATTGCTAGTTATATTTGGCCCAGCTATTACTTCTGTAGTAATTGATTGTAAGTAAGCTAACACTTTCTTTCCTGCGTCCCCTTTGAACAATGTTGAAAATTGTTTATTTAATAAGGCTTCATCTTTAGCCGATCTTATATAACCATCAACATTCTTAACTGGGGATTGTTTCTCTTTCTTCAACTCATCCCAACTCATATCTTCCTTACTGAGGTTTTTGTTCCTCTGGTTGTTGTGACAATTCATTCATTTGTTGAACGATTGCTTTTTGTTCGTCCTCATTCCTAATAAGCTTTTCTGGTAAGTTCATTTTTTCTGCTAAATATTTAGCTGTTTCATTTTGGTTGACAATGACGTTAATCATTTGTGGCCCAAATGTTCCAGCAATTATTTCATTAAATCTACTTACATCTGCAACATCTTGTAAATGTTGAGCTTGTGCTAACGGAGAACGAGGTGCTATCTTTACTTCCCTACCATTAACTTTAGGGATTTCTATTCTACCTTGTTTAGATAAAATTCTTATAATTCTTCTTAGTAATGGATTAATTAACTCTGATTGTAATCTACCAAATGAAGATCCTATTTGTCTAGATAGATCTGCCATTCTTTCAGATACTTCAGTAGCTGTCATAGGTGTACCTTCTGGTTTACCTAGAGCTTCCATATATAAAGCTTTTTTAATATTAGCTCTCATGTCATTTAAAACTAATTGAGCAACGTCAAAATTAGATGCTGCTTGTATTGGAACTAAACCTTTAGATCCTGGTGCAACTGGAATTAAAGATCCAGGTACTAATGAAATATTATCTGGGTTAATAACACCATCATCTTCATAAGTATAAACTCCACTTACAGACATCTGTGCATTTTGTAATATTAATTCTATTGTAAGGTTACAAGTTTTAATTGCTGCCATCGCATTAAATACTGGCCCTCTGCCATATACTTCTCCAGATGCTTTATTCCATCTAAATACTAAATAAGGATTTGAACCTTCACCTTTATATTCTTCTTCAAATAAAATGTGTTTAGGATCTTCCATAAATACACATAGTTTAAATTCTTCAACATTAGGTTTATGTATTTTATAAACAGCTTCTATAATTTTAATTTGTTTCTTTTGTTTTAATGGATCAAAATTTTCTGGCAATATAGCTTTAGGATATAAGATAAGTATTTCTTCTGGCTTACAATATCTTGTTCTGTAAACAGTATCGATCTTACCATCTGGGCCATTCATTAAACAAACTTTTGTTAATGGTATAGATGTAAATTTAATTGGGTTGATTGCATCACCTTCTTCAACAAGAAGAACTCCTGTACCAATTGCAAGATCCATAAATGCTTCATGTATCTCTTGGTTAAAGTTTGATGTTTGTAATAATTCAAAAACGTATTCAGTAATTTTATCTAAGTCTAAATTTATCTGAGGCTTTTGTTCTTTAGGAATTTCTGATCCAGCTTGAAAGTCTGCCCATCTTGCAAAGGTGGGGGTGATTCCTGCTTGGAGTCTTGATGCAAACTCTTGGACTCCGACCACAGCTGTTTCATCAAATATTTTATCGGTACGTCTTTGACCTGGGGACTCGTCATAGAAAGACTCACGATTAGGTAAACAATATTCATAAGCTTCTTCGAACCTATCCTTCCAATAATCTTTTATACCTTGAGCTTCTTTATATTTTTTAAGAAGTTCAGTTGCTTTATCCGATGTACCATAACTGGGTGCATCTACAGTATTAACATATTCCATTTAATTTTATTTTCCTTCGAAGTAACCACGACCACCAGATTTACCAAACATAGATCTTGATCCAATTAATCCTCTGGCAGTTTTATCTTCTTTTTCTGCTTTTATTTTACTTGCATCTGCTGCTCTCTTATCTTCAGCAATTTTATCTGCTGCTAGTTTAGCTTCGTAATCTAAAGTTGCTTGTGATTTTCCAGGTGGTTTACCACCTCCAAAAATACTTCCCATTATATTAAGTCCTTTATTTCTTCATCCCCATCATCTTCAATAGGCTCAATTTCAAATTCATCTTTAGGCAGATCTTTACAAACTGATTCTAATTGTTGTAAAAGCATTTCTTCTGCATCACGATGATCTCTAATTAAATCAATCAATTCTTGGGGTGATTTTTGTTTTTGTTCGCTCATCTTTCCAAAATGACGAATATCCAGCATTTATCAACGCACAATATAATTGATGTGGGGTAAGTATGTACCAATGATAGAATCCTATCAATCTCATTACAAATGAAACACACGTCATATCTTTAAACCTTATAAATTGCCAGTTATCTTTAACAGGGCATTTAAGTATTTTGAAGTCTTTCAAATAATTAATTAAACCTCCTGCTTCCTCAGAGGTTAAAACATCTAGTTTAATTCCAGCATGAGTAAATTGTAGATGTACCCATACCTCTTTATTAACATCATATTTTAATGCACCACAATGAGTAAAGCCTTTCTTTAACCACCATAAGTATTTTGTATATCTATTCTTAACACCATCTTCGTAAAAATAGATTAGCCATTCCTCTTGAATATGTCCCATATCTTTCTCGATTTTTTAGATTGTCCTGCAAATACATCCCATTCTTTTTTAGCAATGGTTGGTCTTGAAGGGTGTTTACCTGTTAACATAGTTCTGCCTTCACCTGCTCCCATCATTAAATATTGTAAAGCATCGTGAACGTGAGAGTATCTATTCTTTAATGGTTTTTCATCATACCTATCTCCAGAAGTTTGTAGTCTTCTGTAATGATAACCTCCATTAAAACCTTTCTTTAAATTAATACAATCCGTGTGCATATTAAATCCTGCTTGTCCGTCAACTAATCTAGATAAGGTAGCATCAACAGATTCAATTCTTAAAGCAACATCATTAGATGGTGCAGGTAAAGCTTTCAATCCATATTGCCTCATAATTTGAAACGGAGTTCGTTCATCAGTTTGGGATCTAAAATCTCCAGAAGGATCTCCGTAAATCATAATCTCATAACCTTTATAGAGTTTAGCAATATCCCCTCTCAGTAATTCTGAGAACCTCATTACACCCATATCAAAACAAACTAACTCATTAATAATATTCCATTTTCCTGTAGTAGTCCTCTGACCAAAGACAGCTGCAGGTGTTAGTCCAAAGTCAATTCCAATCCATATAGGTTGGTTAGGAATTAAAGCTATTGGATTTTTGGTAACGTGTAATTCTTCTTTGAAGCTGTGGTACACAGGTTTACCTTCTTCAATAGATCCTAGTTTATTTAAAACATAAACGTCAATCCATCCTTTAGTTTTACCTCTTATAATATTTGGATAATATTTTGGAGTTATGTTAGTTCTATTCTCTGCTTTGTCATTAGGTTCATAAGCAGTAGTCATTCCGTCCTTATCTTTTTTTTCAAGCAAGGCTGGAGGTTGAGTATGGAAACTCCAGTTATCTGGTCTGATTAACATTAAAGCTTCTTCTCTAGATATGTGATCTGGTACTGGAACATCGCCAGACATAATAGCCCACCAATGATCTTCTTCTGGAGCATTGGTATCTGCTATAACCCCATACCAAGACGCACCACCATCTCGCATAGACGGAAACCTCCCCACACGCATAGTACAAGCATCAATAATGCTCTTAGGGATTTCCCTCGCTTCATTAACCCAAACACCAGTAAGCTCCAATGATAATAATTTTTTAACATCTTCAGGTCTGTCAAGTGCTAAGAACAGCACTTCCATGTCCAATTCTCCTTGGTTAATCCTATGTGTATAAGGAACAGACCAAGCAAAATCTCCCCACTTATCTTCTGGAAACCAATCTATCCACGTCTTAATCGTGGTAGTTTTTAGCTGTGGATTAGTATTTCTTATTACTGCCCACCGAGATCTTCTTTTTCCATCCTTATTCTTTTTTTGTAATAAAGCCCTTCTAAAGATTTCAATACAACAAGCAACAGATTTACCAGAACCTACTGGCCCTCTGATTCCTCTAAAGAAGTCGTCAGACTTCATAAACTCTTTTAGTACAGCACCTTCTGGTTTGTACTTAAAATCAATCGACATTTATACCAACATTCGCTTTCAACAAGTTATAAACTGTTTCTTCTCCAAAAGCTTCTACAAGCTTATCAGCTTCATAATCTGTTATCATGTGTGTTGGGTAATGTTGTAAATGTGTTTTCTTAACAATCGTTCTTAATCTTTTTCTATCCTTTATACTTAAATTATTTAGGAATGACATTTTACCCTTTCTAATACTTCTTTGAGTATTTCAGTTTCTTTACCATACTTTTCTTCAAATGCCTTCTTAGACAGATGTATAGAGAAGTTTCCCTGATGATGGTCATGGCATAACGGAATAACCTCGAAGTGGCTTGTCCGTCTTCCTATGCCTGTCCCAGGGGGTCTTATATGATGTAGTGAGGCTGGTCTTTCACAGACAAAGCATCCTAGTTCAGCAACTCTACTCATATGTTCTTTTTCTAATCTAGTAGCCACTAGGTCTAGGTTTTGGTTTAGAAGGCTTCTTCGGCTTCTTTGGTTTCTTGTTCATTGTTTTTTTCATATTCTTCCTTTATTATTTCTTCATAACTAGCACGACAGTTATCTGGTGTAGCAGCAGAAGCTTGTTGAGCAGCAGTAACATTATTTGGGGAGGAAAACAAGATCTCTTTTTTAAGATCCATTGTGTCCATACTCCATATCTTTAGTAGGTAATTTTGCATTGTTCCTCTCGATTAGTGAACAATCTAACTATAGTGTTTTAAAATATTTTTAAACGCACTTATGTAGTTTAGTTTATTTTTTCTTAGATTTATTTTTCTTAGCAACATCAGCCATTGCTTTCTCTGAAGCACCTGGCCCATAGATATAATCTATTTGTGCGTCAGTTGATGGATATAAAGGATCTTCCTTTTTGCCATCTTTAATTTTATCTGCTATCCAAGCTTTTGTGTGCCAACTTTCATGTGCCATAATTATTTTCCTTTATAATAGGTTTAGCAATATATGCTAATCTTGAAAACGCACATTACTTCCCCTGCCTATTATATGCCTTATAATCTCTTTTTTTATCCTTATTCATTGAAGACGTCTTTGGTCTTCTCGTATGTTGAGAAGTCTTCTTGAATTTAGAACGTGTTTCATGTTCT
>Ga0308010_1000413_pt1 | contig 29850 bp, 24 predicted proteins | sample Neamet129_FD_202368 | JGI IMG/M metagenome (GOLD analysis project Ga0308010, IMG submission 202368) | Marine microbial communities from water near the shore, Antarctic Ocean - #129 | ecosystem: Environmental > Aquatic > Marine > Unclassified | place: Southern Ocean | collected 2014-07-24 | reverse complement strand
AGGCAGTTGTGTCATAATAAAGCGTAACTATACCTTTACAAATGCTTACAAATCTTTACAGAGAATTACTGTAATTAATTGACTATTGAGGGATAATCTTCATATAAATTAGGGGATTAGATATTATGACTATAAAAACAAAAAATACTAAGATTGCCATCGTAATTCTAGCTTTGTCGCTCATAATTTATTTCTTTCTTGGTAAAATGAAACCTGAACCGGACAAAAATATTATCGATATAAAGCCACCGATTGTGTCATCGATGATTTTAAAAAAAGAAGAAGTCAAAATTACAGTCGATAGTCAAGGTATGGTGATGCCATTAATTGAAACTATTTTAAGTGCAGAAGTTTCTGGAACCATCATAGAGGTATCGTCCAAATTTTTAGTTGGTGGTGTTTTCAAGAAAGGTGATGTGCTTATGCGTATTGATCCTACCACCTATGATGCCGCGCTTGATCAAGCGATCGCACTTAAAGATCAGCGTCAAAATGAATATGAAGATGCTGCAAAAATTAGAAAACAAGGCTATTTATCCGAGTCAGATTATTTGTCAGCCGTTACTGCTTTGGCATCAGCGAAGTCAGGACTAATAATTGCGCAACGAAATCTTGATAAAACCAAAATAATTCTGCCTTACGATGGAATGGTTAGGGTCAAATCTTCTGATTTGGGTCAGTATGTCAATACTGGCAAACAATTAGGGGTAACTTTTGCGACAAATTATGCAGAAATTAGATTGCCATTATCAGACAGGGATTTAATCTTCGCCAACCTTCCAACCTCAAGTGATATATCAGGTACAAAACAATTTATTGGGCCAAGAGTTGACTTTATTATTGATGAGTCAATGCCAGCAATGAATCGATCTGGCTACATTGTAAGAAGTGAAGGGGTTGTTGATGAAAAAACAAGAATGACTTTTGCGGTTGCGAGATTAGAGGATCCTTATAACCTTGAAGATAAAGCAGATGTTTCAGTTTTACCAATGGGGGCATTTGTAACTGCAAAAATTTATCCAAATCAAAATTATCAATTTATTAAAATTCCACGTTCAGCAATTATTAATAATCGACAAATTATCTTAATTGATGATTTGAATCGAATTTATTATCAAGATATAAAGCTAATAAGAACTGATAAATATTTCGGTTATGTTCTCAATGGGATTGAAGATGGTCAGAGAATCAGTATTACCACTCTTGAAGACGGAATAAATGGTATGAGTGTGAGAATAGATCAGCAATAATGTTTTAAGGCTTATTATGATGAAAAAAAATCAAAAAGAAGGAATTATTGGGTGGTTTGTAAGAAATCCTGTGGCCGCAAATCTACTGATGTGTTCAATTATTGGTGTTGGTTTATATTCAGGCCTGAATATAAGAAAGCAAACAACTCCTGACTTTGATCTTAATTATGTCTCAGTAAGAGTTCCTTATCTTGGTGCGGCGCCAGAAGAAGTTGAAGAGGGCGTTGTAATAAAAATTGAAGAAGCAATCCAAGATACTAAAGGTATTATAAAAATTAGATCTACAGCCTCTGAAGGCATTGGAAGCGTCAGAGCTGAAGTTGAAATTGGGGTTGATATTAATGAAGTTCTTAATGAAATTAAAGCAAAAGTAGATGCAATATCTACTTTCCCAGAATTAACAGAAAAACCAGTTGTATACAAAGTTGAGGCGCCAGTAGGTATTTTATTCGTTTCTATATTTGGAGATATAGATGAGTATCAGCGAAAAAATATTGCACAAAATATTAAAGATGAATTACTAAATTACCCTGAAATCAAAAGTATAAATATGATGGGTGATCGTGACTATGAAATAAGCGTTGAAGTTACAGAAAATACATTGCGAGAGTACGATTTAACAATGAGCGAGATTTCTCAGGCTATTAAGGACTCATCAATCGATCTACCCGGCGGCAGAATAAGGTCTGATGGGGGAGATATTCTGCTCAGAACAAAAGGACAAGTTTATACCGGGGAAGAATTTGGAGCGCTTGTTCTTAGGACGTATCCTGACGGTTCTAGGTTACTGCTTTCTGATATCGCAAATATTGATGATGGTTTTGTAGAGTCAAAGTCGTGGGGCCGATTTAATGGTAAGCCTTCACTCGATATGGAGATTCTAGCTGCCGCTGCAGAAAATGAAATTGAAACAGCAGATCGTGTAAAAGAATATATAAAAGAACGCTCGGCAACATTGCCAGATGGTGTAGAGCTGGAGGTATGGGGTGATAGATCTATTTACCTCCAAGACCGCCTAGATATGATGACAAAAAATATGGCTCAAGGTGCCTTGCTGGTCTTCATCATTCTCTCGTTATTCCTACGTTTAAAAGTAGCTATTTGGGCAGTCATTGGAATTCCTATAGCTTTCTTTGGCGCTTTATCACTGATGCCAGTAGGTCCATTTCCGGTCACCATAAATTTGATTAGTCTATTTGGTTTTATCATGGTCCTAGGAATTGTTGTCGACGATGCCATTATCATTGGTGAGAGTATCTATACAAAAATAAGAGCAGATGGTCATAATATCGAAAACGTTATTCAAGGAGCTCAAAAAGTTGCAGTGCCAGCTACGTTTGGCGTTTTGACTACTATTGCTGCATTTGCTCCAATGTTATTCGTAACGGGTTTTGGCGGACCTTTCTTTAAAGCCATGTCTGTTGTTGTTATTCTCTGTCTCTTTTTCTCTATTATTGAATCTAAGCTCATATTACCCGCTCATTTAGCCCATTCAAGGATAGATGAAATCAATGAAGATGAAATATTTTCACCTTACGAAAATATACCATGGTACAAAAGACCATCGAGGCTATTCCAAAGAGCCAATCGTATTGTCCAAAGAAATCTTCAGCATGTGATTGAAAATAAATACACCCCTTTGATCAAAAAGGCCGTTGAGAATCGTGGTTTAACTGCAGTTTCTTTTTTGGCCGCACTAATTGTCATAATGGGCGTACTAAATAGTGGTCTTACAAGATTTATGCTTTTTCCTGAAGTACCAGGCGATTATGTTGTGACCGAGCTAACCATGATGGATGGATCTCCACCTGAGCTTCGTGACAATGTAATAAATAGAATTGAGCAACATGCACTTGAATTAAACGAAGAGTGGTTATTAAGTAATCCTGATGATTTACCTCCGATAAATAAATTAGGCGCATACACAGGCGGTATGACTGATTTGGGAACGCCGACTGGCGGCGATAATATCGGATTGCTTGTTGCCGAATTACCATTTGATAATAGAAGGTTAACGGTACTTGAAGTTGAAAATATGTGGCGTGATCGTATGGAGGAAATGCCGGGTGTAAAAAAATTAACCTTCGATTCCGGGAGAAGTATCGGTGGGGGTTCTGATCTAGGCTTTAATATTATCGGCCAAGATATAGAGCAATTAGAGCGATCATCCAAGGCGCTTGAAAGGAAGTTAAAAGAATACAAAGGAGTATTTGATATAAGGAGCTCCTTGAATATCGGTGGTGGGGAAATAAAAATCGATGTTAAACCTGAAGCCGAAGCACTGGGATTTTCAATGTCATCTGTAGGGAGACAAGTTAGGCAGGCTTTCTATGGTCAGGAAGCGCAACGAATTCAAAGAGGAAAAAACGAAATAAAAGTCATGGTGCGTTATCCAGAAGGCGATAGAAAATCAATAGATAATCTTGAGTCTATGCGCATCAGAAATGCCATGGGGGATGAGGTGCCATTCTCATCTGTTGCAACGGCAAGTTTTGGAAAGGCTTATTCTAGTATTAAACGTGAAAATGGAGAGCGTGTCGTTACTGTATCTGCAGATGTTGATGCCGCAACTGTTCAGCCGAGAGTAGTAACAGCCGATATTATAAATAATTTTCTCCCTCAATTAAGAGAGGAGTTTCCTGGTCTTGAATTTGATTTAGAGGGTACAAGTAGTGAAACAGTGAAATTATTAAAAGAACTTACCACCGCTTCAATTGCAGCTCTATTTTTAATTTATGTCCTTATAGCAATACCTCTTCGATCTTATGTGCAACCAATAATCATTATGGCCGTAATACCTTTTGGATTGATTGGTGCAGTTGTTGGGCATATTGTATTTGATGAAGCAATAAGCATGTTTTCATTATTCGGCTTGGTCGCGTTAGCGGGTGTAGTGGTTAATGACAGCATTATTATGGTTGACTTTATAAACAAAGCTCGAGAAGAGGGCATGGAAATTATAGATGCAGTTATCAGCTCAGGAACTCAACGATTCAGAGCAATAACGCTAACATCGTTAACGACGGCAATTGGTTTGATGCCAATAATGACAGAAACAAGCACACAGGCCCAGTTTGTTATTCCGATGGCGATATCAATTTCTTTCGGAATAGTTTTTGCGACCGTTATTACGCTATTTTTAATACCATGCTTATATGTTATTCAGGATGATTTGGTGAGTAAATTTAAGCGCACAGACAAACTATCAGAGGCTACAGCCACTTAAATAGATTGATATTCTAATGGGACATAATCGAGTCATGTCATGACTCGATTATTCACAAGGAATTATTTAGCGGCCTTTCTCGCTAATGTTTCTTTAATGACCTCGTCAGCGACATTCTTTGGTGTCGGTGCGTAATGTGAAAATTCCATACCAAACTGACCGCGTCCCGATGTCATGGTTCTTAGATCTCCAATATACCCGAACATATCAGCTAATGGGGCACTAGCACTTACTCTTGTTCCAGTTGGTCCGGTATCTTGAGATTTAATCATTCCTCGGCGCCTATTAAGGTCACCAATAACATCCCCAACATGATCATCAGGAGTGTACACATCAACTTTCATAATTGGTTCTAAAAGCTGAGGGCCTGCTTTTGGTATAGATTGCCTATATGCAGCTTTAGTGGCTAATTCGAATGCCATTGCGGAGGAGTCAACAGCATGAAAACCACCATCCATTAGTTTAAAAGTAACGTCAAGCAATGGAAAGCCCGCAAGCATTCCCTCATCCATACTTACTTTAAAAGCCTTTTCTACGGCGGACCAATATTCTCTAGGAACATTTCCCCCGGTAACGTGAGATTCAAAGGTATAACCACTATTTAATTCACCTGGTTCTATCTTATAATCAATTTTTGCAAATTGCCCAGAACCACCGGTTTGTTTTTTGTGGATATAAGTATCTTCAACAGCTTCAGTAATCGTTTCACGATAAGCTACTTGAGGTTTGCCCATTTCGACATCGACATTATGGGTACGCCTAAGAATATCTACTTTAATATCGAGATGTAACTCCCCCATTCCTTTGATAATGGTTTCGCCAGAGTCTTCGTCTGTTGCAACTTGGAAAGAGGGATCCTCTTGTACCATTTTGTTTAAAGCAATTCCAAGCTTCTCAGTACCTGCTTTATCTAAGGGTGATATAGCTATAGAGATTACAGGATCAGGAAAAACCATAGGTTCTAATGTTGCAGGATTATTCTCATCAGCCAATGTATGACCTGTTTTTGTATTCTTCATGCCTAATAACGCAACAATATCGCCTGCTTGTGCAAAGTCTAACTCTTCTCTTGAGTCCGCATGCATTTCAACAATTCGGCCGATTCTTTCTGTTTTTCCGGTGAAAGTATTAAGAACATTATCGCCTTTTTTGAGCATACCAGAATAGATCCGAGTAAACGTAAGCGCACCATAACGATCATCCATTATTTTGAAAGCTAATGCCCTTAATGGTTTAGCTGGATCAACGATGGCGAAATTTCCAGTTTCATTACCCTCAAGATCCACTTCTGGTTGAGGTTTAACTTCGGTAGGACTTGGCAGGTAATCAACTATTGCGTTGAGTACGTTTTGTACTCCTTTATTTTTAAAAGCTGAGCCACAAAAAGTTGGAAAGAACTCAAGATTGATGGTTCCTTTTCGAACACATTTCTTTAGATCGTCAATACTAGGCTCTTCACCATCAAGGTATTTTTCTAAAAGGTCATCATCTTGCTCTAATGCCGTTTCAACAAGCTTTTCTCGCCATTCTTCAATTAATGTTTGCATATCCTCTGGAGGATCGACTATCTCAAAATTTGTTGGATCTTCAGAATCACCCCAAACCCATGCTTTCCTTGTTAATAGATCGACAACTCCTTTGAAGTCATCTTCAACACCAATAGGAAGAACCATTACCAACGCATTCGCCCCTAAAATATCTTTAACTTGCTTCACAACTCTAAGAAAGTCAGCACCAACACGATCAAGTTTATTGACCAGAATAATTCGTGCAACTTCAGATTCGTTCGCGTAACGCCAATTAGTTTCAGATTGAGGTTCTACTCCGCCAGAACCACAAAATACACCAACACCTCCATCTAAAACTTTCAATGATCTATAGACTTCAATTGTGAAATCAACGTGTCCTGGAGTATCAATAATATTCAAGCGATGATTATCCCATTCACAACTGGTCGCAGCAGATTGAATGGTTATACCTCTCTCTTGCTCTTGATCCATGAAATCTGTGGTAGCTGCTCCATCATGGACTTCACCAATTTTATGAATTTTACCAGTTAATTTTAGGATCCGTTCAGTAGTAGTAGTTTTGCCTGCATCCACATGTGCAAAAATTCCAATATTTCTATATAAGTTTAGATCTTTCATGACTTTTTTCGCTTTATATTATTTTTTTAATTGTATTGATGTTGTTTATAATTAACTCTAATTGCGCGCGCATATTATCAGCGTTGCGGTAGGTAAACCACTGAAAAATACTAAAAAATACTCAAGACTTAACTCAGTGAGTGGTTTATTTCGTTAGTGATATCTAAAAATTACTTAAAAAATTGTATTTAATGTAGTAAATTCAACCAATCAAGGAACTTTTAAAATATAATTGAATTTTAAGATGATCATTAATTTTATTAAGATAAAGGCAAGAGAATATGGAAAATATCAGCAGACGTAGGATTTTACTATCAGGTGGCGCATTTTTAGGTGTAAATGCAATCACAGCGCTAAACCCATTATCTAGCGCCTTATTTGCGGCAGATATCGTTCCTAGACCCTTTGAGCTCGTTAGAGCTGATAAAAATGAAAATCCTTATGGACCTTCAAGAGTGGCATTACAAGCAATCAATGAGGGTATTGATCTGGTGAATAAATATGGTGGTGGCAGTCGACGTAAGTTGATTGAGTTAGTGGCTAGGCAGAACGGAGTAACTTCAGACCATATTGCTATCGGTACTGGCTCTGGTGAAATACTTAAAACTGGTGGTTTGATAGCTAGCTGGGAAAAAGGATCGGTGGTTTGTGTTGATCCAACCTATCAAGATTTGGTGCGTTATGCCTCAAGAGTTGGTACGGAAATTATAAGAGTTCCGGTTGATGAGAATTTAGCTTGTGATTTAGAAGCAGTTGCTGCCGCTATAAGGCCAGATACCAAGATGGTTTATCTTGTGAATCCTAATAACCCAATTCCAAATATTATTAACAAAAATGCATTGAGAGATTTTGTTATTGAAGTTTCGAAAAAAAGATTGGTGTTTGTTGATGAGGCATATTACGAATTTGTAGAGGATCCAAATTATGGCTCTATGATTGATTTAATAGCGGAAGGTCATCGCAACATTATAGTGGCACGCACTGCGTCAAAGATTCATGGCTTGGCTGGTCTAGCGGTAGGCTTTGGTTTTGCGCATCCAGATCAAATTAAACAAATTCGAGAATTACGTACAGGTAAAAATAATACCTTGGGTATTGAAGCGGCCTATGCAAGCTACCAAGATCAAGAATTCCAAGATTTTACCAGAAGAAAAAATAAAGAATCGTTAAAAATAGTAGAAGAAATGTTCCAAGAATTGAATGTACGTTATATCAAATCAAATGCTAATTTTACTTTTTTTGAAACCGGGATTCCGGTACAAGAAATAAATACCGCTTTACTAGAGCACGGTATTGCTTCTGGCAGACCGTTCCCGCCATTTACAAAATGGTCCAGAGTAAGTATGGATAAGCCTGAGCATATGCGCTATTACGTGCAGACATTCAAGAAGTTATTCGGTAATCGTATTATGGATTCAACGTCTTAACATAGCCCACCATCTGGCTATATTTAAGAGGCTCATTAGCGACGCTGACACATAAGTTAGTGCGGCAGCGGTGAGAATTTTGTAAGCGTGCTTTTGATCCCCGGATTTTAGGATATTACCTTTTTTTAAGATCGGTAGGGCTCTTTTAAAGCTTGCGTCTAATTCTGTAGGTAATGTAACTAAATGAATTAATGTTGAGGAAAGGAGCGTTAGAAATCCTGAGATGAAGACGATAGCACTTAATCCGGGTACTTTGGTGATTATACCGATAAAAGGCGAGATCATAAGTACACCAGCACCAATTTTTTCAATCCCTCTGGACATTTTGACAAGCTTGGTTCTAAGCCTTAATGGTCCATAATTCTCACCATCTTGAATAGCATGACCAACTTCATGAGCGGCGACAGTGATAGCGGTCAGGGAGTGTCCATGAAATTTTTCCTTCGTCAATCTTACTACCTTTTCGGCTGGATCATAATGATCACCATCTTCAGTTTCTTCTATTTTTACATGACTCAATGATTGCTGATCTAGTAAATAACGTGCCAATTCAGAGCCCGTTCCAGCATAACGATCTTCGGGGAGAGAGTATTTTTCCAGCACACGTTTTACCCAGACGTTAGGAATAAAAACAAGTGCTATAATTATGCAACCAAGTAATATAAATGCCATAAAATTTAGTATAGTGTATTTGAATGTTATTGAGTATTTGGTCTGCTGATTATAAGTATTTTTTGCAGCAAATTTTCATAAAATGGAACAAGTATGACAGTAAAACGAAGTCGTGAGACAGAGATTGCCCAAGCTTACCGGCATCATGATGCCGAAACTGGAGCAATTATGCCATCTATTCACCCCTCAACTACTTTTGCAAGGGATGAGCATTACCAGTTAGTTTCAGAGCAGTTTAGTTATGCTCGTGACGAAAATCCGACTAATACGGTGCCTGAAAATATGTTGGCTAAGCTTGAGGGCGGAGAAGAGGCTTTGTTGTTTAGTTCTGGTATGGCTGCAGCAGTCAGTGTGTTTCAAGCACTCAGTCCTGGTGATCATATTGTTGCACCTGCCATAATGTATTGGGGCTTGAGGGGATGGCTGATCGATTTTACGAAAAAATGGGGCCTCGACTTGAGCTTGTATGATGCTTCTGATCCTAATGCGTTGAGTGAGAGTGTTATCAAAGGGCAAACAAGAATTATTTGGATAGAAACTCCGTGTAATCCAACATGGGATATTATTGATATAGAAAAAGCCGCAGAGATAGCCAAATCATGCGATGCAAAGTTGATTGTTGATTCCACAGTAGCTACGCCTATCCTCACTAGGCCATTAGAATATGGCGCGGATATAGTTATGCATTCAGCCACAAAATACTTAAATGGTCATGGTGATGTTGTGGCTGGCGCCTTAGTTTGCTCTAAAAAAGATAAATTTTGGGATACAGTAAGGCAAAATCGAGTTCAGAGTGGAGCAATTATCGGGTCCTTCGAGGCTTGGCTGCTGCAACGCGGAATGCGGACTTTGCATTTGCGTGTTGTAAGAGCCAGTGAAACAGCTTTAAAAGTGGCAGAATATTTCAATAACCATAAAGCAATTCATAAGGTACTATATCCTGGGCTCATAAGTCATCCTGGGCACGAAACAGCGATGAAGCAAATGTCACCAGGGTATGGTGGAATGCTCTCTTTAAGAGTTCTAGGCGGTCAAGAATCAGCTTTAAAAATCGTTAAAGCTTGTGAAATATTTATTCGTGCTACTTCTCTCGGTGGAGTTGAAAGTTTAATTGAGCATCGTTTTTCGATTGAAGGAGAGGGGAGCCCTATACCAAATGATTTAATTAGGATATCAATCGGGATAGAATCTGCTGATGATTTGATAAATGATTTAGATAGATCTATAAAAAAATAATATATATAACAATAACTTATTATATTTATTTAATTTAGTTAGTAATATAAAAATTAAGGCCAAGCTACTATGAAAAAATTAACAGAAAATATGAATTTCTCAGCTAAAAATGGACTTTTAGACAGAAGGTTTTTTTTAAAGGCCGGGCTTGCTACCAGTGGCGGATTATTATCTGCTTCCACTCTAGCCTCAGAAGGTAAGGATCGATTTCCGTGGATGAAACAACCAGGCTCAGGAATGGGTGAATCCGGGCCATCTAAATATGAAAGTCATATAAAAAGAGATAGCGTCGGGAGTCAGCCTGGAACGACCGGTTCCGGAGCCTCGAGAACCCCTATAGAGCATCTCGATGGCATCATTACCCCAAGTAGATTGCACTTTGAACGACATCATTCAGGCATTCCTGAAATTGATCCAGGTCAGCATCGTTTAATCATTCATGGCCTTGTTGAGCGTCCGTTGTCTTTCTCTTTGGAAAGTCTAGCCCGTTATCAGCAGACATCGAATATCCAGTTTTTAGAATGCTCGGGTAACAGTGGTGCCATGATATCTCCAAAACCACTCCAACGAAAAGCAAGCGATTTGCATGGCTTGGTTTCTTGCAGCGAATGGGGCGGTATACCGCTTAAAGTGTTGCTCGATGAAGCTGGAGTCAAACCTGAAGGCAAATGGATAGTCGCTTCAGGTTCCGATGCGGCTATGATGAGTCGCAGCGTACCAATAGAAAAAATATTGGATGATGCCATAATTGCAACTCATCAAAATGGAGAGCCACTCAGGCCTTCCAATGGTTACCCCATGCGTTTATTTTTACCAGGCTGGGAAGGTAATGCCTGTGTTAAATGGTTAAGAACGATAAAAGTTACCTCTGGGCCTTCAATGACAAAGGATGAGACCTCTAAATATTCGGACTTAAGGGATGATGGTATAGCTGAGTTATTTACCTTTCCAATGGGCGTGAAATCAGTAATTACTAGCCCTTCTTTGGGGTTAGATTTTGCTGGTGCAGGTATTTATCAAGTCAAAGGTATTGCTTGGTCTGGCTCAGGAAGAATAAAAACTGTAGAACTGTCTGCTGATGGAGGAAATACATGGGCCGAAGCACTCTTGGATCAGCATGTACTTCCTAAATCATTGACACGTTTTCGTTCTGCATGGAAGTGGGATGGAGGTCCTGCAACCATAATGAGTCGCGCCATAGACGAAAAAGGCAATGTTCAGCCTTCAAGAGAGTCTTGGTTTGTTGGCCGAGCCAAAAATACATTTTATCATTTCAATGCAATCCAGACATGGGGTATTAATGCAGCAGGGGAGGTGAGTAATGTTTATCTCTAAACTGATGAAAGTTATATACACTTGCGCTTTGATAATAATTACCCAAGGTATTGCTGCTGCTGATGTTTCATTTGGAGCGACCAACCCAAACCTGGGGGAGATTCTTCCAGCTGAATATGTGGATCAGGTCGATTTTGTGGTAATGCCTAATGGTGATGGGTTACCTCATGGCTCGGGCAATGCCGTCTCTGGAAAAAAAATATTTAATGTCCAATGCGTTGCTTGTCATGGCAATGAAGCAAAAGGTGGAATTAACGGTGATCTTGCGGGCGGTCATGGCACAATTAATGGCCCACTGCCTAAAAAGACAGTAGGTAGTTATTGGCCCTATGCTACGATTTTATTTGATTATATTAGGCGCGCAATGCCTTATCAAACACCAGGGACTTTAACCAATGATGAGATATATGCACTAACCGCATATATTCTTTATCTTAATAATATTGTGACTGAAAAAGAAATTATGTCATCTGAGACATTGCCTAAAACCAAAATGCCCAATAGTGAAGGATTTGTTTGGGCATATCCTGCCTCAGAATAGAGATGCATACCAAACCATTACCTCTGAGATATTGGAATAAAATTGGTCATAATGCTATGGGGCGTTGGTGTTTTGCTAAGGCTGTTTGTTGGCGAGTCCCCTATTTTTCGTCAATTTCTCCATCATTCATCACTTATACTGAAACTGAAGTGGTGGTCGGTATGAAAAAGAGAAGAGGCGTCACTAATCATTTGGGTACAATCCATGTGATTTCTATTGCTAATCTTTGCGAGCTTGCAGCCGGAACTCTTATGGAGGCTGGGTTAGTAGCAACTATGCGTTGGATACCTAAAGGTATGAATATACATTATCTGAAAAAAGCGAATTCTAACTTAACTGCTAAAGCAGTAATGCCTAGAATTCAAGAGGGGGAGATAGCTGATATTATAGTGCCAGTATCAGTATTGGATACTGACGGGCTTGAAGTTGTTCAAGCTGATATAATTATGTATCTTACACCCAAGAAGTGAATCGTCTAAAAGCAAACTGGAAGTATTAATATGCAGCAAAATAAAACTAATGAAGATACGATTAATGATGGAGAAGAGCAAAAAACCTATAACTATGAGGCGAACTTAAAATCAATTCCTGTATGGAAAAGATTGATGTACATGCTGATTTTTGGAGTGGTATTTAGTTTGTGTCGGATGGTGATTTTTGGTGTAGCGATATTGCAGTTCTTCTCTGTTTTGTTTACCTCTGCTCCAAATGCAAAGCTTCAGTTATTTGGTCGGACGGTAGGTTTGTATATATCTGAAATTACCGATTTTTTGACTTATTTTTCTGAAGAAAAGCCGTTTCCTTTCGATAAAGATTGGCCCAGCTCCGAAGCATAATTAACATCACTCCTTAACTATAACTTTTTAGTTGGCGAGCTATCTTTATTGACTCAGCTCATGAATTACGATCTGCCAATGCTCCAGCGCATCAAAAAATGACTTAACGAGGACTCGCTCGTTTAAGCCGTGAGCAAAGCTATCTTCAGCTCTTGCGAACTGTCCAGTCGATCCATAGGTGGGGATCCCGCCAGCCCTTAATGCACGACCGTCTGTTGCTCCTGTCGTCATATAGGGGATGATCGGTAAGTCGGGAAATTGAGTGTGTACTGCTTTTTGTATTGCAGCCATTACATCTTCCCGTAATGGAGAGGCTGGTGCACTTTTTGGGTCACCAGAGACCTCGATTTTTATAGCTTTATTAGAAACTATTTCACGTAGTTTATTGTGCACCTCATTGACCTTAACACCTGGAAATAAACGGCAATTGATATTTGCTTCCGCGCTTTGCGGTAAAGCATTTTCTGCATGACCCGCATCAAGCATGGTAGCGACGCAAGTGGTCTTTATTATTCCTATTTGGTTAGGATAGCTAGATATTATTTCAGCTGCTTTTGAGTCGTTAGGATTTATAGAAAAATCCATCATTGCTTTACCTAATTTATTTTTTTCGGCAGCTGCTCTCATCTTAAAATATTCAACTGTTATATCATTTGATTGAACGGGAAAATCATAAGATTCAATTTCTTTTAATGCTTGGGCAAGGTCATAAATTGCATTGACTTTTCTTGGTCGAGAGCTGTGTCCACCTGGGTTTGTAATAGAGATTATAAAATCAGTATATGTCTTTTCAGCGGCTTGAAGTTGATATGAAATTGGTTCAAATTCTGTACTTAATGAGCCACCACCGGAATCCGCATTAATTGCAAATTCAGCATCAATTAATGCCCTGTGATTAGCTATTAAATCTTCAATTGTCAGCATTTCAGTTTCTTCGTCACCACTAAAAGCAATAATTAGGTCACGATTAGGCATAAAATTTTCATTTTTTAACCTTAAGAAGGCTGCAGTTAACAAAGTGGTGCCAAATTTATCGTCACTTGTGCCCCTGCCAAAGAAATAACCATCTTCTTCTATCAGAGTAAATGGATCTTTTACCCAATCCTTTCTCAGTGCATCAACAACATCCATATGAGCCGCAAATAGAATAGGTTTTTTTCCAGAAGATCCATCGCCACGATATCGAACCACTAGTGACGCAATTTCTTCTCCATTGGGAGAAATAAAGGGGATAACATTTATATCATTATCATCAAAACCACCATCCCTGAAACGATCTGCTAGATAGTGAGCCATGATTTTCACTTGATCATGACCTTTTGCGGTTCTCATGGCTATTGTATCGCGATAGATTTTCAATGCCTTAGTTTGGTAATCAGCTGTGAAGTCTTTACTGCTGATTATTTGTGCTTGTGTAGAAATAGAGAAAAAAAGAGAAATTATAAAAATATACTTAGACATTATATTACCTATATTGATTATTGGTTGTGTTAATCATTCCATCCACGCCAACCAGGACCACGAACAATTCGTCCTGGCAGGGCACCGGTATGCTCACCATTTTTAAGAACTTGCTCGCCATTAACAAAAACATGTTTCATTCCTACTGCATATTGGTGAGGTTTTTCGAATGTTGCCTTGTCATTAACTTCTTCTGGATCAAAGATAATAATATCTGCGTAATTATTTAGCTGAATAGAGCCTCGATCTTGTATTCCAGTATTTTTCGCCGGCAATGAAGTTAATCTTCTGATAGCTTCTTTCATTGTTAAAGCTTGCTCATCTCTGACATATTTACCTATTACTCTTGCGAAATTACCATATGCTCTAGGATGAAGGCTTTTTTCGAGGAACACTCCCTCATTTGCAATGGCCCCAGCATCAGAACCAAAGCTCATCCATGGTTTTTTTATCTGCTTTGTTACATTCTCTTCTGACATCAGAAAAAATACTGCATCAATACGACTATTATCCTCAATGACTAGGTCCATAGCAGTAATCTGTGGAGATGTACCTCTAAGCTCACTAACTTCTTGCAATGTCATTCCTGTGTATTTCTTTAATTTAGAATTTCGAAAACCAGTTAATAATATCCCTTCTGGACCCGCTTGCATGAAAAAATTCTCCCAGAGCGAATTTTCATCCAGCATTTCTTGTGAGACTCTTTCTCTAACTGATGGTATTTGTAATTGCTTAACCCATTCGTCATGACCACCTTCTTGGACCCATGATGGCATTGTTGCATCCAGCCCCGTTGCTGCAGCTGGATAAGTATACATATCAGCGCTTATCCTCAGGCCTGCGTTTCTTGCCGATTCGATTAAATTAAATACATTTTCCAGTTTATGCCAATTTTTTTTACCTGCCGCCTTCAAATGATATATCTCAGCAGGTGCTCCAGTTAGACTTGCAATCTTTATTAATTCGAGTACCGACTCTTCTAGAAGATTTGCCTCAGATCTTAAATGAGAAATATATGCTCCGTTATGCTTAGCTGCAATTCTTACTAGTGCAATTAATTCATCGGTATCAGCGAAAGTTCCTGGCGTATAAATTAAAGATGAGCCAACACCCATCGCACCATCAAGCATTGCCTCTTCAACTAGATTTTGCATTCTGATGAGTTCAGCGGCTGTGGGTTTGCGATTCTCATAGCCTAGTTCATGTACTCGAACTGTACTGGCACCGATATATGAAGCAACATTAACAGAAACACCCTGACTAACAATGCGTTCAAGATATTCATTAAGCGTAGTCCATGTAATATCATATTTAATATTACTCTGTTGTTCTTTCATTCTAATCTTCATTGAGTCATTCAATGGGCCCATTGAGGATCCTTCGCCCATTATTTCGAGTGTTACACCTTGCTTTATATCGCTAAGAGCCCGACCATCTATAAGCAGAGGCTGAGTAGCCCAGGAGAGCATATTAATGAATCCTGGAGCAACTACCATATCTGTAGCATCTATAAATTTACTTGATGAGAAATCTCCAAGGTCTCCTATTTGAGCAATTGAATCACCAATTATACCTATATCACTATTGACAGGATCATTGCCTAGTCCATCATAAAGAGTTCCATTGCTTATAATTACATCAAAATCTTTGGAATTATTTGAGCCTTCATCACATGCAACTAGGAATCCCAGCAATACAAAGCTGAATGTGTATTTGAGTAAGTATTTCATCTTCATGAATCTTGTTGTTGATTATTTAGTTCGCTGTGGCGCCAAGTTCGATTTCACTCCATGCGCGTAATAAATTTTCCCCAAGAATTTTTTTAATATCTTCATTGCTGTAATCTCGATCCATTAGTCCCTGAATAAGATTAGGGTAGCTAGAAACATCCTTAAGACCAATCGGTAGAGTATTTCCAACACCGTCATAATCAGAGCCAATCCCAACATGATCGACACTACCGGTTAATTTAACCACGTGATCAAAATGATCTAGAGTCTGCTCTAATGTGGCAAATGGATAAGGATTTAATTTGGCATATTCATCGTTGAAGGCATCACGATCATTACCATTTTCACTTCCATACAGATCTAGTGGCGTATCATCGTCAGATGATAATAACTTTTCCCAAGCTTCAGTTCTTTTTGAGTTATATTGATTGGCCTCTTCTGTAACGAATGCGGAGCCATAATTAATCATAATAACACCGCCATTTTCAGCCAAACGAATAATCATTTCATCATTCATGTTTCTTTCGAATCCCGGAGTGAAGTGACGCGCAGAAGAGTGAGAGGCTATAACTGGGACACTTGTTATAGCCATGACATCCCAAAATGCTCCATCAGAGACATGACTGATATCTATTATCATACCAAGACGGTTCATTTCTTTAACAACATCTTCACCAAAAGCACTTAGACCACTATGGGCTTTATTTGAGTCATAAGATGAGTCAGAGATTAGATTTGATAAAGAATGAGCTAGGGTAATATAGCGAATTCCTTTTTCGAAAAAATACTCAATATTTTCAATTTGACCTTCGATCGGTGATCCATTCTCCATGCCTAATGGTAGAGAGATCAAGCCTTGAACGAATTGCTCTCTAATTTGTGATGGTGAAGTAGCAATTGCATATTTATCTGGTGCAGTTGCTACAATTTTTTCCACCAAGATAATTAATTCTTCAGCACGTTCTTTTGATTTACCCTCAGACGCTAATGAGGCTGGTGTGTATATCGACATAAAAGGCGCATTTAAACCACCTTGAATAGCTCTGGGGTAATCGTAATCGCCACCTTCTGTAGCCATCGTAACGTCTTCCCATTCACGGAGAATACGATATGGAACATCAATATGACCATCAATTATAATTGAGTTTTTTGCTAACTCGGATGATGTCATTGATTCATTTGATGGCATGCAAGCCATTAACAATGAAGGGAGAAGAATGAGTGCAATATGACGAAGTAAATACATTTAGAGCTCCTAATTATAAGGTTATGCTGTTTAATAATTTAGATGTTAGTATAGGTAAAAGTTAAGGGATAATCATTACAAACAAGCTGCTTTTTTTTGGGAAGTAATTTTGTTTCAATTCGTAACAACTATCATATTGATTTTGTTGAATTTTCCAAAGAAAGTATAATGATGGCATGATAAAAATATTATTAATTGATGATGATTTTAGGCATTCAGAACTTCTAAAGAACTACCTATCGCGATACGGGATGAAGTTAGATTGCATCAGCGACGCTGAGAAAGGCTTGAAAAGATTCGAGTTATCTGATCCTGATTTATTGTTACTTGATATAATGTTACCGGGAATGAATGGTTTCGATGTTTGCACTGAAATCAGAAAAACGAGTAATGTCCCTATCATTATGTTAACTGCAAGAGGCGATGTTTCTGATCGCATTTCTGGCCTTGAGTTGGGCGCCGATGATTATATCGGTAAACCATTTGAGCCAAGAGAGTTAGTAGCAAGGATTCAATCCGTATTAAGAAGGGTGGATAAAGAAGTCAAATCGAGTGATGGCATTCTTAAGTTTGATGGTCTGACTCTTGATACAAACAAACGTACCGCCGAAGTTGATGAAAAATCTATAGAGTTGACCTCAATGGAGTACGAATTATTATTCATACTGGCAAAAAATACCGGTAAAAAAATGCATAGAGACGAACTTTTATCCAAGCTAAGAGGCATAAATGCAACGATTTTGACAAGATCGATCGATATTATGGTGAGTCGTGTAAGAAACAAAATTGGAGATAAAGCTAAACCTGCACGCTTCATTCAAACTATTTGGGGAAGTGGTTACATCTTCGTTGCAAAAGAGCTTAAATCTTAAATAATTATGTTGAAACGTATAGGACATTCCTTGTCTTTACGTCTTTTAGGAATATTTCTTTTATCTGGCGCTCTTTTTGCTTATGCCTCAGTACTTGGTTTGCGTTGGGTCTATGAAACAGATGAGCTGAGAGAGTTGGTTAGCGGTCATTTATCCTTGCATATTAATTATGTAAAGCAGGATATAGGTAACCCACCAAAAATTGAAAATGCAATCGCAATTACAAAAAAGGTACCAGTAGACATAAGAATAATTGGGCATGATTTGAATTGGGCGTCAGCTCCTAATTTTCCTGAGATAGAAGATCTAGTATTTTCGTCAAGTGATCAGCTTAGTAATGCAGCCAGTCAATGGCTGAATGAATTACAAGATATTGAATTTGCAAGTGACGGAGATCACCGGTTCTTAAAGATTGAAGAAAGTGGATATGAGATTATTGTCTCTACACCTAAAATTGCCTCAAGATCTGTGCAAAAAAATCTTCCTCGTTATATTAAGATTGGAGAAGGTGATTATAATTTGCTAATAATAGCGTTTACCTTGTTACTAGTTTTTATCACCTATTTAGCGGTTAGATGGTTATTTAAACCAATTGAGATAGTCAGGCGTGGGGCGGCTGAGATTGGTCGTGGAAATGTTCGTTTTCGCATTAGAGATTTAAGGAATGATGAGTTAGGTGATTTGGCAATGGATGTCAATAAAATGGCCGAAAATGTTGAGTTAATGCTAGACGCAAAGCGACAGTTATTGCTGGGTATCAGTCATGAACTAAGATCACCTTTATCAAGACTAAGGTTAGCTTTGGAGTTACAAAGTAATCTGGATGATCAAAATGATCTAATCAGCGATCTTGATGAAATGGAAAAAGTAATTTCAACGCTTATTGAGGCGGAACGATTAAATAGTGGGCATGAAGGCATAAATATTGAGCGTGTCTCGATTATCGAAATTGCTGAAAAGCTAATTACTGATTTCTTCTCAAGGGAAAAACATCTAATTGAATTTGATTTGCCTGATGGGATGTACTTGAATGCCGATAAAGTAAGAATTATTCTAATGATCAAAAATCTTATTAATAATGCATTAAGATACAATAACGATAGAAAAGCCACAGTCAAGATTGCATTTAGCGTGACAACATATGCGACCATAATAAAGGTCATTGATTCAGGACCAGGCTTCACAGAAGAAGAGGCAAAATTTTTGGGTGAACCATTTCACAGGGGTGACCCGTCAAGAGCTAGGCGCACAGGAGGTACTGGCTTGGGTCTTTACATCGCAAGACTAGTGGCAAAGGCTCATGGTGGTAATTTAGATCTTGATTCTTCCTACAAAAATGGTGCGTGTTTGATGGTTACATTACCATTTGAACCAAAAATTTAAGTTTATATTATAACTATATGATAAGTATCGTTAAGTAATAATTTTATTACCTATCATCGTCACATCTTCAACTAGACCATCAAAGTCCGAGCGTTGACTTCGATGATTGCAAATCGCCACTCTCAAGGAGAAGTTGCCTTTTAATAAAGCTGAGGAGGGGGCTGAATTTCCACTTTCATGTAATCTCATTAGTATCTCAGCATTCAAATCATTTAATTTTTCATTTTTAATTGTTGGGTTAATGTATCTAAAATTCACTATATTCAATGAAGTTGGGGCTAGTAATTCTAAGTTTTTATGCCCTTCGACTAACTGAGTAAGGTATTTAGCTTGATCGATATTTTGTTCAATCTGAGCGCTATATTTTTCAGCGCCTTCTATTTTTAATGCCATCCAAGCACGAAGTGCTTTAAATGACCGTGAAAGTTGCACCCCATATTCAGAGAAATTAATTGGACCCGATGCCAATCCACGTTCAAAATTCTTTATATAAGGCGGTATTACTGAGAATGTTTCTTTATGCGGATGATTTCCTCGAATCAACACGCAACCACAATCATATTGAATATACATCCATTTATGGAGGTCAAAGGCAATTGAATCAGCTAACTCGAGGCCATCGACAAGATGATGAGATTTTTTTGCAAATTTAGCAATTGCACCAAATGCCCCATCAGCATGAAGCCAAATGTTCTCTTTTTTGGCTATTTCGGATAATTTAATCAAAGGATCTATTGCGCCAGTATTCACAGTTCCCACATTAGCAATAATACAGGCTGGAATAAGACCATTTTTACGGTCTTCATCTATCGCTTTTTGGAGAAGATCTAGGTTAACGGTGTAGTCATCATTGATCGGTATTAACTTTAACGATTTCGATCCAAGTCCAAGTAGCTCAATTGCTTTTCTAATGCAAGAGTGAGTTTCTACTGAACTATAGAACATCAATCTGGCATTGTCTTTGAGGTCAACCCCCTCATCTCTAACATCATAATTTGAGGCATGTGTTCTGGCAACCGCCAAACCCACTAAATTTGCCATAGAACCACCACTTACAAGTAAACCATTAGCATCTTGAGGGTAACTAAGTAGTGTTTTTAACCACGAAAGAAGCTGTAACTCAACGTGTGTTGATGCTGTTTCATCCAAGCCTAAGCTGCCTGAATTCATCGCCGAAATTACCATATCAGCAATTAATTGACTGGGTGTCCCAGTACCTCCAACCCAGCTCCAAAATCTTGGGTGAATATTATTGGTTGGGTAGGGTAGGATATGGGTTTTCACTGATTCATAGACATCAGATTCTTTTGATCCTTTTGATGGAAGAGGCTCTGCAAACAATTCTTTTGCCTCTTCTGGTAAGGGTGTCCATACCGGTCTATCACCTACAGTTTTAAGGTACCCAACCAGATCATCAACCACTTTATGAGCTAAGTCTTGAAATTCATCCCAATTTTCTGGGTCTAGTGTCTGTTCATCTTTTAAATGATCTTTCATTGTTAAGCCTTAATTAATTATTATGTATTTATTTTAACTATAAATTATGATTAATTTTTAAAATTATACTATTGTATGAGAATGAATCTACTAATGTTTATCATCATTTTTATCGCAATCTGCGTCTCAATTGGTTTGATGTATATGGCATGGCGACTAATTCCCGGGACTCGAACGGCTAAAAAAGACAACGATAAAAGTTAATTATTGACGTGATTGCCGTCAAATTGGCTCTAGTGATTTAATAATCCAAGAATGGTTTGTCTAATTTGATCGTTTGATAACCTGTCAATAATTTCATTAGATATTTTACCAATGGTTATATTATCTTTTTTTGACGCATTAATGGCATAGATATTTTTTAATTCACTTAGCGTTAAATACCCTGGATGGTGCATTTCGATTATTTCTGCGTATCTAATTTTTTGATGGTTTCTTTCTACTGATAACATATAAACGTGAATGACTAATTTTTGGTCTACTTCACTTTTGAGCCATTCTTGGATGACAGGATGAATATCCTCAGATAACTCAAATGCGAGAAGATTATCTTTGGTTACACTCCAACCATAATCTTTAAATGTAGCGCCAATAGAGCCGCCATTAATTATCTTTTTATGTGCATCGCTAACTTTACCCGAATCAATAAAATTTACTAATGCCAATGTATGGTATTTCTTTTTGTAACCAGGGCTTTTCTTTACTGCATTTATTTCATTGAGAGCGATATAATGATCATCAATACTAAAAAGAAAAGAAATTCTATTTTTGCTGGAATTTTCGATTATATCTAGACCATAGGATCCGAATTTATTTTCAATCATTTCACTATTTAATAGAGGGTAAGAGCACCCATTTATAATTAAAGTTGATAATAAGATTGTGATTTTGAATTTAGTAAATTTAAATTTCATGTGGAATTATTCTAGGTATAACTTAAAATTAGTTTAGTTGTTCATTATAATTCATCAAGGTAAAAGATTGAACGTATAATCTTAAAATTCATAATAATGATGGTGGAAGGGAAGGTTTATGAAAGAGCGGGCAATGATTATATTATCGGGAGGTCAAGACTCCACGACATGCCTATATTGGGCTTTAAAGCGCTTTCATGTAGACAATATTGAAGCGATAACTTTTGATTATGGCCAGCGCCATAGGATAGAAATTGCTTGCGCTAAACATATTGCTGAGCAACATAATATTCCTCACCATATTATTCCAATTAATTCATTTGAGATGTTAGGTCAGAATAGTCTCACTGATAATAAGATCGAATTTGATGGTGGCCACCACAGGGAACTACCTAAGACATTTGTACCGGGAAGAAATCTTATTTTTTTAACCTTTGCAGCATCGCTAGCTTGGCAAAAAAAAATCAATCATTTGGTGATAGGAACGGCACAAACTGATTATAGTGGTTATCCAGATTGTCGCGAAAATACGATTAAAGCCATGGAAAAAACATTAAACCTTGGTTTGGATTACTTTTTCAAGGTACATGCACCATTAATGCATTTAACAAAAAAAGAAACAGTTTTATTGGCTGTGGAGCTTGATGCATTAGATGCATTGGCATTAACGCATACTTGTTATCGAGGAGAGCGGCCTCCTTGTTTGGATTGTGCGGCATGCGAGTTAAGAGCAAAAGGTTTTGAAGAGGCGGGGATTAAAGATCCCTTGCTGAACTAGTTATGTATTCTGTTAAAGAAATTTATTACACTCTGCAAGGCGAAGGTCAGCATACGGGAAGGCCTGCTATATTTCTTAGATTTTCGGGTTGTAATTTATGGTCAGGTAGGGAGAAGGATCGCAAGACAGCGGTATGTCGCTTTTGTGATACAGACTTCAGAGGGGTTGATGGTATCGGGGGAGGGAAGTACTCAACGGCTCGCGAGTTAGTTGAAAAGGTCATTCTTAATTGGCCTGAAACAAAACATAATATCGCTCCATATGTTGTTTGTACTGGTGGCGAACCGTTGTTGCAGCTAGACAAAGATTTGATTGACGAATTTCATCGAAAATCATTCGAAATTGGTGTTGAGACTAACGGTACGATAAAGGCGCCAGAAAATATTGATTGGATTTGCGTGAGCCCTAAAGCAAACTCAATCTTGAAACAAGTGTCGGGAAATGAAATTAAACTCGTCTATCCACAGGTTGAAAAATTGGCCGCACCACATTTGTTTGAGAAATTTGATTTTGATTATTTTTTCTTACAGCCGCTAGACGATAGTAATTTAAAATTTAATACAAAAGCATCTATTGAGTATTGTTTAAAAAATCCACAATGGAAATTGAGCATTCAAAGTCATAAAATATTAGGATTACCATAATGAAAAAATACACAATTAAGCAAATTATCTTTGCCTTAACTATTGGGTTCGCACTTTCATGGTCTGTGTATCAATCAACAGTTAAGCCTCCCTATCAAGCGCAACGTCAGCTTGAAGAAAAAATCATAAAAAAAGCCAATATTTTATTAATTGAATCACTCCAATTGCCAGTCGGTATTGAAGTGATTGATCCAATTAATCCTGATAAGGATGTGGGCAAAACTTACATTTCTCCTGAGAATGAAAAATGGCAAATATCTGGCTATTACCGGCGAAGTGAAATGGATGATTGGCACCCCTGGCTCATGAATTTAGATCAGGACCTTCTTTTTATTGAATTAAGCGTGCAAGATAGTCCTTACTTATTTTCGGAAGAAATTCTTAGTAATAAGTCAATATCGATTCTGTCTACTGATTGATTTTTGAGCTTATTCTATATTTTCATCTCGCCATTGAATGATATTTAATTCAATAAAGAAAAATGCAACAAGCCATAAGAAGGCGTCCCAAAAGTCAACAAAATCTCCTTCTAGACCCCAGTAAAATGCGTTAACAAAAAGAATTGGATACAGAAAGTATTGATTAAATCTGCTAAGTTTTAATGAAAAATTTTGATGTATATTTTTTTCTTGAAGCTTGATATTTAGCTCAATGATAAAGACCACTATTATCCAAACTCCTGAATTAATTATATCAACCCACCCGAGCCAGATTATATCTTTTGAGCCTGCAGTATCCACTATGGCATTGGTATTACCAAATCTAACAAACTCATTTGCTGTACTCAGTAATGAGCAATTTTCAGAAGATATAGGTGAATATTCATTAATCATTTGTGAGTAGCTCCAATTCTCATTAACTAGGGAGCATAAATCCGTCACTTGGAATGAAGTCGTATTGTAGTAAAAGGCCAGACTTGCACAATACCCAAAGAATGAGTAGATGATAAAACTATAACAAATTGCTTTTATTATGAGAAATACCATTGTTATTAAAGGCGTAATTTGCTCATCTTCAAGATAGTATGTTTCGAGCTCTAATATCCAAAGAAGAGCGAGCCAAGACACTGTATCAATAGTAGTTGCATATGCATTTATAATTTGGCCAAGTGCGATCCCATTGGGATAGCGAATTGAGAAAGCTTCGAGATCTTCTGTGAAAAAGAAATAAAAATTAATCGTCAATAATATATAAATACCGTATTTAAAATATTGAAAAAAACTCTCTCTAGTTATCACATGCTCATCCGTTTTGGTTTTTCATTCTGTTACATCTTAATGATGATTCAATTTATTGCCATAAAATTTACGGTTTTTAATTTGTTATTTATGTAGAATGCCTTTTCGTTTTAGTTTTCTAAATACTCTATTTTAATAAAGATATAAAATGAATTCTCGTAACTTACCCATACTTTTCTTTTGTCAATTAATATCGGCCACTGGTCAGATTGTAATCGTTACCCTTGGCGGGGTTATTGGTTCTTCACTGACTGATAATCAGTCAATAGCAACGTTACCTATATCACTAATGGTGGTGATCACAGCATTAGCTGCCATCCCTGCTACGATGTTAATGAAGAGGATTGGACGTAAGTTGGGTTCAAGCATAGCTTCCCTTTCAGCTGTCAGTGCAGTTTTAATAGCGGCTTATGCGCTGCAAGTGCAAAGTTTTAACTTGTTTGCTCTTGCGGCTGCTATGTTTGGAATTAATGCTGCTTTTACCCAGCAATATCGTTATGCGGCAGCTGAAAGTGTTAAGCAAAAATTTGTCCCCAGAGCGATCTCCATGATTCTATTAGGCGCAATTGGCGGTGCTTTACTTGGACCTGAGTTGGTAACAAGAGGTCAGAATTGGGTTGAAGGTGTTCCTTATGCAGGTAGTTTAATCTCTTTGTCTGTTTTATTTGGTATCCAGTCTGTTTTATTATTATTACTTAAACCTTTCAGGGCCCCAGATGAACAAGAAGCTAGAGAGATTAGTCGCCCCTTATCCGTAATTATGAATCAGCGAGTTTTTATCATGGCCATGCTTGGCGGCACTGTCGCTTATGGTTCAATGACTTTTATAATGACCGCAACACCCCTAAGTATGCACGTCATTGATGGATATTCTATTGAAGCAACGGCTAATGTGATTAGAAGCCATGTATTAGCGATGTATGTTCCGTCCTTGATTTCTGGTTTTTTAATTGAAAGATTTGGCCTTACAAAGATAATGATGCTTGGTGTATTGGGCCTTCTTTTTGCCAGCCTTGCTGGCCTATCAGGTCAATCTATATTTAGCTATTGGGCCGCTCTGGTGATGTTGGGAATTGGCTGGAATTTCTTATATATAGGTAGCACTTCTATGCTCACCTATACTTATCGCTCCAGTGAGAGATTTAAAGCCCAAGGTATTAATGAATTTTGCGTATTTGGAATGTCTGCATTAGGCTCATTATTGGCGGGTACGATTATGTATTATTATGGATGGTATACCTTAGTATTGATTCCATTACCCTTTTTGCTCATGATTGCGGTAGGACTAAGAATGACTAATAATGAAACAAAAGTGTTACTTACTACCAAACAATAATAATAAATTTTTACTGGTCAATTAAATTTATGAAGTCATCTCTTTATAGCCAAGACATGTATAAGTACGATACTCCAGAGAATTCTCTATGGGAGTCAACGCAGGGCGATGCAGTTGTTGATACCAAAAAAATCGAAGGCTCAAACTTTTGTGAAGTAGCAATTATTGGTGGTGGCTATACAGGCTTATCAGCCGCTTATCATCTTGCAAAAGATTATGATATTGATGTCGCTATTCTTGAAGCTGGGCATTTTGGTTGGGGGGCTTCAGGCCGAAATGGCGGGTTTTGTTCGGTTGGTGGCGTAGCTGAATCTTCAGAAAACTTAATTAAGCAATACAGTCTTGAGGATGTTCGAAGCTACTATCAATCTCAAGTAGATGCTATAGAGCTAGTAAGAAATAACATCATAGATGAGCAAATGGATATCAAGATCCAAGGTTCAGCTGAAATTCAAGTAGCAAGGTCTAAAAGAAATCTAGAAGAAATGACGGAGCACGCAGTTTTTCAAAGAAAGAGCCTTGGATTAGATGCAACTGTAATTTCAAAAGAAAACCTTAAAGAATCATATTTTGACGCAAATGAGCAATGGGGTGGAATTGCTTTAAAGCCAACATTTGGATTACACCCATTGAGATACGCTAATGGCTTAGCGATTGCTGCGATTAAAAATGGAGCGAGACTCTTCAGTGATAGTGAAGTAATTGATTGGGAGAAAGATAAAGGCTTACATTACTTAAGAACAAGCTCGGGGTCTTTGAGAGCAAAATACGTTATTTTCGCAACTAATGGTTTTATGCCTGAACATTTAATGAGTAATTTTAAGGCAAGAGCTCTTCCTATCATTAGCTCAATCATTACTACTAGAGTTTTGACTGAAGAGGAGTTATCTGCTCATAATTGGCAAACAGATAACCCTGTGATTAATTCCAGAAAGTTAGTGAATTACTTCAGATTATTACCTGATAATAGATTCTTATTTGGTGGCCGAGGCTCATCGTCTGGTGATCATGCTGGTGCTGAAAAGAATTACAATTATCTTATTAAAGTAATGCGAAGTATCTACCCGCATTGGTCGAATGTTGAAATCGAACATAAATGGCATGGCTTTGTTTGTTTTACAAGACGATTAACCCCATCTATAGGGCGTCTTGATGATGATCCAAGTGTTTTTTTTGGTTTTGGGTACCATGGTAATGGTGTTAATACATCGACATGGACGGGCTTGCAGCTTGCAAAATGGCTCGGTAAATATGGTAGTAACAATAAAATACCAAAGAATCTTCCAAAATTAGTACAAGGCTTGTCTCCAAAATTCCCATTAAGCGCTTTACGAAGATATTATTTGCAAGGGATGATCCAGTATTATCGACTCAAGGATGCGATTCGAGAAAATCGCAGTTAGCACATAGGCGTCAAGATGCCGTTATCTCAACAAAGTCAATTTTAAAGCGAACAGCACAATCTGGGCATGAAAAGTCATGCGGTAAATCAGAAAATGGGGTGCCTGGTGGGTAACCCTCAAAATCGTCACCAACCTCAGCATTATATATGTATGAGCATTCTGGGCATTGATATTTCAGCATAACTATTGCGCTTCTTGGTATTCGTTTTGACGATATTTATTCATGAGAAATTCTTTTTTCTTCGGATGTATATTAATTTTTGTCATATCACCTTGGATGTGAGTTAGCCCTAATAGGCGTTTATCCATAACATAAAACCACAACCACGGTATATAGGCGATTAAATAACAGCCTAAATACCCATTTGGTAAAGAAGGGAGCTCTTGGTAATGCCTTAAGGATTGATAGCGCCGCGTGGGATGGGTGTGATGATCTGAGTGGCGTTGTAAATGAAAAAGCACCAAATTACTGAAAATATGATTGCTATTCCATGAATGATGGGGCTTACATCGCTCGTAGTGACCTGAGTTTTCTTTTATACGAAGTAAGCCATAATGCTCAATGTAATTAGCGCTACTTAATTGAAACCACGCAAAAGCATTATGTAAGACTAAAAATGGAAGCATTTTTATCCCTAATATAATTATGATTGTGCCTTGCAATGTGATTGACAAAGCATAGGACTGAAGGATTTGATTATTTAGGCAGAAGAAATGTTGTTGCCGCCTTGATAGTCTTTGATTTTCTATTTGAAAAGACCTGGTAATCGCTGATGGTATTTCCCGATATAAAAATTGATAAAAGTTTTCACCCATTCTAGAGCTGGAGGCATCATCAGGAGTGGCAACATCTCTATGATGACCATGATTATGGTCAATCGTGAAATGACCATAAAAAGGTACAGCAAGAACAATTTTTGCTAGATTTTTCTCTAATTTTCCTCGCTTGTGGCCCAGTTCATGTCCAGTATTGATCCCTAAGCCACTGACGATTCCAGCGATAATTGAAAGACCGAAATATGCCCACCAATCCAGGTTTTGAGAGCCTATCCACCAAGCAATCACTAGCATCGATAGGATATGCATTGGGACGGCAAGAAAAGTTAAAACACGGTAATAAGTATCCGCGTTAAGCGCTAGGGAGATCTCATCCGGTGGATTATTTGTGTCTTCTCCAAGAATATAATCAAGTAGTGGGGCCAAGATATAACTAAAGGTGAATGGAAGAAATAACCATAATTGATTATTAGTAATATGATGAATATATATACCTGCGATGGCTTGTAAGGGAAAGACTGATGAAAGTATCCAGAACCATCGCTTTTTATCTGTATAAGCGATCTCTAGCCCAGATTTTAAGCTAACTTTATAAGTTTTCATTGGGTCGTTTTTTCTTTATACATTAGAAATTATTTATAATTTATTATGACTCTCATATTTCAATTAAGGTTAGAAAATTAGAGTTCAGATAATATACTATATTTTTTTATTATTTTTCTTTTTAATGTCCTGATCATGAGATACACTAGCGTTTTTTAGCACAGATGATAATAAAAATTTACATAGCATGAGCGTCACTGACAGCATCTAATGAGTAAATCTTTAAAAGAGCTAAATCGCACAAGCGGTCTTTCGGGTGTCAATGCTTCAGCAATTGAAGCTATATACGACGCCTACCTAAAAGACAATCAATCTGTTTCAGAGCAGTGGCAGAAGTACTTTGCCTCCTATCCGCAAGAAGATGGCGATGCATTGCATGCCTCTGTAAAGCATAGATTAAGAGATAAATCACGTCTCAAAAAAAATAAATCAAGAAAAACATCAAATCGAAATGAGGTTGTTGCTGACAAACAAGCTGCGGTATCAAGGTTAATTCAGGTTTACAGTCTCAGGGGGCATCAAATTGCAGATATTGATCCATTAGATATGATGGAAAGAAAAGCTCCTGGTGTATTTAAGTTAGATTATCTGGGTTTAACTGAAGAGGATCTTAAAAGCGAATTCTCAACGAGTGGCTTCGCTGGGGCAGATAGCCCAAGGATGAAGCTTGGCGAATTACTTGCCTTGTTGAAAAAAATATATTGTGGAAAAATTGGAGTTGAATTCGGTCATATTTCAAGAGCTAAAGAACGAATATGGCTAAAAAAACGTTATGAGAGAGAAGCGGCCTCTTTTGATTTTTCTGAATTAGAAAAAATATCTATTTTAGAGCAACTGACAGCTGCTGAGGGAATTGAAAGATACTTGCATACTCGATTTGTGGGGCAAAAAAGATTCTCTCTAGAGGGTGGCGATAGCCTTATACCTTTACTTTCAGATGCTATACAAAGATCCGGTGAGGCTGAGGTAAAAGAAGTAGTCATTGGAATGGCGCACCGAGGCAGACTCAGTGTGTTGGTCAATGTACTTGGTCAGTCGCCCGATGAATTATTTGATAAATTTGAGGAAAATTTTGACCCAAAAATGACCGGTTCGGGAGACGTCAAATATCACCTTGGGTTTTCTGGTGATATTAAAACTGATGGTGGTAATGTCCATGTTTCATTAGCATTCAATCCATCTCATCTTGAGATAGTTAATCCAGTGGTGGAGGGGTCAGTAAAAGCCCGTCAAGATCGACGTGGTGACTCTGAGCATAATCAAGTTCTTCCGATATTAATACATGGCGATGCAGCATT
>Ga0308010_1000412_pt1 | contig 29911 bp, 25 predicted proteins | sample Neamet129_FD_202368 | JGI IMG/M metagenome (GOLD analysis project Ga0308010, IMG submission 202368) | Marine microbial communities from water near the shore, Antarctic Ocean - #129 | ecosystem: Environmental > Aquatic > Marine > Unclassified | place: Southern Ocean | collected 2014-07-24 | reverse complement strand
AAGCCGAGATTCGATAAAGTAGATTCGATGCGACTATCTTCAAACTCAACGCCGAGAACTCGAACGATGTGAGCGCGATCGAGTCGAACTCTCTCCTGCTCTTGCCCCTTGCTCGGATAAACATCGATGATTCCTGAAGCTACGACCCCGCCAGCGATTTCTTGAATCAGCTTGGTTGCTCGGCGAAGACCAACTTCGCTTAGCCCTGTTCGTAAGCTCTTTTCGAAACGAAGTGTTGCTTGGCTTGCCAGCTCCAATGATCGAGCAGTCTTTCGGTTGTTTACACCGTTGAAAGTTGCCGATTCCAAAATTACGGTTGTAGTTTCATCGGATATTTCCGAATTGGCCCCACCCATTACGCCAGCAAGACCGATGCTTTTCTCAGGATCCGCAATGACCAACATTTCAATGTTGAGATTGCGTTCCTTATTATCAAGCGTCGTTAGTAATTCACCTCTGGCGGCTCGCCTAACAATGATTCTGTGGTCGGTGACTTTGTCATAGTCGAAAGCGTGCAGCGGCTGACCAAGTTCAAACATCACGAAGTTTGTGATGTCGACGAGGTTGTTGATCGGTCGTTCACCAATAGATTTGAGCCTATCCTGCAGCCATTGTGGCGACGGGCCTATCTTCACAGCCTGTATCACAGATGCTGTGTATCGCAGGCACAAATCAGGCTCGGCGATTTCAACCGAAACTAACGAATTTACATCAGGACCGGTAGCTTCAAACTCGATATTTGGATTCTTTAGCGGGTTACCGGTAATCGCCGAAACATCTCGAGCTAAACCGACAACACCAAGACAGTCGGGACGGTTTGGTGTCAGTTCAATATCTAGAACCGACTCACCAAGCACTTCACCAATCGGTGTGCCAATCACAGCATCATCATCGAGCACCAGAATGCCGCTGTGATCATCGCCAATGCCTAGTTCAAGTACCGAGCAGACCATTCCGTCGGATACGACTCCACGAATCTTTGAACGCTTTAGCTTTTTAGTTTTACCGGGCTCGTCTGCGTATGCGTCGTTTAGAACCGCACCGATCGATGCGTAAGCAATCTTCTGGCCTTCAGCCACGTTAGGCGCACCGCACACGACTTCCGCTTCGCCGTTGCCATGATCGACTGTTACGAGCCGTAGTCGGTCGGCATCGGGGTGATGAGCCACGGCTTTTACATGCCCAACTACAACATTATCGATCCAGCCAGTGCGCTCGATTTCTTCGACTTCGTTTCCGCCCATCGTTAGACGATGTGCGAGATCGTCGAGACTAATGTCGACATCTACATATTCTTTTAGCCAGGAAACAGGAACCTTCATACGTTTTACTCAGTTGCCAAAATTACGGCGGATTTATTAATTGTGAAAGGGAATGTGTGAGACCGCAGAACGATCTTTCGCAGGTGACGGCGCATTCGCCGTTTCTAAAACTGAGTTAGGAACCGCAAGTCGTTCGAGAAGAAATGTCGGATATCGGTAATTTCGTTACGCAACATCGAAATTCGTTCTGGTCCCATTCCAAAAGCAAAGCCTGTGTATTTAGTCGAATCGTATCCAGCGTTCTCAAGAACTTTTGGATGAACCATCCCGGCTCCCAGAATTTCAATCCATTTACCGTTCCAGTCGATCGACATATCAACCCCCGGCTCAACAAACGGGAAGAAGTCGCAACGAAATCTAACTTTTCGGTGTGGCCCAAATATTCGCCGAGCGAATTCGTAAAGCGTTCCTTTTAAGTCGGCAAATGTAATGCCTTCATCGACTGCCAAGCCTTCGACTTGGTTGAAGTGCCATTCATGAGTAGCGTCGGTAGATTCATATCGGTAGCACTTACCGGGAACGACCACGCGAATAGGAGGATCGTTCGCTTCCATAGTTCTTGCTTGCATTGGCGATGTGTGCGTTCGCAGCAGAATGTCGTTGTGAGTATCATCGTCTACCCAAATCGTGTCCCACTGGTCACGCGCAGGGTGATCGGCGGGAATGTTGAGCATGTCGAAGTTGTACTTCTCGAGTTCAACTTCAGGACCTTCTATCGTCTGGAAGCCCATTTCGTTGAACGCTTGAGTGATCTCTCGGATCATCTGCGTCGAAGGGTGTAATCCACCAAGTGAAGGTCTGCGCCCCGGTAAGCTGATGTCTATAGATCCGACAAGAGCTTCCGAAGACTTCGACTGATTTACACGTTCTTCGAAAAGCAATTCCAGTTCAGAGCGAAGTTTGTTGGCTGAAGCGCCTGCGATTTTACGTTCTTCAATATCGAGCGATCCAAGACCACGAAGTAACGCTGTAAGTCGCCCTTTGCGTCCCATAAATCCAACTCGCCAAGATTCGAGTAGCTCGATGGAATCAGCAGAATCTAGGGAAGCAACAGCTGCAGCCTTTAGCTCCTCGACTGATTCGCCCGTCTGAATAGCTTGAACGCCTTGATCATTTGGCAACGGCATTTACCTGACATAACTACTTGTGTACCGGGGCGGACTACCCTTTATAGGAAGTTAACCTCGGAGTTTCCGACTCCAAATTATAGTGGATAATCAGCACTCTACCGGGGGTTTATCGTTCTTGTTGCAATTTAGGCTAAAGTTGGGGAAACAGGCGATTGAACCTAAAACCGTGGTTTTCAGTCGTAATTGAGTCGGAATTTACAGTTTCGAAAAAATAAACTTAACCAGAGACTATGCTGCTTAGTTATTACGTAATTCGTAACATTACCAGCCTGAGCCGTTACGATTCCCTCACACATGCCTTCTTGCGTGAACGTCGGTAACAGTCACCATCGAAAGACTTAGCCGACTGAACTAGCGACAAGTTCAAAAAGTTGTAGTAGGGTCGAGCGACGATCAATGATCCGCCGCGGTGTCGCACGATGCGCACAATGAGATGCGGTACACAATAATATCCGAAATGACGGGGGTCCAATATGGAAGCCTATTGCATGAAGTGCAAGACCAAACGTGAAATGCAGAACCCAGAGCAGATCACTATGAAGAACGGTCGCCCGGCATCCCAGGGCACTTGCCCGGTTTGCAGCACCAAGATGTTCAAAATTGGTAAAGCTTCGTAAGCTAGCCGCTATTGAATTAATTGACCCGTGCTTCGGCACGGGTTTTTTTTGTCTAAAAATAGTCGATGGAATTCCTAGTAAATATCTTCAATTCGATCAGCACGTAGTAAGCTGCGGTTGCAAATATCACTAGCAGTCGTTGCTTAGCTTTGGGAACTATCTTCTATGCAGACCGTGCCTTTCGGAAAAACAGGATTCAATGTCAGCCAGCTCGGAGTCGGTCTTTCAGAAATTGGTTCGCAGCTATCTGTCTCTGATCAAGATCAAGCCACCACGATGCTGAACACCGCTCTCGATAGCGGTATCAACTTCCTCGATACATCAGCCTGTTACGGAATATCTGAACTGCTGATCGGTAAGGGCGTTGCAGATCGCCGAAATGACTACTTCCTCGCTACTAAAGCAGGACACGTCGCTCTTGGAGCAGACGGCGATGAATGGACCTACAAAGTAGTTTCCGAATCGATCGACCGCAGCCTGCGTTTACTACAGACCGATCATGTCGACCTCGTTCAACTTCACTCTTGTGAAATAGATGTTTTAGAACGTGGAGATGTAATTAGAGCGCTTCAAGAAGCTCAGCAAGCCGGCAAGACTCGATTCTTCGGATACTCTGGCGACAACGATGCTGCGCACTGGGCGGTTGATTCCGGACTCTTCGCCACGCTGCAAACCAGCTACAACCTTGTTGAGCAGCGGGCACGAACGTCAGGGCTTCTTGAAAAGGCGACTGCCCAGGGAATGGGAACGATCATAAAGCGACCAATCGCTGGAGGCGTGTGGGGCAAGTCACGTCCTGAAGCAGGAATCGATGACGCTGGCCGATACAACACCCCGTACCTCATTCGAGCTAAAGCAATTCGAGCACTCGGCGAAATTGAAAACGAGCCAGCCGACGGTATCCTGACTGCTCTCGGTTACACACTCGGAGATCCCAACGCTAACGTAGCTATCGTAGGCACAACGAACCCGGCTCACATGGCGACCAATATCAGCCAAATCGACAACGATCTACCAATTACAGAATCAGTAATTGAAGAACTCAAGAGCCGATTCGAGCAGCTAGATAAAGACTGGGCACAACGCACATAAGGTGCCGTAGGTGCCAAAGACACGTTTTATACCTGCTTGTGCCTTTAGTGAACATTGAATCCTGAACGAAAGCCTAATTGTAAAAATGAAAATTGATCGAATAGAAGTCCGATTCGTTGAAGCTGAACTCGATCAACCTTTTGGGTGGTCACAACGCTGGACCAACACGCGGAGCGTGGTTGTTTTAAAGGTCATCACTGACGACGGCATTATCGGCTGGGGTGAAACGTACGGATCAATAGAATCAGTTGCAGCAATTGCTTCGGTGGCGCGATCTGCAATCGGTGAAGATCCCGCAAACATCTCTCAGATTTGGCACAAAATCCATCGAGCAACGTTCCAGAGTCACAACTACGCTGGTGCGCCTGTAATGGCGGCCAGCGCTATCGACACTGCACTTCACGACATTGTCGGCAAAGCGACCGGCAAACCTGTTGCTGAAGTTATGGGCGGCAGAATTCACGATTCGATCGCTGTTTACGCAACAGGGCTTTACTACGTCGATAACTACGCCATGCAGCCGCACCTCGACGAAGCTGTTGGCTACGTTGAACAGGGCTTTGGCGGAATGAAGATGAAGGTCGGTGCCCTTTCATTGAAAGAAGATGCCGACCGCATCAGGGCAACCCGCGAAGCTATTGGACCCGATGTACGCCTAATGTTCGACGCTAACGAGTCGTACGACGTGGCGAGCGCACTCACGTTTGCCAACATGGTCTCCGACCAAGACATAACTTGGTTCGAAGAACCGTGTGCATCGAGAGATTTCATTGCGAACAAGATGGTTCAAGACAAATCACCTATCCCGATTTCCGGTGGCGAGAGCCTTTCTACGCGGTGGGAATTTGCTCCAAGATTCGCTGAACGCACGTTCGATATTGTTCAACCCGACATTTGCGGAGTTGGTGGGCCTTCCGAGATGCATCGAGTCGGATTAATGGCTCAGGCATTTGGCATCAAGTTCAATCCACACTTCTGGGGCACAGGCATCAGCTTTGCGGCAGCGCTTCACGCTTTGGCGTTGCAGCCAATTGGGCAAATCGGGCAAACGAATATTCCGTATCAGAACGAATCAGTGCTCGAGTTCGATCAAACACCTCACCCGGTTCGAGAAAACCTAACTGAGCCATTCTTCAATCAAAAAGACAGCCGAGTGCAGGTTCCAACAAAACCGGGATTAGGCATCGAAGTAGACGAAGCAGTCCTCGAACGATTTACCAAAGGTGAAATAGCAATCGTAGAAACCTCGTCAGACACACAGCCATTCTTCTAGTCTCAAATTGTAAACTACAGTCCTCCCTCATTCGGGAGTGATTGAGAGACGTAGATTTCAGCGAGCGACCAAGTCCCGATAGGGACGCCCGGAGCAAACCAGAAAAATATGAAGATCACCGATGTAACCGTCACGTTGTTCAAGTGGGAGAACATTCCTACTACAAACTACAACGCACTCTCCGGCAAGATCGGTGGCGAGTCTGATCTTGGCCTTGTGAAGATTTCAACCGACGAAGGCGTTGACGGTCACGCATTCTTAGGCAGCTCCAGCCAGCCAGCCAGCCTCGACACAAATTCCCTAATCAAGTACATGAAGCCGGTACTGATCGGCCAAAACCCGCTCGATCGTGAACGACTCTGGCAATTACTCAGTCAACTCACTCGTAAAGCAGGAATTCGAGTAGTTGGAGCCTGTGATATCGCACTATGGGACCTCGGTGGCAAGGTCGCCAACATGCCAATTCATCAAATGCTCGGCACGTACAGAACCACAGTGAGAGCATACGCGTCATCAACGGTCTATCAGCAACCTGAGACCTACGCCGAAGAGGCGGCTCAGATGAAGCGCGAAGGTTGGAATGCGTACAAAATTCATCCACCAACTGATCCTGAACTCGATATCGAATGCTGCCGACAAATTCGTGAAGCCGTTGGCGACAAGCACACCCTGATGCTCGATTCGACATGGTCATACGACTACCCGCAAGCAATTCGCGTGGGCCGGGCTATTCAAGATCTCGACTACTACTGGTACGAAGATCCACTCGCCGACGATGACATATACAACTACACGAAGCTAAAACAACAGCTGCACATTCCTCTGATGGCGACAGAGTACTCACCCGGTGGATTCACTGCTTACGCACCGTGGATCACCGAAAAAGCGACCGATTATTTACGTGGTGACGTCGCTGTTAAAGGCGGCATTACGGCGATCATGAAAACGTCACACCTCGCAGAAGCGTTCCATATGAACTACGAAGTTCATCACGGCGGCAACTCACTAAACAACGTGGCGAACTTGCACACGATCATGGGGATGAAGAATTGCGAGTTCTTCGAGGTTCTTCTACCAGCAGGTGCACAAAAATACGGCCTAGAAACCGACATTGAAGTCGATTCCGACGGTAACGTTCACGCATTCAACAAACCCGGCCTCGGCGCCGATATCGATTTCGACCTAATCAATCGCAATCTGATTTCAATCGTTTCCTAAACTTTTCTTCGAGAACAATTCGCGTAAATGACAACTTCAGACAACACCGTTACGGAACCCAAAATAGTCGATCCTATTAAGGCGCAGTCATATCAGCGAATAAAGCTGACAATGTCGATTATTTCTATGACATTGAACGTCGTCGTACCGCTAATTTTCTTGCTAGCTGGCGGGTCGGAGGCGATAAGAAATCTCGTCGAAGGCTGGACCACCGTATCCGCCCTAATCGTGGTCGTTTACTTGCTCGTGATTGGCATCGGATTCCAAATCATCGAGTTTCCAATAGAGATTTACTCAGGATTCATCGTCGAAAAGAAGTTCGGACTCAGCAAGGTAACGGTCACAAGTTGGTTGTTCGACTGGCTAAAAGGCACACTGTTGCAATCGGTTCTATTGGTTGTACTGATATCAGGAATGTACTGGCTACTCCGATCTCAACCCGAACTTTGGTGGCTTTGGGCAGCGATCTCAGCGACCATCCTCGTCATAATCCTGATGGCGTTGGTCCCGGTGCTTCTTTTGCCTCTGTTCTACAAGTTCGAACCCATTCCTGAGGGAGAACTGAAAGACCGCCTGTTCGCACTAGCCGACAAAATAGGCACACACGTTCAAGGCGTTTACATCTGGCATCTCGGCGACAAGACTTCGAAGGCAAACGCAGCTGTCACCGGATGGGGACGCACTAGAAGAATCATCATTTCCGACACGCTAATCGAATCGAACTCGATCGAAGAAATCGAAGTGGTCATGGCGCATGAACTTGGTCACCACGTTCGATGGGACGTTTGGAAGATGCTCGCTGTTTCGACCGTGCTTATATTCATCAGTTTCTTCGTAATCGATCTCGCTCTAGTCGCATGGATCGACTCGCTGGGGCTTCGAGGTATCGACGACATCGCCGGGCTTCCTCTCGTTCTAATCGTCGGTGCAGGTGTTTCGCTTGTGGCACTTCCTATATCAAACTGGCTGTCTCGAAAAGCTGAAACTGCCGCCGATATCTACGCACTAAACCTCACCGGAATGCGAGACGAATTCGTTTCCGCAATGGACAAACTCGGCGATCAAAATCTTTCGCAAAAGAAGCCAAATGCGGTAGTTGAATTCATATTCCACTCCCACCCTTCTATCCAACGCCGAATCGACAACGCAAATGCGTGGTCGCCGAAAAAGTAACCTGAGCACATCTGAATAAAATGCCCGAAGCTTCATTCGCTCCTAAAACTACCGTTTCAGTCGATGGCGACAGCTTTCTCATAAACGGCGTTCCCACTCATCAAGGCCGGCTTTTCAGAGGACATTCTATCGAAGGCCTGATGATGAACAGTCGCATGGCAAACGCCATGTTCGACGATGAAAACAAGTTCACCAAACATCTCTGGGCATACGAGAAAGTCGACCGTCGGCGAGCAGATCGAAACACTGATGAACTGATCGAAATGCTGCCGACTTACCAATCAAAAGGTCTCGATTGTATCGATATAAATTTGCAAGGAGCTTCACCGATCGGCTACTACCGATCCGATGAAGAAGGTATCGCAGATCTGATGCAACGCATTCACGCAGTTCGCCCCAAAGCGACTAAAGATCAAATCTGGGCAGATGTGCCCGACACAAAATCGCAACCATGGATATCAGGCGCATTCACGGCTTCAGGAGATCTAAAACCAGCATTCATGAACCGCACTTCGAGAATCATCGAAGCTGCCGATGAGCTTGGAATGGTTATCTGCCTCGGCTATTTCTACTTCGGGCAAGACGAACGACTTACAGACGAAGACGCAGTTAAAGCGGCAGTCGACAACGCTACGAAGTGGGTGCTCGAAAAGAGATACACAAACGTACTGATCGAAATAAATAACGAATCTGATGTACCGCGCTACGAGCACGAAATCCTGTGCCCTCCGCGTGTTCACGAACTGATCGAACGAGCTTCAGTTATTAAAGTCGATGGCAAGCGATTGCTCATCAGCACCAGCTTCAGCCGACGCATGGTTCCGACCGACGCTGTAATAGCCGCTTCAGACTATATTTTGCTGCACGGCAACGGGATGCACGACCCGTCTGAGCTAACAAAGCGTGTGATCGACACACGGGCGTCTGAATCGTTCCGAGGTCAACCAATTTTCTTCAACGAAGACGACCACTTCGACTTCGAAAATGATGACAATAACTTCACAGCTGCACTTGAGCAACGTGCCGGGTGGGGCTACTTCGATCCTGGGCCCGGTGCGGGGGGAGCGGCGGCATATGGCGATTACGAAGTCGGCTATCAAAACCTGCCGATCAACTGGACCATCAACACACAACGCAAAGAGAGCTTTTTCTGGTTCTTAAGCGAAGTCACTAGCAAATAATTTCAGGCAGTAATAGATCCACTAAATTTCGACAGGAACCCGACACAAAATGACTCCAAACCCAAACATCTCACTTAAAGGCAAAGTCGCATTCATCAGCGGTGCATCCAAAGGCATCGGCGTATCGATCGCTGAACTATTCGCTGCCGCAGGTTGCGATCTTGCACTTACTGCTCGCAACAAACAGGAACTCGAGCAGACATCTGATAACACTCGAAAATCAGGCGTGAAGGTTTGGACTCAAACTGCTGAAATGGCAGATGCCGACGAGGTGAAAGCTGTTGGTAATGCAGCCCTTGCTGAGTTCGGTCACGTCGACATTCTCATTAACAATGCCGGAGTCACGATTCCTCAACTGATCCTAGAAACCACGCTAGAAAATTTCCATACGATCATCAATGTGAACGTACTCGCCCCTTTCTTGCTTACTCAAATTTTCGTACCAAGCATGATTGCAAAAAAGAAGGGCAAGATCGTCAATGTGACTTCACGAGCGGCGATAAGGGCGTTCCCAACCGGCAGCGTTTACAGCGCATCTAAAGGCGCACTTCAGCTGCTTACGCAGTCGATGGCTGTTGAGTTCGGGCCACACAATATTCAGACCAACAGCGTTGCGCCAACAGTCACGATGACTCCGATGGGCAATAACGCATGGCCGCCAAGCCCACGACGTGACTCCAAGCTCGCAAAGATTCCTACAGGTCGATTCGCAGAGCCTGAAGAAGTCGCCGACGCCGTGTTGTACTTAGCATCGGAAAACTCCAATTTCATCAACGGAGCAGAACTACCAATCGACGGCGGCGAAGGCGCCGGGTAGCTCTGGCGGGGTGCAGGATCTAGCCGAGTAGATGTCTACGCCCGTGAGCCGCCGACCCATTTACTCAGACTGTTGCCACTTTTCTTGACAGCAGAAATAACCACATGCCCCGCTGCTTTGGCATCTTCAAGCGCGTCGTGATGTTCAAATTGGTATCCGAGTTGATCGCACAATTGGTTCAATTTGTAGCCTCGGTTCGCGTGCTCGGGCCATGTCCGCTTTGCGACAACTATTGAATCGACCCATTTTGCCCGAGGTGGTCGAACCCCGTAGCGAACGGCCGATTTTGTGATTGCCTGTTGATCGAATGGCGAATGGCTCACGACAATCGATTCATCGAGAAACTCGTATAGCTTGTCGACTACATCTGAATAGGTTGGCGATCCTTCAACTGTTGAAGCTTGAATACCGTGAATCTGAACTTGCCAGACTCCAAACTCGCTCTCAGGATCGATGTACGAGACCCACTCGTCCGTGAGTATGCCGTCGATGTAGCGTGCCACACCTATCTGACAGATCGATGCTCTTGCCGAGTTTGCCGTTTCCACATCAATAGCAACGAAATCCATGGTCCACTTTCAGTGCGATAGTTTTGAACTAATGAGATATTAATTTAGCTAATCCCGTCCTAAGAACATACCGGAAATCAACTACCGTAAGTTCATCCCGCCGCTAGTATCCGATCTCTATCTTCATGAACTGCTCGGCTAGCTCTACACCGTACTTCTTTCCGGTTTCGGACAGGCGTTTTCGTGAGCGTTCGTCACGCTCATCACTACGTTCGCCTACTTGGCTTACGTGCGAGTGCAGAGCGTTTTGTCGTGTTTCGAAGTGTTCCGTTACATCGACGTGAATGTTCGGCTGTTCGGGTCTAAATAACCAAACCTCTTCAACCTTGTGCGGCTCGATGCCCTCTTCAAGATGCTCTGGGTACGCAACGTGATCTCGGGCGTAGGGAAACACCGCGTCCAAGGCGACTCGACCCGTCATCGAGTGGTCACGGTGACGAATGTAGGGCCGATTCGGGTCGATAGTCAGCAACAATCGAGGTTTGTGAATACGAATCTGCTTAACAAGCTTCTCTCGGAACTCGTCGTTGTCATCAAGACCCTGATCTTTCATTCGCAGAAACACAACGTCCGCCAAGCCGTATGCCTTGGCGGCGTTCAACGTTTCAACTTCCCGGGTAGCGACGAGATCGGCCGGTTTCACCGAGCGATCACTGGTGCCCTTATCGCCGTTGGTGCAAACGACCAACACGACTTTCTTGCCTTCAGCGCACCATTTTGCAATCGTTCCACCCGAAGCCGATTCTGAATCATCGGGATGCGGCGTTATTACGAGTATTGAGTCTTGTTCGTTAGTTTTTTCTGCCAATATTTTTCCTTGTGAACCACATCGAAAATAGATCGATGGACAGTCAAATCACGTATTTAAATCAATCTAGAGTGCCGATTCGTTCTCGATTTCCACGCCCGGCAAATCTCCCGCCGGAGTGAACTTCATCACTCGACCGTAGAAATACAGCTCGCCTTCCAGCGACGCCTTGATGTTTTTCGATTGTCGGAATCCGTGCTGCTCACCCTCGAACATCATCAGCGAGAACGGCAAACCTTTTTCACGAAGCGCCTTCGCCATGATTTCAGCCTGAGAAGGTGGAACAATCTTGTCTTCGAGTCCCTGCAAAATAATCATCGGACACGATAGTTGATCTGTGAAATTGATCGCAGATCGGTCGTGATACAACTGCTTCGCCTCAGGATACGGACCAATCAGAGTGTCCATATATCGTGACTCATACTTGTGAGTGTCACCAATAAACACCATCAAATCAGCGATGCCGTAGTAGGTCGCACCAACTGCGAAACGATCTTCAAATGTAAGTGCGTTGATCGTCGTGTAGCCACCAGCCGAGCCGCCCTTGATGGCGAGTCGTTTCGTATCGGCAAGACCTTTGGAAACAAGATAGTCAGCAGCTGCAATACAGTCGTCGGTGTCGTACACACCCCAGTTGCCCTTCAGAGCATCTCGGAACGCCTTGCCGTGGCCCGTTGAACCTCGGTAGTTGACGTCAACAACGGCAAATCCACGGCTAGTCCAAAACTGGATTGGAAGGCTTAATGCCGAGCTTGCCGCGCTCGTAGGACCGCCGTGACTTATCACCAACAGAGGTGGTGTTTCCAACCCATCGGATTCGAAGTCAGGGTTCGTTGGCGAATAGTAGAAGGCATGGGCTTCACCGTTATCAGTCGACGGGAAAGTGATCGCCTCTGGAACAGACAAATATGAATAATCGAGTTCGATACTGCTCGACGATTTCAGAGTCGTTGTAGAACCCTTGCTCAACGTTGCTCGAACTATTTCGGCTGCCGAAGTTGGCGACGCACCGATGTAAACAACATCGTCACCAATCACGTTCACTTCGGCGATCGAAGTGTGAGCGACCGCTGTCTCAGCTACCTCTCGCCCACTGAGCATGACCATCCGAAGAAGACCTTTGCCGTTCTTGGTTCCCTTCAGCAGAATTGCTCCATCTTCTAGGAACGAATACGTGCAGAACCCGAACGCCCAAGCAGGACCTCCGTGGTCTTTTTCTTCGGTGATGAGTGGAGTGACTTTGCCGTTCGCCCATTTCGTTAAGTTCCACCATCCTGATTCATCGGTGATGAATACGAGAGATCCGTCTGGCGACCAATCTGGCTGAACAATACTGGTGTCGGCACCGCCGGTTACTTTCTGAGCTTTACCTACCGAGCCATTGGCGGCGTCGAAATCAGCAACCCAAAGTTCGCAGCCGTCCCACGGCATGTTGGGGTGATCCCAAGACAGCCAGCAGATCTTGTCGCCGGCAGCATTCTGGCGGGGCGATGAGTAGAAATCGTGACCGCTTGCGAGCACCTGAACGTCGCCCGACCCATTGGTAGGCACTGCAACTATTGAGTTGTCGGCTTCACGATCTTCGTGATGTGTTTCGCTTACTGCCAGAATCCATTTGGAATCGTTAGTCAGCTTCAAGTCAGCGAATCGAAGACCTCGTTCGATTGCAGGAACGTTCGTAATCGACACAGGCTCGCAGGTAGAAGAAGCTTTATAAATTCTCTGGTCGTCCCAGTTTGTGAAGTACACAGCGCCATCACGAACTGCGTACGCACTTCCACCGTACTCGTGAACTGCGTTGCGAGCATTGAACGGTGCGGGGTTGATATCGGTCGTTGATCCGTCGGCAGAACGCTTCACTATCACGTATCGCCCGGCTTCCTCGGGTCGACCCTCATGCCAGTAGACATCATCGCCATCTACTCGCACTTCACCTAATCGAAGACCGCCCTGAGTGATCAGATCGGCCGAAATAGGAGATTCCCACGAACCGTACGGAGATTTCTGCTTAGTTGGCATGTAGTGATTCTTTCTGCTGATCGAACAGTTCAGCGAATTACCGAAAATCGAATGCGCAGAAGGCTCGCAGAAGAACGGTCACAAGGCAACAGGCTCACCCAACCAAATATCGATGAACACGAAACACCCTACATATTCGATACACCGGGCGTAGCGGATCTATAAGTAGGGCGTCTGTGGCAGTTTCCTGTCGAGATATCAGTTCTTGAGAACTATCGGCAAGCTAAACAATTAGCCACCGAAGAACGTTCCCTGTCGCTCGCCATTGACTATCACGTCGTACTCAATTCCAGCTTCGAAATCTGAGCCAATGTTAATCGACTGATCTTCGTAGATGATCGCCAGCGTGCAAGGCACGAGAGCCGTCGGAACCTGAGTCAGTACTTCAATGTCGACCTCACGTCCTTCGACGCTCCAGTCGATCGAATTGAAGGTCTCACAGCTTCCGCTGAGAGCAATCGTGACAGCAACCATGTGCTGTGCAGGAATTGATCGAGTAGAAGCAATGCTTACGTTTTCGATAGTCGCAGTCATTGGAGTCGCACCAGTTGTGAATTTCTCAGACGGCTGATCGTTCACGTAAACGCTGTACGTTACTCCACGTTCAAAGTTGGCACCAAGGCTAACGTTCTCATGGTGAATTCCGTAAATCATCGTGCACGCAATCATCTGTAATGGTGCAGGAACCATGTTGTACACGCTGATATAAATATCAGTGCCTTCGAACGCTACATCTGCACGATCGAATATTACACATCCGCTTGGAAGTCCTGAAATCACCTGAACAACGAACTGTTCTGGGGAGGATTCGAGAACTAGGATTTCCACGCTCTCTACAGGAGCAAGAGCTTCAACTACTACGAATCCGGGATCAGTTGGTGGAGGGTCACTCTCAGTATGGTCTTGGCTAGGCTGTGCGCCAACTCCGCCGCTTCCATCATTCGAAACAAGCTTGGTCTCATCCTTGCCACACGCAATCACGAATGCTGCGAGGACTGCAATTACAACCAGTACGAGCCACTTATTTTTGGTTTTGCTAAACATTTTTCTGTTTCCGCTGATTGGCCCGAATTGAATCTGCGGACCTTTGATTTACTTAGGCACCTGGTTAGGTCGTCCATCATATTAAAGACGTCACAGCGTTAGGATTTGTTCCATCAATTTTCGCCGATTTCTATTTCCTGCTTTCACGCGCGTTACCTCAGACATCTTCTAGTTCAAATCCTAACGAAAATTGACTCAACACCCCTTTAAGGTCTAATCTTGGAGATAGTTCGAATTTCATATTTGCGTTGATCGGGACTAGTAAGTTTCGTTACGGATCAAAGAGAGTCGGGGTCAGCTGGAAGCCCGATATCACGACCGGAACCGAATGGACCCGTGAGCTTCGAAGCAAAAGTATTGTTGCAATACGAGTAGCCACCGACGGAGTGGGCACCGTTATCAGAGCCCAGGGCCTACGATCTTAGATAGCCTTGATCGTGTGTCCGACAGAGATACTGCTTAGCTAAACTTGATGCAGTAATAAGGGTGGCACCGCGGGATACATACCTCGCCCCTTGAAAATTATTTCATTTGGGAGTGAGGTTTTTTTATGCCTGATTTTTGGGCGAACGGAACCTCGATCACTAGACAAGTAACTAAATCGAGAGCCGAACAAGATCATGGCAGTGCCTACTAAAAAGCGAATTCTTACTGGTATCCGACCCACCGGAGCACTCCATCTGGGTCACTACGTTGGCGCGCTTCACAACTGGATTGAACTGCAGGATCAGTATGATTGTTACTTCCTGATCGCCGACTATCAAGCACTTGGCGACCACTTACACGACATCGATCTCATCAGAGATTCGGTGCTGCAGGTCACGCTCGACTGGTTGTCAGTCGGACTCGATCCAGACAATTCCTCGTTCGTTGTGCAGAGCTACGTGCCTGAGTTCGCTGAACTCACGATGTTGCTCAGCTTCATCACGCCGCTCGGCATGCTCGAACGCAATCCGACGTTAAAGAGTGAGATTGACGATCTCGCGGTCGAACGACGCACCGTTGGTTTCTACAACTACCCAATGAGTCAGGTCGCCGACATTCTGTTGCCGCAGGCTCACTTGGTACCAGTTGGAGACGATCAGCTTCCTCATATCGAAATGACACGCGAAGTAGCTCGCAAGTTCAACCGAATGTTCAAGCCGGTATTCCCAGAAGCCGAATCACTCGTCGGTAAAGTCCCTCGACTCTCAGGAACCGATGGACAAGGCAAGATGAGTAAGTCTAAGGGCAACGTAATAATGCTGTCTGACGATGCGAAGACGGTCACGAAGAAAGTTCGTGGAATGTTCACCGACCCGAACCGAATTCGAGCCGACACTCCCGGAAAGGTCGAGGGTAATCCAGTATTCCAATACCACGATGCCTTTAACCCGAACACGGAACAGGTCGACGAGTTCAAATCTCGCTACCGCGAGGGAACGATTGGTGACGTTGAAGTAAAGATGGCTCTAGCAGAAGCGCTCAACGAATTCTTAGATCCTATTCGTGAGAAGCGTGCGTACTACGAAGCGAACATTAACCTCGTTGAAGACGCGATCATGAACGGTGTTGGGCGTATGCGAAAAGTCGCTGCTGAAACGATGGAGCAGGTGCGAGACGCCATGCGAATTTCGAGCTACACAAAAAATTGGAAGTAGCGAGCTACGTTTTCTTAGAACCATCCAGTTCACTTCACAACTAATTCCATGACCAATCGAATCAAAAACTTAATAGCCACCGGCACTTCCTATTGGCGAAGTTGAATCTAGAACAAAATTCAACTTCAATCACTCAGGAAATTTACGTCATGCCCAATTACACACCAGCTCTTCCAGAATTTAAAACCCTCGCCGATGGACACAATCTTATTCCGGTTTATCGCGAGATAAGCGCAGATCTTGAAACACCTGTTTCTGCCTACTTAAAGACAGCTACTGGCAGGCATTCGTTCCTCTTCGAGTCGGTCGAAGGCGGAGAGAACCTCGCTCGTTACAGCATTCTCGGCACAGAGCCTTCAGAGGTTCTAACAACAGGTGCTGGAACTGAATTGGGCGAAGTAGACCCACTCGAATTACTTCGAGATCGTATGTCGAAAGTTAGCTACGCAACAGTAGAAGGACTTCCGAAGTTCCATGGTGGAGCTGTTGGCTACCTCGCTTACGACACGATTCGATACTTTGAACCATCGGTACCGCAGATCTCTGACGAAAAATCAGGACTCGACGTTCCCGAATCTGTGTTCATCCTCACCGATACGATCATGATTTTCGATCACGTTCGTCACACCATTTTCGTAGTTGCTCACGCAGCAATAAACAACGGCGACACCGAAGCGGCATACGAAAGAGCCACAGCAAAAATCGAAGAGGTGATCGCACGACTCGACAAGCCGGTTCCCGCAAGTGGCGCACGTCGTAATTTCCTCCCGCCTTCAGGCTTCACATCACGTGACCCTAATCTCGATTACAGCTCGGTTGGCCACCCCGACCAGTCACCAATCGAAGGCGGCGAACTCACCGGACAGCCGTACATTCCGAACATGACACGTGAGTACTACGGCGAAGCAATCGCCAAGTGCAAACAAGCTATCCAAGATGGCGAAGTCATTCAGGTCGTGTTATCGCAGCGATTGTCACGACGAACACCCGTCAAACCGTTCGATATGTATCGATCACTTCGAGCTATCAACCCTTCGCCATACATGTTCTTCTTGGAACTCGACGGATTCCAAATAGTCGGTGCTTCTCCTGAGCTACTAACGCAGGTGATCGACGGCAAAATGGCCGTTCACCCAATCGCCGGTACTCGACCACGAGGAATAAACCCGGAACATGATGACGAACTCGAAAACGAACTCATCAACGATGAAAAAGAAGTCGCCGAGCACGTAATGCTTCTCGACCTTGGACGCAACGACGTCGGCAGAGTTTCCGATCCGGGCAGTGTCGTAGTTGAGCAAAGTTTCGAGATCGAAAAGTACTCGCACGTGATGCACATCGTGTCGCACGTGACTGGTGATCTCTCCAAGAAATACGACATGTTCGATGCCATGAAAGCTGCGTTCCCGGCTGGAACTGTTTCAGGTGCTGCAAAAGTACGTGCGATGCAGTTGATTGCCGAACTTGAGCCTGAAAAACGTGGCCCTTATTCAGGAGCCGTTGGCTACTTCAGTTTCACTGGAAACATGGACACCGCAATTTCACTCCGAACGATGATTATGAAAGACGGCATTGCGTATTTGCAAGCCGGCGGCGGAATTGTTTCCGATAGCGATACACAAACGGAGTACGAAGAGACGCTTCACAAGATGGGGGCCTTGATGCGAGCTATCGATCACGCCGAGGAGTCGTCGGGTGTCTAGCCTGATATTCAAAGGCACAAAACGCGAATTCGAGTACGCATCCGTTGAATACGATGTCGTACCGATTCACGCCGTCATCGAAGGGGTCAAAGTTCGCCCTATCGAAGCTATAAGATCACTTCGAAATCAAGGTGAACCAGCGTTCATATTCGAATCGGAATCACCCGAAGCTGGAGCTTCGAGATACGCGTACGTGTGCCCATCAGTTGAGAGCGTAGTACGCACTGGTGAGACCGAAACGGCTGGAAACATCAACCCAATTTCAGCGTTACGATCTCAACTTGAGTCACGATCGGTTGCACCCGTTGCTGAGCTACCATCACTAATCACAGGTGCTTTCGGATTCATGGCATACGAGGCAATCAAACATTTCGAGCCAACGGTTGGCGAATTACCCTCCGATCCAACCGGATCGCCTGTAGCTGCATTCGTAACCCCGCACGAACTACTTGTATTCGATCGCGCCCTCGATCAACTCCACATCATCGTATTTACACGCAACTCTAACGATTTTGAATCGGCCTCAAACCGAATTTTTCAAATCTGTGAGATTCTAGAATCCACTTCGATCGAACAGCAGACGATCATCTCCACTGAGCTCGAAGAACTAGTTGATGAAGTCGCGATTTCCATAACCGCAAATAACAAAACATTCGCAGACATGGCCCGCAAAGCTCTCAAAGCGATCATCGAAGGTGAGCTGATTCAAGTCGTGCTTGGACAACGGGTTGAAACTAAAACGACCGCTAACCCAATCGACATATACGAACAGCTATCAGCGATCAATTCGTCGCCGTACATGTACATGCTCGACCTCGGTGACATGCAGTTAATCGGGGCATCACCGGAATTACTACTTCGATCCACCAATGGCAAGGCTTCCGTGCATCCCATTGCAGGCACTCGACCACGAGGCGTAACAGCGGAAGAAGATCTTCAATACGAAGCCGATCTACTTTCTAACGAAAAAGAATCGGCTGAACACGTGATGCTGGTAGACCTCGCTCGAAACGATCTGGGTCGGGTCAGCAAACCGGGCACAGTTCAAGTGAAATCATTGAAGCACGTCGAACGCTACTCGCACGTTATGCACTTAGTATCAAGAGTCGAAGGACGGCTCGCCACCGGTAAAGATGGCATCGATGCATTCGAATCTGGATTTCCAATCGGAACCCTTTCTGGCGCACCAAAAATACGTTCTATCCAACTGATCGCCGAACTCGAGCCTGAGGGTCGAGGACCCTACTGCGGTGGCATCGGCTGGTTTGGACAGAACGGCGATATCGACACCGGCACGATCATTCGGTCAATAGTTCTTCGTGATGGCACAGCACACGTTCAAGGCGGGGCAGGAATCGTATTCGACTCCGATCCAGAAGCCGAAAATCTCGAATCTATCCAGAAAGCAAAAGCACCGCTACTAGCGATCGCTCGAGCTGAAGCAATTTCCGAATCAATTCAAAACCAGCATTTGCGAAGCAACGAAAAATCTTCATCCGGCTTACTTCAACCTGCGACAATGCAGCTAATCAGCGACTAATCCAATGCTTCTACTAATCGATAACTACGATAGCTTTACATACAACCTATACCAGTATCTTTCTGAACTCGGTGCAGAGGTCGAAGTGGTTCGGAACGACAAAGCGACCATCGAGCAGCTTGCTGCTATGAACCCGGAACAGGTAGTCGTTTCACCGGGACCATCCACACCCGACAACGCCGGAATTTCGGTCGACGTAATCAAGTACTTCGCCGGAAAAGTTCCGGTGCTGGGCGTTTGCTTAGGTCACCAGTGCATTGCTCAGGCGTTTGGCGGATTAGTGACGGGTGCTGGCGAAATACGACACGGAAAGACTTCTCTGATTCAGCACACTGGCAAGGGCGTTTTCGCAGGATTGCCTCAGCCGTTCGAGGCTGTGCGATATCACTCGCTAGCTGTCGAGCCCGACACCGTGCCTGAGGAATTTGAAGTTACCGCCAACACCGAAAATGGCATCATCATGGGTATCCGGCACAAGGAACTCGACATCGAGGGCGTGCAGTTTCATCCCGAATCGATCATGACTGAATCCGGAAAAGAACTACTTCAGAATTTCCTAGATAAGCCATCACCGAGCAGAAGCAATTAGCTGGCGACATTAAGTCGCATTCTCAATAATGAACACTTGGGTAATTCAGTAACCAGCAAACAAAACTTAAATCAAAAACATGAATATTAAACAGGCAATACATATAGTCGTCGAAGGTACTGATCTTGAACAAGATCAGGCAGCCGACGCCATGCGCGAAATAATGACCGGCGATGCGACCCCGGCTCAGTTCGGTGCGTTCCTAACAGGCTTACGAATGAAGGGTGAAACCCCTTACGAAATCGCCGGTATGGCGAGCGTTATGAGATCGGTTTCACTCCACGTCGAAACCGATCTTGAAATGATCGACACCTGCGGCACCGGCGGAAGCGGACTCGACTGGTTCAACATCTCCACCGCATCTGCGTTCGTAGTTGCAGGAGCTGGTGTACCGGTAGCCAAACACGGAAACCGTGCAATGTCGGGATCAACTGGTAGCGCAGACGTTTTGGAAACCCTAGGAGTAAACATTGCTCTCGGACCTGGAGGTGTAAAGAACTGCTTCAATAAAGTCGGAGTTGGATTCATGTTCGCCCAGGCGTTTCATCCAGCAATGAAGTTCGCTGGTCCTCTACGACCACAATTAGGCATTCGAACTATATTCAACTTCTTGGGACCATTAACCAATCCAGCAGGCGTGAATCGGCAGGTGATTGGTGTTTCCGACGCTGCATTTGCCGAGCGAATCGCCAAAGCATTGGAAATTCTTGGAACTCAATACGCATTTGTCGTAAACGCCGAATCAGGCGCTGATGAAATCGATATCGAAGGGCACACACTGCTGTATCAGGTAAACAAAGATGGCTTGAAGCGTCGACGCACTCGTCCTGCCGATTTCGGATTACAAGAAGGAAAACGAGAACATCTCGTAGTTGAATCGTCCGAAGAATCTGCACAAATTATCAAAGATATTTTCGCAGGAGCCGGAAGCGGACACAATCCTCCCGTTGCTCCAGAAACCTCACGCCGAAACGTGGTCGTACTCAACTCTGCTGCTGCTTTGATGGCTGCAGGCAAAGCTGTCGCGTTCCAAGAAGCTGCAGAAATGGCACAGGACTCTATCGACTCCGGCGCTGCTCAAGAAAAACTAACTTCGTTAGTCAAAGTAAGCCAGGAACAGTCTTGATCGAAATACCAGGAATACTCGGTGAAATCGTTGAAAAGCGACTAATCACCATCGAACAATCCAAGAAAACCCGACCCGTATCAGAGATGCGTTTGATCGCGGAAAACGCCAGCGTTCCTCTTTCGCTTCAGCGAACAGTCGCGTCACAGAGAGGCATCTCTCTCATCGCAGAAATGAAGCGATCGTCACCTTCCGCTGGCTCGCTCGACCCCGATCTTGATCCTGCCCACAGAGCCAGTCTCTACTGCAACGCGGGCGCAACCGCTATTTCTGTCCTAACAGAACACGATTACTTCACAGGTTCAATCGAAGACCTCGCAGCAGTATCGATCATTGCACGTGCTTCACGCGTTCCAGTACTTCGAAAAGATTTCATAGTCGACGAGTATCAGGTCCACGAAGCCCGGGCCGCAGGAGCCGACTGCATCCTACTGATCATCGCTTGCCTTGATCCTAAGCAGTACACCGACCTGTTCGATCTCTCAACCTCGATGGGTATGGATGTGCTTGTCGAAGTGTTCGATGAACCTGAGCTCAACATCGCTATGACTGAGGTTGAACCGCGCATCGTCGGAATCAACAACCGAAATTTGAAAACCCTCCAAACTTCGCTGTCGGTTTTCGAAACACTCGCTCAGAAAATTCCTAACGATCGAATCAAGGTTGCTGAAAGCGGAATGCAAAATCCCAGCGATGTTGAACGCATGGGTTACGCCGGTGCGAAAGCGGTACTTGTTGGCGAATCGTTGATGAAGGCCGGAACCGACGTGAGTGAACTCGCCGAAGCTATGGCTGCGGTCGAAGTCGGATAACCAAATGACTTCAGAGAACATCCGAATCAAAATATGTGGACTGCGTAGCGCCAGTGCGTCGATTGCAGCATCGGATGCCGGGGCTAATTACCTCGGATTCAACTTCATCGAAGGCGTGCGTCGCCAAATTCAACCTGAAGATGGCAAGCAGATCATTACTGATTACAGGTCAGGCAAAAAAACGTTTAACCGCCCGGAACTCGTAGGTCTTTTCCTCAATCAGGACCCGACATTCGTGAACGAAACAGCGCGATACACCCGGCTTGATTCTCTTCAACTTTGCGGCGACGAAGATGCGGACTACATATCCAAAATCGAACTTCCTGTTTTTAAGATGGTGCGGGTGAAAGAAGGATCAACTCCATCCACACTCAACGACTTAGTTGGCCCGTTACTAGAAGCCAGGCACGGCATAGTTCTCGACAGATACGACAAAAAAATACTTGGCGGATCCGGCATTTCCTTCGACTGGACAGCTGCTGAAGGTGTTGTCGATAGAGACAACGTATTCCTCGCTGGTGGTCTCAACCCCGAGAATGTTCAAAGTGCGATAAAGCAACTATCACCGTGGGGAGTCGACGTCGCAAGCGGAGTCGAAACCGACGGCGTGAAAGACCCCTACCTAATTCGAGCGTTCATCGAAGCTGCTCGCAACGCCTGAACTACCGGAACAGAGCCAATTCAACTAGCGACCTCGTACTCACACGGCGTAGACTGCGGCGGCACCCGGACAAGCGCTCGTTTCAGCATGACTGAGTAAATATCAATCTACGGAGTAACCGATCAAATGACCGACAAACTACGAATGGCCCAGTACGGAACTAAGCATGGCCATGCGGAGGGCGTTCTTCAGATCATGCTCGACCACTCTGAAGTCGAGGTTGTCGGAGTATTCGAACCCGACGAAGCGCGGCGTCAACAGATTGAAAACGACGCTAGCCAATCGTGGAGTAAAGTTGAGTTCGTCGATGACCCGTATGAATTTCTAGACGACCCAACTGTAGATTGTGTCGCTTCCGAAGGATCGAACAAAGAAAGCCTCGGCTTCACTGAAGAAATCGTTGGGGCTGGAAAGCATGTTTTCTACGACAAGCCCGCTGGAAACGACTACAACCGATTCGAGAACATCGTAGAAATCGCCCGTGCACAAGGCACCATGATTCAAATGGGTTATATGTTTCGAAAGCACGACGGCTTCGAACGTATCGCCAACTGGGCTCGATCAGGCTTTTTGGGCCACATTTTCCAAGTTCGTGCTCATATGTCGACATTCCTCCAAGAGAAAAATCCTGAAGGCATGCAGACCGGCAAGGAAGGACTCGCCCACTTCAAGGGCGGCGTGATGTACGACCTCGGAGGGCACATGCTCGATCAGGTTGTATGGCTTCTTGGACGACCAAACAAAGTCTCACACTTCTTCCAGAACTCAGCATCTGAAACGCAAGGCGTGATGGACAACACCCTCGGAGTATTCGAATACTCGAATGCTATGGCGACCGTGGATATTAGTGCGCTCGAAGCACGCCCAATGGCACGCCGATTCGAGGTGTACGGCACCAAAGGCACTGCAATCATGGAGCCGTTCGAACCGGCCGACACCATCAAGCTCACACTTGAAGAAGATCAGGGAGAGTACAAAAAGGGCATCAATGTAATCAAGATCGAACACCGAGAACGTTACGTCGATACATTCGCTGATCTAGTTCACAATATCAAAGGCGAATCTGAGCCACTCAGAACCCTCGACCACGAACTACTCGTTCAGGAAACCCTAATGCGAGTCACCGGCGGCCTGAGCGGATAGGCATCAAGAGAAAATCATGACTGTCCTCTCTCCCAGAGCCGGAGAAATGCGACGAGCGATCAAGTCTTACTATGACGCCCGAAGCTAAGCGAGAGCGCGACTAACGATTACCCGTGGGCTCGAACATCGACGCCTTCGGGCCAGGCTACTTTGAAAATAGCGGCAGTCTTGAAGTTGGCCCCAGTAATGGTCGCTTCACGAAGCACGCATCGGTACATGTTCGAACCTGCCAAATCTACGTTCGAGATATCGGCACCGGTGCAGTTCGTTCGGTAGAGCGTCGATTTTTTCATCGAAGCACCGGAAAGATTTGCTCTTCTCAAGCTCGCTTCGGAAAATACTGCTTCATCAAGATTCGCACCAGATAAATTCGCACGTTCTAATAGCGCACGAGTGAAATCCCTACCACGTAGATCCCGACCCGATAGATCGGCTCCCTTAAGATCTAGCTGCTCTGGCGAATTTGCACTATGCCACGCGCTGAGATCCTCGGGTGATCCTTCGAGAAGTTCAAAATGTTCCTGATTCATCCTACGATTATGTGGGCACAACGGCTGATAGTCGAATCCGATCGTGAGAATTTAATCGTTTTAACGTTCTCCTGACATATGTGTTACAAATTGAAACATCTTTGAAACACGTTTCAGCTAATTTAGTGTGCGTGGGTTAGTTGGTGGGTATAGTCAACTATCCGAGAGCGCAGTTCACAAGTAAAATTCACATTGCGCAAATATAAAATGATCGCCGGGTTACCCAAATCGAGCACATGCGGAGATCACGGTGCCAGTATTAAAAGAAGTACGAGGAAATTCAACGATGGTCTATATAGCCGAATATATTTGGATCGATGGCACCGAGCCGACCGCCAAGCTGCGATCGAAGGCACAGGTGCTCGCCGATGGTAAAGAGCCTGGAATTTGGGGATTCGACGGATCTTCAACCAATCAGGCAGCGGGTGACCAATCCGACGTAGTACTGAACCCGGTTCTCGTGGTCAACGACCCAATACGCGGTGGCGCAAACAAGCTTGTTATGTGTGAGACATTACTCACCGACATGACTCCGCACCCGACCAACACCCGTGCAAAGTGCGCAGTTACGGCTGAACAGTTCGGCGACATGGATACTTGGTTTGGTCTTGAGCAGGAATACACCTTCTTCGAAGGCAATTCACCACTCGGCTGGCCTGATAATGGCTTCCCTGCACCTCAGGGCGGTTACTACTGTGGTGTTGGCTCTGACGAAATCTTCGGTCGTGAAGTTGTAAACGCCCACCTCGAAGCTTGTATCGAAGCTGGTCTTCACATTTCAGGCATCAACGCTGAAGTTATGCCAGGACAGTGGGAATTCCAGATCGGCCCAGTAACCGCGCCACTAATCGGTGACGAAATGTGGCTCGCTCGATGGTTGCTCTACCGAATCGCAGAAGACTATCTCGGTCCTAAGGGCATCCCAATTTCAGCAACGCTCGATCCTAAGCCTGTTGCAGGTGACTGGAACGGCGCAGGTTGCCACACAAACTTCTCGACAATCGCTATGCGTGAGTCGTTCGACGCTTGTATTGCAGCTGCCGAAGCACTTGGACAGCCTGGCAAGCCAGAACTCCACATCGCAAATTACGGCCCTGGAGTAGAGCTTCGACTCACTGGAGCTCACGAGACTCAGCGTTTCGACGAGTACTCATTCGGAGTATCCGACCGTGGTGCTTCAGTACGAATTCCTTGGCAAGTTGAAAAAGCCGGGATGGGTTACATCGAAGACCGACGACCAAACGCCAACGTAGATCCATACGTTGTCGCTCAGCTAATCATCGAAACTGTCTGCACAGCTGCTTCTGAGTAGTTCATGCGTACTAAATAGACTACTAAAAGGGGACGGCTTCGGCCATCCCCTTTTTTATTTTGCGTATTAGTCGAGAACAGCCCCAGCATGTAAGGGGATCAGATATCCTGCGCCCGTCTTCGTGGCTAACATTTGCCACACACCCTCACGCCCACGCCCGGTAATCGCAATAATCTCCAAAATCCGAAATATTCACTACGGCTGGATAGTCGTACTCGGCACAGCGCTCATGCTGTTCGGTGGCGCCGGTTCGCGTTTCTCGTTTGGAGTATTTCTAAAGCCAGTTACTGAAGAATTCGACTGGAGCCGAGGCTCTCTCGCTGGAGCACTCGCTATCGCCGGGCTAGCTACCGGAGCACTCCGCCCCGTCGCAGGTCTACTAGCCGACAAATACGACCCCAAAATAATCGCCTCTATTGGAGTGTTAATCGGCGGATCAGCACTCTTCGCAATGTCGCAGGTTCAAGAACTCTGGCAGGTCTACCTAACATTTATTGTCATGGGAGTCGGGTTCACCATCGCATCGCCAGGCGCCATGGCGAAAATCATCGGAGCATGGTTCACCAAACGTCGTGGACTCGCAATGTCGATTGCCGGAACCGGCTCGGCTGCCGGCGAAACCGCACTCGTACCAACTGCTGCAATAGCAGTCGCATACATCGGCTGGCGAGAGGGATACATGATCCTCGGAGCGATACTTGTCGTACTGATATTACCGCTCGTATTTTTCCTAATAAAGAGCAGACCCGGGCCAGGTCAACACGCCTATGGGTACGTTGAAAGTGAAGTAACAAGCAGAGGGAAAGACTTCAGCAAAGGATCCGCCGATCCCAACGCCGGTATGTCACTAGGGCAGGCATGTCGAACAGGGCTATTCTGGCGACTCACTATAGGCTTCTTCATATGAGGCTACACAATGGGCTTCGTGAATGCCCACTTCGTTGCCTACACGACAGATTTAGGCGCTACGGCAGTTCAAGGCGCAGGTGCACTGGCGACCGTCGGAATAGCAGGGCTCGTCGGCGGGCTGAGCTTCGGGTATCTGTCCGATAGGTTCGGACGCCGACCTTTCTTAGCTCTCTCCTACGCAATGCGAGCACTCGGATACATCGTACTTATGATGGCAACCAGCCTGCCGTTGGCGATTCTTGGAGTCGTGATCATCGGTAGCTCCTGGACCTCAGTGATTTCGCTCACAGGGACGATTACGTCCGATGAGTTCGGACTTCGAAGACTAGGCACGATATACGGCACCATGTTTATGGTCATGCCGTTCGGCGCATCGAGTGCAGTATGGTTGGGTGGAAATATCTACGACACGAATGGCAATTACGATCTCGCCATGTGGCTCAGCCTCGGTATGGCCCTAATTGCCGCAACCGCTATAGCAATGCCAAGCACTGGCATATCAAACAGGCTCTGGCCAAAAACTTCGCAAGCTCAGTAGCTCGGGCTGTCTACGTAATTTTGTGATTGCGAGGAGTTGGACGACGTGGCAATCAGCGATATCGAGCAACGCCACGTTAAAATGCTGGCAGCAATCGAACACTCGTGACCATCCACCACAAATAGCCGCAAGAATCAATGGGGATTTTTAGCACCACCAACATGCCCTACAGCCAGCGACCTGTGCGATTTTCCCACTTGGTGTAGATCTCACCAAATTCACGTTCGAGATAAGCTTCTTCGCGCCTGATGACCAAAGCGGTAAGCGCTGCGACTCCGAAGAAAACCGATATTAGTATCGCCATCGCATTTATCGAAATCGCCAAGCCAGCAGCGATCAGCAGGAAGCCAGAGTAAATCGGATTACGGGTTCGTTTGAACGGTCCCGTCGTAATCAACGTATTGGTCGGTTGACCAGGCTCGGGGTGCTCGCCATGAGCGACCATGGTTCTCTGTGCCCAGTAGATCATGAAGACGCCGACTGTCGCCAAAATCGCACCGATAACGACTCCGGTCATGCCGTCGATGACCCCGCCACGCCAGATGAAAACGTGAATCAGTGCTCCGATAAAAACCGGAGTGCCGAAAATCACCGGAGGCAAAGCCGGTAGCTTAAGTTCTGACTTATTACGGTTGTCGCCCGGATCATGGTCGTTGTTGTCGTTCGCCATCGAAAACTTTCTGAGTTATGGGTGCTTTAGAGCACCTACATTGCTGAAGCTGGATCAAGTATTACATTTGCCGCCGTCAAACTATCCTGCAGCTCAGTGATCGATACGCCACGACTATCAGAGCCTGTCGACGATGCCATCGCCGCTGCGACGCCCGCAGCCTGTCCCATGCCCATCGAGTTGGCGGTGACTCGACTCGATGCCAACGCTTCTGAAGTCGCAGAATGGCAACGTCCCGCCACCCAAAGGTTTTGTACTCCCTGTGGAAGCAGCGTTCGGTAAGAAATATCGTAAGGGGGCACTACTGGCTGGTCATGATAACCGGCGGTGTCTTCTGGGTGACGATCAATTCGCCATGCACCAAGCACAACCACATCGTCCTGACGTTTGGCAGTTCGAATATCGTCGCCGGTCAGAATGTAATCGCCAACGATGCGACGAGATTCGCGTGAACCGGCGGTTGGTCCACTCGTAAAGAAATAAGCGTCTTTAAATTCAGGCAATTCTTCTTTCCAGAGTTCGAACATCATCCAGGCGTCACGCCGGCCTTGTATTTCAGCGTTAGTCCAGTCGTTCGGATTAGTGGCGTTGCCGGGCGTTCGAATCACGTTGAAATAAATATCTCGACCCGAAAAAGTCGCTGGCCACGGACCGCCATATAGACCGATCTTGCCTTCAGCACGAGCCTTCTCTAAAACAGCCGCACACTTACGGCGAAGCTCAAATGTTAGTTCTACAAACCCTATTCGAAAGTGGAGGCTCATCGGCTGGAGTGATTCAGCAACCTCGTAAGGCGCACCCGCCCATGCAGCCACGTCGGCATCCCCTGTGGCATCGATTACATTCTTGGGGCGAATCGCTACAAGACCGGATTTATTGCTAACTATCACGGTGTCGACTCGATCGCCTCCCATGATTACGTCCGACACCTGCGTGTGAAATAGCGGGGTTACGCCCGACTCGATCAACACATCGTCAGAAGCTTTTTTGAACAGTTCGGGATCTGTGCGAGGAATCACTCGATCAGGGTGCTTTTCGACTTCGGTGAAGTCGCCATTCACGTTGTAAATGAGATGCGGAGCTTGTCCCGGTTCAACAACTCCCATTCGTTCGAGCATTTCGAACACCAAGCCGCCCACGACGGGCTTGCCGGTTTCTTCGTAAACAAACCCATCGAATGCAGATCCAATGATGTTCGTGAAGAACCCGCCGGCGAATCCCATCCGATCAATCGCCATCACCGATGCGCCGTTGCGTGCAGCTCCAACGGCGGCTCCAATACCAGCCAGCCCCGTGCCACAAACCAGAACATCCGGTTCTGCAACAACAGGCAGCGATTTTGTGTATCGGACTGTGGGCATGATTGATTACTCTCCCTCACTCCAACCTTTTAACCATGGAGCAAAAGAAAACGTTCTAGCTAGTCAAACTATCGCTGAACAAAGCGCTCTCACGCTCACGCAATGCAACGTTCACTCGAAGCTTCTCTAGGGTCTGCTGAAGCGTTAGTTGGCCCTGTGGAACCTCGTGATCATCGAAGAACGCAATCACATCATCAGCCTGTTCAGGCTTGCCCAGCGAAGTAACACCAGAAAGCATTCGAACGATCGAATTAGCCGGGAAGTCTTTGTTGATCTGATCCCAGTTGTTCTTCACAAACTCCCACGCACGGTAGCCCTGTTCCTTATTTCTCATGCAAACAGCGATCAGGTACGGGGCGTCCTGAGTTCGAACGGTTCCGTCCAAACTCATCGCCAGGGTACGATCCATTTCAGCCTCGCCCGGGAACGCTGACAAAGCTGACTGGTAGCGTCGTTCTTCCTGTGGCGTCGTTGGGTTTTGGTACTTATCTAGGAACACTTCGTACTGCGCAGGGTCGCCCTTGGATGCAACGACACCAGTTGCGGCGGCGGCGACGTTAGGCTCAACAGAATCAGCGTCAACCAAGTAAGAATCGTGCAGATCGCCAGCGTTCTTGATCGCAATATCGTCGTCACCAACGTTTGCCAGCAACCGAATGAACAATCCTCGAAGTTCTAGATCACGTGACGTGTCGCTGTCGCCCGGTTCCCAACCTAATCGATCAAGTGCAGGCTGAGCCAAATCACGAATCGCAGTCTTGTACTGCAACTTCGCTTCACCGTCGACGAGCTTGTCGAGACCAGCTAGGCAACCCGAAAGAACAGTCCAAACATCAAGGTCGGTTTCTGGTTGGAAGCTTCGTGCGAAGTCCAAGAAATCTATAGCAGATGTACGACCTGCCATTACTGACGACCAAGTGTCATCAACAAGTCCATATCGCTCGATTGGAGTGAGATTTTCGAACATGGTGCAGGAAAGCGACTTCAACATCTCGGCTGAATAGCGAGCTCGAAAGAATCCGCTTCCACCAGCGTTTGCTGTGGCCCACTCGGCTGGATAATCGAGTTTGATCTCGGCAGATTTTTCTTCGAGGAGGTACCTGACTTCCTCAAC
>Ga0308010_1000392_pt1 | contig 30932 bp, 37 predicted proteins | sample Neamet129_FD_202368 | JGI IMG/M metagenome (GOLD analysis project Ga0308010, IMG submission 202368) | Marine microbial communities from water near the shore, Antarctic Ocean - #129 | ecosystem: Environmental > Aquatic > Marine > Unclassified | place: Southern Ocean | collected 2014-07-24 | reverse complement strand
ATACACGGACGCATTCCTCACAACCTACTCTGTGGTTGCGTACGACGACAACGACCTTTGCCTGGGACCTGGCGAGAGTGGTACTGCTCCTTTGCGTATCGCACAGAAGCCTGAACATGATAGCCCCTAAGGACATGGGTATGGATACGTGAGATATGGACGGGTAAAATAATAATAAATTGAGTTTTCAAATAAATAAAAATCCTGACTCGTTTTTACAAACGTTGATGCTTCAGGGCATTCGTTATCGTGTTGCTTTTTATTTTGTCACTTCATGTTAAAGATATATCAAAATGTCACAAGCTTTTTGTCAACACCCATACAAATATGATGGTTCTGATGATTCTGAAACAGACAACGAACCCCAGGTGAAGTCGGACCAAGAAGTTGAAATTGAAACAAAAGAAGAGAAAAAAACGAAGAAGAAGAAGGAAAGGAGATCTAAGAAACACGAGGAAGACACTAAAAATCTATCAGAATCTGACCAAGATGTCAAGGAAAAAAGGAGACATAAAAGTTCGAAAAAGAAAAAGAATCGCAAGGAAACTAAACCTATCAAGGAACTTACAGCTGACAAGGAGGATGAACCTAGCAAAGAAGATGATACACCAAACGAACCCAAGAAATATCCTGAAACTGATGTAGAATCAGACGGGGAAGACAACTCGTGTGTAAAAATGAGTATCCATTTCATATCAATCATAAGGAATACGATCGAAAAAGAAGATGTATACGCTCTCCGCGATACACTTAAGAAAACCCCCATTGCAGTGGTTCTACACTACCTCCACTACCTCTTCCATCTTGTCAGGGGAAAGAAGGATTTTACAGAGGTAATGGTAGAATACAACAAGAAGTATAATATTGTATCCAGATATTTCCTCAAATCTCTCAGATCTGAAGAAAGGACAGTCGAGGTCATGGATTCCCTCCAGAGAGTGACAACGGAAATTACAAGCAAGACCCCTCTTGACGAGATTGATGGTCTTCTAAGGTTCACCCCAGAGATGATCTGTATGTGTACAATCCAGTCGGGAAACATGGCGTCTCATGATAAAATAACATCGGAGTGGGAATTGGCAAGGGGGTTCGTCAAGGTTAGCGATCTCATTGCTGCATTTTTTGGTGTCAAGAAGTATTTTTCGGACCCTACGAGATATTCAGACAGGAGAGATCTTATCATCTCGTGTATATGTGGAGGAAGTGTCAAGACCCTTGCAAGGGTTGTTAGGAAGACAAAGACAGAATTTCTTACAGATTATACTCTCCGTAAGACTAGGGCTATCTGTATCCCCAATGATGAAATGGTTAAGTTTTTAAAAGAAAAGTACGAGCTTAGTTTTTATTAACACCATAAGATTCGTTTGATCGTGTAAAATATTTCAGCGACATGTGTATTACAATATATATATTATTTTAAAAGTTAAATCAATTACAAGTATATTGACCAGTCAACACGAATTGTCTCTCCAGGGACATTTGCTGCTTTTATATTCAATTCCGGGATATCATGTGTAAGATGATTCGATACATCTGTATCTGTGGGCAAGAGGAAAGATCGGAGAGGTTCTAGATCATATGGATAGAATATGACATGTTTTAGACTTCTTAACTCATCAGCTACAATAGAGTGGTCCATAAAATCATAGTGGTTACCTGTTATTGCTGTATTTAACCCCCTAAGATGGAAAGCTTCGTCACCTCCTCGAATACTAAGTACGTCTGAGGTTGGTCTATCGATTCCAGGCTGATCATAGAGAGATAATACACCAGATTCTTTTCTCTGTGCTAAAATAGATCTACTAGATGAGAACATGTCTCTAACAGTTTTCAGAACATCTAATCCTCCCATTTTACTAGTGAAATCCTGATTTATAGTTCCAAAATAAAACGGTGTCATCACTTGGTATATATCATATTTTACTATATCAGGAGGGCTGTTTATATAAGCACTTATTCTATGGGTTTTATCTGGGTGACAAACAGTCCCATACCCGTACTGTCCCAGTTTACTATTTTCGAACCTGAACGTGAAAAAATAAGTGCTTGCAAAATCAATAAGGGCTATATCATCATACGTACCATCAATCATAATGACATTTTCCACGTGAGGGTCTCCATGAGAAACACCCTTACCGTATAATCTAGCAATAGATTTTGAAAATTTTAAGAATATATCTCTTTTCCTTTCGAATGGGATAGATTTGTCGTGTATGACATCCTTTAAAGTAGACGACCCATTTATCCTGTCCATGATTATCACACCAAATTTACCCCCTGGAAGATCCACTGTATGGCTACTTTTGATTCCAGGTATCGTAACACCTGTTATGTCACCGAAAATATTAGTATTCTTGTGAATTCGTACCAAAGAGGTATGGTTTTTAACCTCGTCGTCCATCTGACTGGTTCGTGTAGATGCCCAGTTGACTATCTTGGGGAATATACCTTTGATTCTCTTGAAGGTGGGTTGTGGTACATCTTCTATCCTCATAACCTTGGCTATACAAGATTCTCCTGAAGGTGTTTCTGCACCTATAACCACACCACTAGTACCAGCAGATATGAATTTTGTAACGGTAGTTCCAGAAGGTAGATTTAAGGAGTTCGATATAAACCTGCATGTATCGGTCATATTTGTGTATTTCACTCCTAGTAGGGAAGATAGAGTCTTTACTTCAGGAAGAGATATCTGGCATCCAACTATGACTGTATCAAAATGTACTCGGTTTACAGTGGGGGATACAATGGTCTGAGTTATGACTGGTTCAAATGGTATGGGGTGTGGTATCCTATTTTCCTGTTTGGAAAGCCTGGCTAACCTGGCCAATTCTTTCCTCTGTCTTGTTACTTCTTTCTTTCTATCACTTTCCACCTTCTTCTGTGCACGTTTCTCGTCTCTTTTAATCTTAGCAAGTTCTTTCTTTAACAGGGCCGCCTTCTTCTTCTCTTCTTTTTTTATAATAGCGAGTTGTTTTTTCTCGTCTCTCTTGATCTTGGCAAGGTGTTTTTTAAGATCCATACCCATTCCTGGATTACTGGAAGACACACATTTACCTTTAACATTCCTTTCGTGTGTATCCTTACAATCTTTCCTGCATCTCGATGTCGAAGGGTTTATAGAACTTCCTCTTGGACAATCCTTCATGGTATTGTATATATATATCTGATACAATATATTTTATATATGTGTGTATAAAAGTTTATCATTATCTATTCAATCGTCTTACTCTCTCCATAACACTTATAATACTGTCATCGACATCTTCATCCTGAGATTTCAATGTTGAAGCATCTTCTTGGGCTTGATATTAGTTAGTTCCTTCAAGAAGGAAAATGAAAACACATGATAATAAAAGTACACATATGGAAACTGCAAGTGAACCAACCATCCCATCTTAATACGATTTCATATTATTTAATTCCCTGGCTTCAGTGCCTCTACAACGGCTGGTATGACGGTGAAGAACATTGTTACTATCTGAACCATGACCAGAATCTTTGCCGTTTTCGTTTTAGGAGTGATATCTCCGAATCCTACAGAAGAAGATATCATCAGTGATTCATAGTAAGCGTCCAGTGAAGATTCAAAATTAAAGTGCTTGTGACCATCACTTGAATCAATAGCCCAGTATATTTCAGCGAATATACTAGCTATAATAATGTTGGTAATCATTCCATTTACCAATGGTGTTGATTTGACAAGTTGAAACGACGTCAATTCATTTAAACCTCCATTTTGTATAAAAGTTTTTCCCACCAAGTAGAAGATGGGTAGAAGAGCAATTCGATAATACATACCAATTGGTAACTTTAATAGTTAAGATATATATTATTTACATATCCAATGAAATAGTGTTACAATCTCATCCACATAGATGTAGATGAGGAATTACATACCGTTATATCGTGTGGTTTTCCACAATTCTTACATAAATTCTTACTTTCGCAAACACATGATTCGAATTCATGAAATTCCCTAGGGTCCATACACAAACCACCCCACTTATACCCACGAACATTGGCCATACCAAATGTCATAGCACGTTCGATCGTTTCCTTCCTTTCCCATTCATCCATGGATGAGCAGTATGTAGTAAGAGGGGATACTTCACATACAACTCCGTGATGATTCGACCATTCTGAACCACCCCCAGACATAAACACGTCAACTGTTGTATCAATGTCTTCAGACTGTCCTACATGATACTTACCATCATTGAGGCTTAGAACATACACCCCTCTTCTTATATGGTCCTCTTCTGTACCTATGAATTCATAATCTTCTTGGATTTCTTGGGAGATATCGTGTCCTCTAAGATGGGTCCTGGCATAACATGTCGACTCTCCATGAGAATTCCTTCCACATCTAATACACACCTTTTTCTTACGGAGGTAAGGGTTGGGAACCTTGTATGTAAAAGTCGTAGATTCTACAGATCCATCAGAATAAACAATCTTACTGCTCTTAAAAACAATTCTCTTATTTGAAGGATCAATCATGGTGTAAATAGAAGTGTATTCTGATGTGGAAGGTTTGCTTAATTTTTTAATTTTTGATAATTATAGTAACGAAATAGAATATTATAAAAAATAATATATATACATTATAAATACACATGTCATTAAAGTATTTCTCCCGATTTCAGTTCTCAGGGACTGATCCTGCAGAAGATGATTTCGGAGAACGAGATCTTGCTGTAGAAACAGGAACCCTTACTACAACAGTAGATGGGACATATGGGAAAGTACTGGTTTTAGATGGGCTCACATCTCTCATGTCTGTAGGAACATTGGATAATATTGCAGGAGCGGCAGCGAGATCTTTCTCGTTCTGGGCTAAAACAGACTTGAGTAGTTCTCCTCTCATTTCATATGGAGAACTAGTATCTCCAAACGCATTTGTTCTATATGCAAACAATTCGAGTAATCACCCAGGTATATATGATTATAATGTAACATATGAATCTGTACATACGAACACCATAAGCACATGGGCCCATTATATAGTCACTTATGATGGATCAACTTCTCTAAATATATACGTTGACGGTGTCCTCTCTTCGGCTATAACCACGACAGTATTGACATCAGGAACTGCAGACCCTTTCCGTATTGGGACGGATGGAATTGGAGATTATTTTTCTGGGTGTGTCTCTGATCTAAGGATTTATGATCACGTTGTCACATCGGACACGGCTGCATACATGTTCTCCGTGGGTCCAAATTATGAAGAAAAGATAGAATCATCTCATGTAGAGAATGGATCCACACGAGGATATGCAATGTCCGGGACACATATATCCAATGAATCATATGGTATAACAGAGGGAGGTAGCACTCTGACGAACAGTTATTTTGCATACGATACTTCCTCAGAACTACAAGAGGCTGCCAGAGTAGAGTACTCCGAGGACGTATCGGGTGGTGGTATCATGGATATGAAGGTTAGACACACCGATACGGCAAGCTCTAGTACTCTATTTAGTACTCTTAACGCAACCCCAGAAGCTACAACATTTTCCAATATTGATTCAACAGATACATCTCGGTCTGTGGTATTCAGTGCTGACGGTGTTTCTATAACAAGTGGTGATGCTGGGATGTACTTCGGGGCCAGTAAAGATTTTAGAATTTCCATAGCTGATGGAGGATTTGAAGTAGCTGCCTATAGTAGTGGTTCTGGGACATACGTGAAAAAGTTTCAAGTTGACCCGTAAGTAATTTAATTATACAATATGCCAATCATCTGGTTTTCTCATGAAAATCATCGACGTCTTGGGAAGTTTCTCAAATTTAATATCAGTAAACCCAATTCTCTCCGAAATGTCTTCAATTTCGTTGAAAAATCTACAATATTCATCTAGATAAGGCTCAGTCCTGTCAAAAACAAATTGGAGAATCATGCTTGATGCTTTAATATTAGGCTCCATGTCTAATATACATAACACTCCCCCTCTCTTCAAAAGTCTAAAAGATTCTTTTAATATATCTTTCGAAGCTTCATATGGAAGTTCGTGATGAAGATAGGAACAACTGACAATATCCTGAGACTCCGCATCCAGTCGCGTGTTTTCGGCCAAACCGTGATAAAAGCTGGTCTCATCTCTGAATTCACTATGAGATCCTACCTCTAAGAAGTAAGGACTCAGATCAAACGCCTTTACATTAGAATTACGATACATGGTCTCTATATATCGTGTTGACACCCCTATCCCACAACCAAGATCTGTAATTTCCATGGGACCACTAGGAGAGATGTTCCCCATTGCATAATACCATTTACAGAAACAAGAAAACGATGTCCTTATATGATCATTTGAATCATACCCCGAAACATCCTTATAATGTGTGGACATTACGGCAAAACTTGCCGCAGTGACTTCCTTTGCAGATAAAGGATCAAGATTCCCACCATTGTACGCATGAAAATCCTTCTTGTAATATTCTGGAAACACAATCGTTTCGTCGAAGTATTTACAGTCTTCCATCTTAGGTATCTCAAAATCTATAGTGTTATCCTTGAATATCTTTCTGTTTGAAAATTTGAAGACATTTCTCAGCAAAGAATTCATAAGTGAATTTGGTACAAACCCGTTCGCCATACCAACCACCGCGGTTATAATAAAGAGGATCCTCCACATATTTCCCATTTGTAAGTTACTAATATATTTTTTCTTATTGTCTGGACATCTTTAGTGTTACTGGAATTTCTCCAAAATTATCCGGTATAATTTCAAGACGTTTTTGTATTTCAGCGAGATACGTTGATGTATCAATCTGAGACAATATATTGGATATAGACGAAAAGCTTTTCTTTTTAGAATTTGCGTGTATGAAATTGAGATATCTTCCATAATCCTCCGTTGTATAAGCGTCCCACATGAAAAGTGCATGTAACACATAATACTCATACATGAAAGTCTTCTGTTCTAGTGTGAAATTTCCAAGTACATTTCTTACCCCATTGAGATGAAGTATCCGGGCACACTGATCCAGTGACCACATAACCTCTAGTTCTAATTCATACTCAAATTCTGTTTTTCGCATTGCCCCCAGGAAGCTTGCATATAATATTTTTGTGAGTGTCTCAGTGAAAGCCTCGTGAAGACTATATACAGATGAAGATGTAAATGTCACATTCAACAGGTTCGAGAATTTGTGATTTACCGCAGTCCTGTATGGTCCTAGATCTAATTTAAGAAGATGAATCATCTCGTGTATGAAAACCTTACATATCTCTTCTTTTCTCCATATAAAAACTTTATTTCCTATAGTTCTACCAGAATTAATAGTAGAAGGGGTACCAACCAATTCGCCCGAGAATGTTGTATATCTTTTTGGATTATCCACCAAAAATATATGGAATACATATTCTTTATTTTTGAGAGAAGGATCGGCTAAACCCAACATCATCTTATACACCTTGAATATGTCTGCGACAATGGGAGAGCTGTCGACAAGTACAGAACTATAGATCCAGAATATAGAATAACCTACCTTATATTTAGAATAATAATTCATTTGGTCAAAGATACTGTCTAATATTATTGGAAATCCAACACCTTTAACTATGTCTTTAAACAAATGGACATCAAAACGATGATGGTCACCAGAATCTTCATTGTAAGAATTCGTGGGGTGAGACTCAGACCACTTCCTGGGCATCACAGATTTTACAATTTTTTGGTCATGAAATATAGATTTATAACCTACACGGTCTGGTATACAGTTATGGACAAATACTAGGAGATCACGAATCTCGCTTACAGAATGATGATGACGATCATTGGTCATAGTCCCAGAAGAAATCATTATAAAAACAGCTAGAATTGTAAGAGAAACCACAACTGTCCCACTTATATGCATGGCCTTATTAAAACCAATGAATTTAATATGTGATTCGTATCCAATTGGCGTTTCATGCTTGTATGATATGCATTATATTCCATCTCTTTCCTTATCTTGAAATTTCTACAATACCTATGAACTTGCTTGACCATGGCATTATATCCACAGAAAACAATAGACTCTTTATATATATTGTCCAGGTCTGGATCTTTCGAATATTCTGAAATTACACACTTTCCTTTTGAACATAGATATTCTATCCTATGTGTTTCAAGAGAACTCTCTGTCCAGAAATGTATGTTAAGAACAACCTTAGCTCTAGATATAAGAGCATCTCTATCGCTATCAAAAAGACTGTAGTATCTAAACACGACATTCAATTTACTCTTTTTTAAAGAATCTTCTATTGCCTTTCTCCTTGGATGATTTGCACCATAAAATAGAACGTCAATGTCTTGTTTTTTATCGATAGTTTCAAGTACATAAGATCTCATCGGAACTCTTGTGGGAACAAGATATACGTTCGTTAATCCTTCATTTCTGAGATAATGAACATTTCTGGGAGAAAAATCCCACACAGCACGAGCACAAGATAATTTGTCAAAATAGTCTTGAGAGAACCATTTAGATCCTGGTTGTTCCATCTGAACAGCGATGTAATTGGAAGGAAGTTTGGGTGTACTCCGATGAATCCCTAGTATGATGAATAATGTGTTTTTGTTATTTGGATATGCTTCCTCGAATTCACAACACCTATCGGACAAAATATCCCCATCCGCGTCGATCCCCATTAAAAATAAGGCATCCTTGATACCTGTTGCCGTTTCACTAAATATATTACTATGCCAAATAATTCTAACATCCATGGTATGTAATAATATATGGAAACATTATTTCTTCTTCTGGAACAAACCACATATCGTATCAGTATGAAATTCCACGATGTCGTGAGAAAGTCCTATAATTTCATCCTTCTTCCCATCCCTATCTCTCCATACCTTATACGACCTAGCATAATCTGAACCATACAACGTACATAATTCTGTCCCTCTCTTGACATCATATGGGACTACTAAAAGGGTTGATACCATTGGGGTTCTCTTTGCAAGACATTCATGCACATACTCTTTAGATATGGCAGGATTATTCACAAATATACAATTAGGGGGCTTTGTGGGAGATTCATTCGCAAAAGCCGAAACCGTGTAAGCTGTCTTAAGACGTTTGATTCTTGGGAGTTCGGGATTCCCATCAGCTATAATCTTCCCTATAGTTCTATACCTACCCTTGGAATTCTTGTAGGCAACAGTCATGAAGTATGTATCTAATATTTTATCAAAATCCGGGGATTCAATTATTTTAAGAATTGTATAATAGGGGATAATGGTTCCAGCTTGGATATCTTTCTTGGCAAAAAGACCATTTCCAGCCCCCGGTATAGAGGATTCGCTGACAACCACCTCGGAGGACCTTACCTCTTTTACGGTAAGATGCTGGATATAAGAATTCATGACGGCGGTATAAAAGTAAAGCTGGATTAAAATGAACACAAAACAAACGAAAACGTTTATATTCTCCAGGTGGAGAACAATCCTACTGGTTTATCTATTGTCTCTTTTTTAACTTTCACTACGATAACATCATCTTCTAGTACTGGTACGACCTTGGTATCCCTGATCTTCTCGCTGATTGTAAAAAGATCAGACAACTCCGCAGAACTATATCTAGTTCTTTCTTCAGACTTAGACCGCTTACTCAGCAAAAGAAGGTCGCTCAATCTTTTTTCCACAGATTCTTTTTCCTTGGATCCCGTGTCGACAGACATCCCTCTTTGGAAGGTTCCGTGTGGCGGTTTTAACACCTTTTCGATATCACCGACATCGTTCTCGCTTTTTGCTCTTACTTTCGGGTTATTTAAAGATTGTAATTTCTTGAGGTTATCGCTTGGTCCAAAGAAGAATTTAACCATTGTATACTATAATATAGACTATAAATTATATATCCCCACGTAACGCATTTAGTATACTACTGATTTCCACGTAACCCATTTAGTATACTATTGATTTCAACTATTGCAGATGTTAGGGTATTATCCACATCATTACTGATCCTAGTTTCCCTGACACTATTAACGTTTATCAACTCTTCTAGGTATGATGTAACCAGCCTTAAATCTGTTTCGTGTCGTATGTCATCATCTTTGAGAGATTTTATAATATCATAATACTGTTTCTCTTTTTGTCCATTTAATACAAATTCATACATGAAATATGAAATTGCAAATAATTCACTCAATGAAGATGCTCCAAGTATAAACACTTCTTTAACTGATTCGGAACTCTCAAAATATGAAAAAAAATGTCCTATAATTGAACACGTTGTAACAAATCCAATCGATACCCTAGCTATGAAACCTAGGTCTATAAATAGTGCTGGCGGTGCTGGCGGTTCAAGCGCTGGGCCCGCCGGGACGTTGGACATAATGGATCGTTGTTGTAATGTGTTATCATTATTAATAATGGATATGATACACGTATAATTATTTGAATTAATTTAAGCATCGACCATCTTAATGACACTTACGTGCTTCACGATTTTGAACTCATCATTGAGTTTCACGAATGAAGAGAAGAAAGACACACTGGGTGTTGAATTCTTCCACGTAACAAACCAAGTCTTATCCTTTTCCGAAATATCAACCATTGTAGCTTCAACATTGTTGGAATCTCCTCCTGCCTTGATGTCTTCAAGAAGACCCGTGAACAACTCGACAGCTCCCTCTTTTCCATGGTATACGTCTTGAACATCCCCTGTCATATTGTGCACTTGGAGTACACAAGTCTCGTCATGATCCTTGGTGGTACCTTCGAGGTCACATGAGAATGCTGACGTAAAATGGTTGTCGTATACAGATTGGACAGTATTGGAAGAGCTCATGATTTTAGTAGATGAGAATAAGAATTTTAGAGGAAGAGATTGATTGTGATCGTATGTGGATGAAAATGTGTTAAATATCAATATTTATAAAAACAAATTCCTATTCAATTGATGAGAGATATTATCAATCTTATATTGCATAATGGAATTATTACCACATAAAATATCCCTTTTGTTTAAAATAAAGTAAGAACGCCACCACCTCTGAATCTTTCTGGTATTATAATATAATTTCATTTCATATAAAATATCTGAAGTTGTATTGTCTAGGTCTAATATCTCGAATAGGATACTGACTGGTTTTTTAAAATAGAAAAATGTCAGATATATTGTAAAACTGAATACTGATATACATACAGTTTCATAGATCATTATATACGTTTCACATGACAAATTGAAATATTAATAATCGTACATAATATACGACAACATATATACACAAACGTCAACATGGATGCTCTTTTTGGACACACGGGGTTTGTTGGGTCTTTTCTAAAAGAGAATCTTAACCATAAGACTACAGCCTATTTCAACTCGAAAAACATACGACTTGCCAAAGGAAGGGCATACAAGAATGTGTACTGCGCATGTATACCCGGATCTAAATGGAAAGCCAACCAGGATCCAGATGGAGACATGAAGAATATCGAAGGAGTTTTGGATGTTTTTAAGACGATCAAGTGTGAGTCTATCGTTCTTATTTCCACCATAGATGTCCATGACCATGAATATCCTATGCAAGACGAGAAGTGTCAATACCCTTCCAAGGAAGCTTATGGGAAGAATCGTCTATTTGTAGAGAATTATCTACGCGAATTGTTTGGTGTCAAACTCATTGTTGTCAGGCTCCCAGCTCTTTTCGGTGTAGGGCTCAAGAAGAATGTTTTATTCGATCTTCTTAATGATAAACTAGTGGGGAGCATCAACGCCAATAGCGCATACCAATGGTATCCTATCAACCTATTGTGGACGGATATCACTAGGGCGAAGGGAGAGTTCTTTTCCGAAGGCCAGGACAAGGTTGTTAATATATACCCTTTACCCATAGAGACTGGTGATATCATCGCACTTTTCTTTCCCCATCACGGAATGAATGTGGGATTTGGAAACAGGGTTTCGTATAACCAGTCATCTATGTATGGAAGTATGTTTTCGTATACACAGGGAGTAATTCTTGCGGAAATGGAGAAGTTTATCAATATGTATAAGAAGTTCTGGCTGGGTGGTTCATCATCCAACCGTCTTGTCGTGTCCAATATGGCATGGGACCCTGTTGATGACCAGCATGCTATATTCCTTCTCAAGAGGTACAATATTTCTAATGTAGAACTCATGCCTTCTAAATATTTTTCATGGGAGACTACATTTGCGAATCCTACATTCCATGAGAAATTCGTCAGGGCTGGTATCAACGTGTACTCTGTACAGAGTGTTCTATATGGTGTCGAAGGTGATTTCTTCGAAAATCCCGACGAGATGAAAAAACATCTCCAGAAGATACTTGGAATGTGTGATGATTTGGGGATTTCCAAGGTGGTGATGGGTTCTCCTAAGAAAAGGAAGGTTCCTAGGATAGTCAATAGGGGATCGGATACATCATACGAGAACAAACTTGCCAATGTCCTTCAAGAAGCTCAGAAAGGATACAAGGCAAGACTTTGTTTGGAACCCAATGCTACCGTATATGGATGCGACATTGGGAAGAATCTTTCAGGGTGTGTACGCATCGCAAAAGAGTCAGGTGTTGGTCTGAACTTTGACACTGGAAACTTTACGCTCGAAAATGACCAAACTGGTCTAGTGGATGGTATTGAACATTGTCAGATATCGGCTCCCATGTTGAGGCCTCTTAGGACCCTCGATTATGTAGGATTTAGGTCTTCTATGACTGGATACCACCTCAAGAATTTGAACAAGGATGTCAAGATTTCCCTAGAGATTAAGGTTGACCATATTGAGAATCTTGGAGAACACATACGTAGATTCGTAACATATATGTCGGAATATGTTTAGTTGTATTAACAACGGTATACCTGGATTTTTTTTATAGTTTATATGATATACACTACACTTATATTATGACTTCCACCCCCGTAAAAATTGTCGTGGCACTTGTCATCCTTGTCGTGGTTGTGAAGATGATTGCTTTCATGTCTGCCCCTAAAGATCAGGAAGCTCTAGGAGCCGAGATCAGAGTTGATTCGACTATCGAAGAATTACAGAAGATCAATGGTTTCAAGAACGACTTTAAAGGAGAGGTGTCTATCTTTGCCTACAGGAAGGAACTCCTCAGTATGATTCACCGTTTTGAACGCAACCGTGGTGTTCGCGTATTAAAGTCCTCCATCTTCTCGGAGGGACCCATCCTTCTTAACGAGTTTTAAGAATGGATAGTAAATATATTAATAAAAATAAAAGTTTAAAATAATGAAACTGGTTTATATTTTATGCATTAAAATGTTCACTTATCTTATAATCATATGTCATCATCCACGTGGAACTTCGAATTGGTGGAGACAAAACGAAATGGATCATGTTTTTTCGAGTCTATTGCCAATGCAATGTCTGAAAATGTAGAACAATGGTATGGATTCCCCACTCTTCGGGAAAAAATGGAATCTTACTGGAATTCTTACCATGAAAAAACAGGAAATAGTTTAACGGGTGTTACTGAAAAATTGGTAAGATTCATGTGTTCTGAAAATATAGATAGCGATGTTCTTGAAATGTACAACGTTGAGGCGGCATTCCGTAAAGATTCTGGTGAAAAGGGGGTTCATATTTTCAAAACAGTTGAAGCGTATAAAAATTATGTCCTCAATACAAAATCTTGGGCAGATCAAGCAGTTTTCCTTGCTTTTCACAAGAGTTTAGGTAATAGATGCTCATTGATTGTCTTTGACTCTGAGGTAGGGGGTATACCCCATCTCGACAGAGAATGGACTGAAAATAAAGACGTATACATCTGTCTAAGGAGGGAACACAATCATTATAGTACTATACGGTTGGTGAAAGATGAAACGAAAATGGATCTATGTGTGGACAGGTCTACTATGTTAGAACTGGTGGAGAGTATGAATAAAGAATTGGAAACGAAGATATCGATTATATTATAAATTTTACTATTTTCTTGGGGGAAGGGGATTCATGGGAACAAGCATGAGTATGACGAATATGACCAAGGTGATAGCATACAACTTGGTAAAACAAGGCTTTCTAGTTTCTATTTGGTTTTCCCCGCTTTCTTGTGTGAATGGTGGGTTGAGATACATCAGAACCGCAAACACAAGTCCAGCAGTTGTTGCAGAGATACCGAGCTTTGAGTGGAATATATCTGTCACTTCAAATTTTTTATAGGTCCACTGGGGAACATCCGAACCACCCATGATGGTGTTAGGAACATTCATGTTTTCTCCGAGTTGTGCCATCTCTAGACCCGTTTCTGGAACTACAAATGGTTGAGCCATGGTTTTATATTTATAAATGGTTGATATTTTATTTGCGTTTGCGTGTATGATTAAAAATTATTACCTAACTAATAAAGTAAATAAATCATGAACATCCGTGATCAGAACACCCATATCGAGGATGATTTCTCCGAGAGGTCAGAGGAAGCCTGGAGATACAAGCATATTGAACACAATCAGAATTTCGTAGTCATGTCGATTGTCGATGCTCTGGACAAGAACCCTGCTGCTGTGAAAATCTATGGCATGTATAGCTCCATGGAGGAGGCTAACAAAGTTTCTGAGAATATTAGTAGTGAGAATGATTACTTCAACGTGTACGTTGCTTCTAGTAACAAGTGGTTACCAATCCCCCCTACCAAAGAATTCATCGAAAATGTTGTATACCAAGAAGAAAGAATGAAAGAACTTCACAACTCGTTCACAAAGAAGAAAGAGAGAGACGCCGAACAGATGAAGAAAATGATGAACAAGAAGGAACGTGAAGAAAAGGAAAAGAAGGAACTGAAGAATATAGATGAAGGTGTTGAAGAATCCAAGGATGCATAAAATTTAATATTTAATATTTGAATTTATACCCACACACCACTTTCACTTTTACCATGATTGGTTTTATTTTTATAACTTGTCTCATATCGGGTGTATTCTCACAAGACTTCCTGACATCATCTCCGACATCTTCTCCGACATCTTCTCCAACTTATATGGATACGAACCAGGGGTTATCATATAATGATAAAATTTTGGTTTATAGTATAGTTCCATCAATGATTGTGATAATAATTATAGCGTATACTTGTATATGTAAGAAGAAGAAGCAAATACATCAGAAGAGAGAGATGACAAGGGTTTATCCTGTGTCTATCATTGGCAACTGGGAAGTGATTGAATCTGCCCCAGTGGTCCCGGTAGTTGTTAGTGATGGGGGTGGTAACTTCCCAGTTGTTATTAGTTATGGGGGTGGTAACTTCCCAGTTGCTATTAATGATCCATTATAATTTCAATCGACCTTCTTCCATTAAATTAACTGCTACAATATCATCACGATTTCTATCAGAAATTTTCTGAATCCGGTTTACACGTACTGTTACGTTCGTGTAATTCATTTCCAACACGGCTAATCTATCGTTCAAGTTTGTTAATTGTCGTTTCATCTCCATGTATTCCGCAATTTCATGCAATTGGGTGTATTTACTCTGAAAAGATCCCATTGCCCATTGATAAAAGAAAACCATAAAATAATATTTGTTCCCGGTACGGCGTATTTATCGTATTTATTTTGTATTCCATTTATAAATAGGATCACCTTTATTAAGAATCATGAACATAGACCTAGTATCCGCATACTCGACACGTGTGTCTTGGTCTGTCAAGAATGTCTCCTCTATTGAGTGTATTGGGCAAAATTTTTATGACAATATCAGACCCCAAAATGGGACAAACTGCACCACAATCATCAACCTCTCCCCTTCTACTTCTTATGAAATCCGTGTTACATTCATCGACGCAGACGAAAAGGTAGTGAAGATCGTTAACACTGTTGATACATGTAGCAAGGACGATCAGTGCCTGGAAAACCTTTACAAAGGTCTTCTTACCCCCAGTGGGAAGTACAATACCACACGATTGAACAAGGAAGTCCACGACGTCTTCGTGAAAAACTTCTCTAGTGTTGTAACATCCGGGGATTCTATCGTTGCCAAGGTTTCCATTAACGGTGTTTCCAAGGAGGTTGTCACATCTGCCGTCACCAACGGATCGTGTATTGAAATCACAAACGAAGCTAACATCTTCCTCCCCTTCTCAGCTGAAAACACCTCTATGCAAACAGCTACACTGAAGTCTAAGGTCGGAGAAGCCACCCTGGCTTACGACCCCACAGAGGACGCTTTCGGTTACTGTGGTGAAATGCACAAGGTCGGAGACAGATTCGAGATGCTGGGACACATGGTCACAGTAGGATTCGGTTCTATCGTCCTGGTGTTCAGCGACACAGTCGAAAAGACATGGAATTTCCAGGCAGCACACGCCGCAGCTGTTTCTTTGGGAACTGCCGGTTCTCACTTCACATCCAACCTTACCGCCAACGTGATGAACCTTATCTCGACCAAGGTTGACGGAGTTTCCGCAAGCACATACAACTCCGCATGGGTGCACAACACAACCGACAGCACCACCAAGGAAGTGACAAGAATGGTTCACACTATCGATGAGGCCAGTGAGGAAGGTACACTGTCTCTCGGAGTGAGGCATCTTGACATCAGCGGGAACGTGTACATCGAGCCCATCATCCAGGGGTCTTTCGACGCAACAAGCATCTCCGCACAGGATGCAACTGATGCCACCGCATCGGCCACGTTCAATTACACTGGTCTTCAGTTCGACACTGATGACGCCGCTGTGTACTTCGGGAGTAACCAAGAATTCAGAATTAAGTTCACAACTGGAACTCCCAGCCTTCTCCAGATCCAGAGTTACGACTCTGGCGCTGGGGCGTATGTCACCAGACAGGAGTTCAGTGATTCGGCATAATCATATTATAATTTAGTGATTTAATTAAATATATTCAATTAATATTTTCATATATAACACACTCCAATATGGTGGAGACCATTGTGTTTTTATTTTATAAACAATCTTTTTATTTATTTATTAAAGATACCATTTGGGATTAACGTCACCAAGAATACTAAATATATTTTCATGCTTAAACATGACCTCTTTGAGATTTTCTCCGATATATTTATCGTAACACTCTTTATCTCCACCATCTTCGTAGTCTTCATCGCCATAGCTCTCTTTTATCTCACTCTCAGACATTTCTAGATCCTTTTTGATCATATCTACCCCGTTCGAAAATCCATTTTCACAGAAGAAACCCAATGGTTTTTCCAGAAAGATGTTACGAACATCTTCTTCCATTAACATACAATACTTCATTAGTGAAAACTGGGAATAAATATTGTAAACCATGTCCCCAGTTATCTTGTCATTAATATCGAAGTCAAATGTATCCAGGAAAGAAGCCCTGTGCGCAATCTTCTTTATATTGGCCATATCGACCTTCTCAGGGATAAGGTCCTTCATTTTGTCATTCATGGATTTGACAAGAATAAGGTCCTTCACACCAACCCTGATCTGATCGAATGTTTCATGTGATATGTCAAATAGACACCCCTGAAAAGATTCTTGATGGGTAAGAAACTCTTCCGTGATTATCTCTTTACCCATTGTTATAATAAACCTTCTCAATTCAGAAGGTAAATCTGCCCAGGTGGCCATCACATCGGTATTCATGGTTGTGAGACATGTGGGGAGTAAAATTAAAAATTAAAAATTAACAAATAATTAGCATTTCCTTGCCGCATCTCCTGCCAACTTATCTGCAATGTCATTCCAATGACTCTCGAAAGTGTCTTCACCCGTATGTGCCTTTGTGTGGATCCATTCTACATTTCTCTGTTTATTATAATTGTGGAGTTTTTTAACCAGATCCATATTCTTCACCGGAGAACCATTCGCCTTCTTCCATCCCTTAGACTCCCACGTGTTTACCCATTTAGTTATAGTATCTACCATGAGCTTACTATCAGTGTATATCTTCAACGTCTCTTTACATTCGGGATCTATTTCATTCGCTTGCTCCAGTGCTCTAATGGCAGCCATGTATTCTGCTCTATTGTTAGTGTGTAATTCGTCCGGAGGAAGCTTGAAACCTTCTGGTTGGAATTCTCCATTTACCCATACTATTCCACATGCGGCCACACAATTTTTCTTACCATTATTCAAAGCTGATCCGTCAGTAAACACAATCATCTTATACAATATATATATATTTACTTCTTTGCGATAGACGTTTTCTCTTTGCGCGTTTTACCTTTAGGTTTAAGGTCTCCTCCGAGGAGCTTAATTTTTGAAGCATCAGAAAGTTTACACCATTCCTCACAGAAGGAAATCTTACTACTTGGGTCCATGGCATGGTAAGTCTTTACAAGAGCCTTGGTTTTATTTTTACTAACAAGACCACACTCTGTAATAAGTGTCATACCATCCAGAGGAATATCTACCTTCTCCCCTGAGGGGGTTTCTCCTGTACTGGTGAAGACAAATTCTGTAGTCTTGCCCATAAAAACAACTCGTCCTCCATCGTCATCCAATGCTGCGTAAGAATTTTTAATACCTAGGATACCTCCTGTTTTAATCACATTGGCAAAATTTCCAGTTTTTTTTATGTATATACGTTCTCCTTTAGATAGTTCCATATTTATTTTTATATTAGTTGCACATAAAAAAAATAACATCTGGCTGACATTTAATTATGGATACGTTCAATACACAGATAATTAAATCATCTTTATAACGTATACGTATAATAATATGAAATCAAGGAGATCTTCAAAGCGGGCAACTGTGCGTCCCAAGGTGAAAAATGACGTGGAAGTGGTACAAGACCCGGAAAATCCATCACCGGTACACAAGAAATCATCCAAGCCTATGTCTGTCTCTCAAACACGTAAGATTTTATCTGTTGCACCTGTACAACCATCGGCTCCCCAGAAAACACTTAAGGATCTGATTATGGAATCTAAAAAACAAGTCACTGTTTCAAAGACCCCCGCTACAACTGATATGGTAGTTCCTATATCAGAAACTTCTCCTATTGTAAATATGCTACAGAAAAATTCCAAAATCTCCATGGATCAGTTGCAATCCATGGTTAAAACACAGGGTCCCGAGGGAACCAAGGGTGTGGATGGTGTTCCAGGGAAGAATGGTGAAAACGGTATCCCTGGGAAGGATGGTGTAGAAGGACCCCCAGGGAAGAATGGTGTAGAAGGACCCCCAGGAAAGAATGGTGTAGAAGGACCCCCCGGGAAGGATGGTGTAGAAGGACCCCCAGGGAAGAATGGTTCTGATGGTACCCAAGGAAAAACAGGAAGCAGTGGTCTACGTGGTATGATTGGTGAGAAGGGTCTTCTAGGACCCCAAGGTTCTTCCGGACCTGTTGGAAAACAGGGAGTCCCTGGGCCCAGAGGACCTTCTGGAAACGCGGGGTCAGCTATGCTCCCTCCTGGTGTACCGGGTGCCCCTGGTAAACCTGGACTCAGTGGGAAGAATGGACTTACTGGACCTACTGGGCCTACTGGACCTACTGGAAACCAGGGTATTAAGGGCTCAGATGGTCCACAGGGTCGTACCGGTATCGCAGGGAAGAATGGGAGTGGTGGTGTAGAAGGACCCCCTGGACCCCTTGGACCCCTTGGACCCCTTGGACCCACTGGACCTACTGGACCCACTGGACCCACTGGACCTACCGGTGCACAGGGGCCTCCTTGTGAATGTAAACCTACTGAATCTCTGATCCCAGGATCTACAGAGTCATTGTTACCAGGAGCAACCAGTGTAACCTACAGTGGTTCTGGAAAATGGAGAGTTCTGATGGAAGATGGGACATCATATAATCTTGTAGGACGTAAGGTTACACAAAAGTAAAATGTGGGAATAAAGATAAAAAATAATATAAACTATTCATTAAACAACCATGAACGGATTTTTCAACCACCCGATAAATATGAAAGATAGTTTCCCCGAAACCAAGGATTTTTTGACAAGCCTGTCAAAGGCCACTGGTGCTGATCCCCCATCCGATGATGAAATCAGAAAAATCGCACAGCGTTATCAAACTGACATTGCGAATATGAAATCTAAATATGGATTCACGGATGATACGATGATGCAACTCCACGAGGAGTTCGCACACATATCTGCATCCATTATCGAAACTCTTAAAGACGACCCAGAGTTTAAGGATCAAATTGAAATCTATCGCAAATATCTCAGGACGTATCCTTACCTTTATTTCAGTCTTATCCCCAGAGAAGTTCTAGAGAGCCGTCTTGCCGCCAAATGTGTAGAGGACAACATGAAACTTAGGATTAAACTCGCAGAGATGAACAAGTGTCTAGGTGACCTAGTTCATAAAATATCAGACCTACAGGAAATGTCAGGAATACCTCCCATTGCGAGAGTTGTATTTGCGGCTATCCCAGACCCCGTTCTTGTCAATGAAAGTGAAGACTACAAGAAATATAGTGGTGAAGTGGAGACCTACCACCAAATATTCGAGTTCTTACAGAAACAGAGTAGTGAGAGATTCCAGTCATTCCTTATTTCTCCAGTTACCACGATACAATCTCTAACCAATCAAGAGGTATCGGATGTTTCTTCGAGAACTGCTCTTGTTAAAATGTTGACCGGTTTAACCGCGGGTAAGGGGTGTGTCCCCCATGTTGGTGATACAGTTGAAAAGGATGAAAACGGAAACCCCAAGGAAGAACCAGCAGTACCAGCTAGCAGATGTGGAGAGGGTGCTGTGAGATTAGGTAACCCGGAAACAGAAGGTGCAAAGAGGACATATGTTGCTAAAAAGGGGTCAGATGGAACAGTTGAATGGGAAATGTTTGGAAATGGGAAATAACCGTAATTAATTTTGTTTGCATTACATATTAAGTAACATGCCTAAGTCTCACAGAAGAAGTAGTAAGAAATACGAATCAGAGGAATCGGATTCAGATTCATGTGACTCTCTTGACACTTTATCGGACGATGAAAAGATATGTGATATCACAAATGAAGATATTGCGCAGGCGTTCGCACTTTTTGATTACAGGCTAACACAAATATGTAAAAAAATTGGCATTGACACTACCGATGACACACCTGTAAAAGAAACTGGGGAAGATGAAGAACTTGGCGAAAGTGAAAATCTCATAGACATTGATGAAGATGAATTGACTTTCCCGACGGTTTTACAGGTACCAATCCCTAGGGATTCGGAAACCGGAAACCCTAAGATCCCTTCCTCTATGAGAAGATTTTTCCCTCATGTTAAAAAAACTAATTAATTTTTAAATACTGAAATAAGTGACCCTATATTAAGGAAGTCAGACCCTCCCTGAGAAATCCGATATTCGATTTCGGACAATTCTCCCATTATACGTGACAGTCTTTCTTCGCAAATAATATGATCAAGTAACACCTTGGATATGCTACATATTATATCCAAAAGTGAATTACCATTCTCCCTGATAATCGTTGAAATCAACACGTGTCCTTCTAAAAATGTACCTGTTAAAAGGACATTTATGATCCTAACGACATCTTCTGGACAAGGTATTCCTAACCACGAATAGATACTGTTCCTGTTGATAGTAAAATACTTCCCCATAGACATGGTTACAGACTGTAGTATATTTATAGCTTTCCTAGTGTCACCATTTGACATTGAAACTATAGCATCTACAGCATCATTGTCTATATTCACAGATTCTTTGCTAATCACATCTACAATCTTGTCTCTTATATCTTTCACAGCCACACCAGAAAATCTAAACTTGGTGCACCTGGACTGTAGTGCGGGTATTATCTTATTGACGAAATTACAACATATACAAAATCGTACGGATAATGTATTCTTCTCTATTATTCTACGAAGGGCTATTTGTGCATCAACCGTCATAGCATCGGCTTCATCTAAAATTATCAACTTTATACTATGGTTACCATCTAAGACAATACCCTTTGTTTCTACAAATGATTGTATCATAGTCCTCACCACACCAACACCTCTATCATCAGATGCATTCATTTCTAAAACCATAGTCTTGACGTTTTTACCATATGTTTCTCTTGACAGAGCCATAATTGTCGAGGTCTTCCCTGTACCAGGAGGGCCATATAGCAGGAGATGTGGTGTATTCTCTATACCCCCATACATGGAGAGAGTCTTTATTATATCTACATGGCCTTTTATATCACATAGAGAAGATGGTCTATGTTTTTCAACCCATGGTGTCGTATTCATTGGAAAATAGAGGTATTGGTATATGCAAAGTCTTTTTATAGACCCATTATAAAATTTCAAGATTAATATTAATTATTAATAATCATCAAAATACATACACATTGATCCACTCCTCAGATATGAAACTGGTTAAATACTATGGTAGGGTAGAATACGCATTCAATACGGAAAAAATACTCCGAGTGAAAAATACAGACGTATTTGATGATGACGTGGTAGCAAGGACAGACACGACGGTGTACACTTTCCATCAAAACGAGAAATATATATCCATCTGTAGCCTAGTAGATAAATATTGGGATAAGGACAGTGTGGTTAAAACCATAGAGAAGATTGTAGGACCAGGGTGTAAGTCCAAGTGTGTAGATAAATCTTTCATCTTCGAGAGTAAAATATATCTTGGCGAAGGGGGGCCGGAACTTCTTCATTGGCTTCTGATAAAAAATAATAGAGATGACGTTTTGTTAAATATATATGAACCAGAATTGAATGATGCATTGATAGTCCACTTCAAGATATTCAACGATGTGTCTATCACGTCACACATATTCATAGACGGGAAAGTTGTACACATATGTGTACCGAATGGTTCTATGGATGTAGAACTTGTAAAGAAGGAAGCTTCTTTGATCGACGAGATATTCAAAAAAATAATTAATTAAATTTAATAATCAATACTACATATCGGTATCATTGGAGGGAATCCATGGGTTCTATTCAAGATCCTCTTCTTGGCATACCTGTGGGCAATATCTGACCCCAGGCCATGAAAATTCATCAACTGGCCATATATAGATTCGTAGCCGTTACTATTCATGAATATATTCTTCCTCTTCTCTCTTGCTAAACTTACAGGATTTCCTACACCGTAATCAACAAAGTCTGAAAAATAAAGACAATCGTATGTTACACCATCCTCTATGCAGGTTGAAATTGCCAATTTCTTCCTCTGATCCGCGTCCAATATCTTTACACATATGTATATTGACATCTTATCCAACCTTTTCCAATAACTCGCACGTGCATCAGAATACCTTGTTACCAATTCGTAGAAATGTACACCTGATTTACGATACCCTTTATAGATATGTCCTGGCATATGAGCATCGTCGTTCGCACAATATGAAGCGTCTAACAATGATCTCTTTTCCATAAATGTCACCAGACATACAAATTCAAACAACCTATGTGATGCCTCGTCAAAACTCATAAACGAGTCTATAATGGGTCGAAAACAATCACCAAAAATATAATCCCCTACTTCATGATGATATGCTATCTTTTCCGCGGAAATAAATTGACTCAGGTCTTCATGTACCCTGACATCGTTCAAACTCACCAGCTTCTCGAATTCGTATTTAACTTTCCTACGCCTTTCTTTGCATTTCTGGAACCTTTTCTTGGTGACAAGTTCTTTCCGGAGATTCCTAAGCTCTAGTTTTTTTAACAAAACACCATTGGTGTGGAATATGCTTGCTGCTTTTAGGACATGAGAATCCAAAACTCTATAATTGGAACCAACCCTTATCTTGGATATATTCTCGTCATTCTCGTGTTTCTCTGGATCCAGATAATACTTCTTACATATAGACTTGAACCCTCCAAACATGAAAGACATGTTGATATTCTCACACTGAATGCATATTGGGACGTCGTAGAATTCATGCCTGTGAACCCATGCTTGAGATTTACATGAAATACATCTTGAAACACGAAATCCGGCGTTTACGATAAGACATGTCAAACCGGGAGACTGGTCACACAATATGCTATTCCCTTTGGGTTTACATATCTCGGAAGATTTCTTCTCCCAGTATGGACTATTCGTGTCTAATATCTCCTTCATATATTTAGATATCCGTGGAATAATTTTTATATCATTAAATTGAACATATTCAAATACGTTTATTAAATTGTACGACGATATGTCGGTTATATTAGCCATGTTGTGAATTAGTGGTTTACTATATAATACATTACGATATGTAAACAAAAGTTTCAGACTGTAAACCCGTAATAATTGAAGTAAGTATTCTTATAATATAAACTATACCATGTATGCAAACTTTCGTTTAGATTCACCTTGAATTGAAAGAACTTACTTTTTACAGGTGTCCTACATATATGACACGTGTGAACTATAGATACTTCCTTGATCTTTTTATGACACTTTTTACATGATGTATGACCACATTTAAGGGTTACGTTTTTCCTACCATCTTCAAAACATATGGGGCAGTTCAGTGTCGAAAATATCATCATATCGTTACCAATGGGATATATAATATTTTCAAATACAAAAGTTTAAGAACATACCTCCTGGGAATCCAAAAAATATGTAACTATATTTGAATATATAGATGGGTGAACGACACATGTGACACAAAGGATCGATTGATAACTTTATATAGTCTCTGTAACACTTCCGACACAATATATGTCCACATGGTAGTGTCACATTATTACGCCTATCCTCAAAACAAATAGGGCAATTGTATATCGAAAATCTGTTGACGAAATGTTGGATGATACCTGGATGGTACATTGTTTAAAAAAAGATTATATTTTATTAACGACTGAATTCACGTTTTGTCACCCATACCCCGGTATCCATGTACTGTATATTCAGAGTCTCGGTGGAATCGTCATAGAATAGTCGGAATTGGGTTGGGGATTCTCCTAGAATTACACCGACGTTATTGGAATTGAATGATAAACCATCAATGTCAATTGTAGATACGGATTCTACGCCTGCATCTGTCACGGATCGTATAGACATACCAGTAGGTGCATACTCGAGTACATCTTCAAGTGTTCTTGTATTTGAATTGTCAACATATCCAATGCTCATGGATGTTGAACAGGTTGTATGATTCTCGTCAACAGTCTTTGAATTTTGCAACACACATCGTCTCTCGTCTGTAAGATCATCGTGGAATACTATATAATTTGAAACAGAAGTTTCCCCTGTGTCTTCTTTTGTCTCCAGTAAAATAGTATCTGTTGTAGTCACATCTCCCAATGCAACAGATCCTTTGTTCTCAATGATCTCATCCTGGACACCATCTTCGGGAAATACCTGAAGGTCTGTGCTGGACATTGGTGTATATGTTAAAAAGTAAATATTTTAATTCACTTTGTTTGAAGATGATGCACAATAGACTTTAGATAATCTATCTCTTCTTGCTGCTTGCGTATGATAATTATAGACCCTCGTACAAATTCAGCCATCTCTTTATTTGTACGATGGAGATGTGTAGATTCAAACCTATCTATAACTTGTGAATCTTGATTATTTACGTAGGTATTCCTAATGTATTTTTGTGTATTCCCATATTCATGAGAATCTAATTCTTCTAATTTTCTCTTTGATTCCATTCTTGTGGGTTGTATGTGATATTATGATGGTACAATGTTAATATTCAATTTTAGACGTACATCTTAACGATGACGAGGGCGAATATGGGAACGCTGGTCAGGGGATGCAGAGGGGGATTGACGGGGACGTGTTCTAGGGAATGATACGTTATTCTCTGGGAGGTTCTTTACATTGTCCCAATGATCTTCTATGGTGTTACTTAATATAGGGTGGTATAATGCTCTATATGTGATACCATGGTCACCTGCCTGGATATGGCCATCATATTCAATCAACCTAATTATCCTACTGTCTTGTGTTGATTGGCGGGTTCTCAGGTATTTCAATTCTAGTGTCTTCCAGTGTCTGTCCCTATCAGTCAAGTCACTCACATTTTTCCCAGTGTATCCTGCTGTAAACCTATCGAAAATCTTTTCATACTTCTTCCTATTGGTCCAGCCCTTGTATTTACCCTCCTTTTCTCTAAGGGTACCTACAAAATCTCTGAAAAGAGATATGAAATCAAATTCCATACCTATATTAAGACTATCGTTGTTTCTAGAACCAGTGCCAAAAATGATCCCTCTTTCTAAATCAATGGGAGTGATCTTACTATTGAGAGAATTGTACATCCAATTTCCTAAATGACAATCTCCGTGTACCACACGCTTACTGTGCATCTTTCCGAGAATTTTTCCTAAGTTTGCCATGATGTTTCCATGTAGGGACATATTATTGAGTAAATAATGGGAAACAGTCTCCCCTGGTATGGTTACAACAGATTCAACGCTAGAAACATGAGGCCTATTTGACAGTAAACTTATGGAAGAGTGTACCAATACTGGGAATTCGATTGTATTCTGTCCATTTTCATTTGTGAAAATTCGCATTACCTCCTTTTGTACATGTGTTCTATATCTAAAACTCTTCAATTCATTGAGTTTGGTAATACTTGAAATTTTTACATATAACTGGTCTGCATTCACTGTGCTCCCACTGTATATGAGGAACCTTTCCCTTTGTTCGAGATATTGTGTTACAAATACATGATCCATCCTGAACGCTCTGTTCATATACAAACATATGGTTTCTGCAGGTTGTTTCACAGGTAAGACAGGGAAATAACCATTGAGTTTCTGATCAAAGTGGTCGTTACCGATACGACATTTCATTATATTTTCGGCCCTGGAATTTGAAACCTCAAGGTTGTTATTAGCCTGCTCAGCTCTATTTACCTGTGCTGCTTGTACAGCTCTTTGTCTATTATTCCTAGGTGGCTGGGATTCAGAAAAACCACTCATTGAAGAGTGATTTCTCACTGCACCTATCAATATATCTGATCGTCTACAAATGGAGGCAGCTACGCTTGATCTTATCCCTATAGCGATGTCGGTTTGTGCGTCATGTCTCTTTCTATTTTCCCTATTCCTATTTTTAGTTCTTATCTGGTTGGCCCTTTTAATCAATCGTTTTCCGATTATTCTAGCGGCCCTCTTCCTCCTGAGTAGAAGTATGTTTTCTCTCTCATTTTCATCTTCTATTATCCTCCCTCTAAGAATCCTAGCCTCTTCTTTATGCTGCTCTACATCCATCTTCACAAGCTCCCTGATCCTGGCCCTAACCTTCCTTTCATTCTGTTCTAGAAGGTAGGAGTCAAGGGTCTGAATAGGTTCCCCTCCTCTACCATGTTTGGTACCCCTAGAAGATTTCTTAGAAGAAGTTTTCTTTCGTCTAATAATGGGGGCTGATTCCAATTGGTCACATAAAACATCTCGTCTACTTATAACTGTAGAATTAGAAGGGAAATTGTCACGCTTCCATGCAGCATATTGGATTTTTAAATCAGATTTAGAAAGACCACGTCCTGCATTCTTCTGGAGAAAAACGATCCATGAATTGGGATATATGCATTTGTCGGTTTTCGTACGATAACACTTTGGTTTTTCACACGGCATTCCTATTGTATAATATATATGTGTTAAAAAAAAACAACATTATTGGCATTTTGACATTTACAACAAATCCCGCCCCCACATGGTCACAATATTTTACAACCATGGCTCCCAAAAACTTCACGATGATATTTTGTCTGGTGCTTTTCGTCTTGTCATGTGGATGTGAGGGGAGAGCTCTCAGAGGACTAGTTGAGACCACGGATGATGACTTTCATGGTTCTTCTGGATATGTCACGGATGACACGTACGACGAGAGTTATGGTCTTCATGGAGGATATGATGGGTCTGATGTTTATTTTGGGGGTGATGAACCCGATGATGGTTCACTGGATGATGAATCCGATGACGTAGAGACTATATGTGACCCGAGGTGTCATCCGGTAGACGAATCCTATGAAATTGACCAGGGTCTATTCGACAGTGATTCTTTTGACCCTGTTGTCCCTGATATCCCTGATCAATCGGACGAGGAATATGTAGAAAAGGACACATCAGCCGTCGTAATAGAAGGTGTACTGGGAACACTCGGATTAGTGGGCGTTGTTGGTATAATTGTCGCGATACGTAAAAAGTGTAAAAATAAATGCTAATGTATTTTTTAAAACGCCAAATCTGGATTGATGGATCTTTACTTCTAATATGCATCAGCATAAGAATCTACCAATGGGTCTATCACACTGGGAGAAAAGTTTAATTTTTCAATGTACTCATCTTTCACCCGTTTTCGAAGATCGTCTGCCATCCTATTAGAATAATCAGGTACAGACAATTCGGAACAATATGCTGCCAATCCGGTAGGTCCGACATGTTTGAGGAACTCGTCTCTCACCTTTGATGCCAGCTGTGCTATTTCTTTTTTCACTACATTGATCGATACACTTTTCTGTGTGTCACCTAGAACACCTTCAAACACCGATAAGCACCTGGAAATCTTACCCGTGGCACATACAGGAACTCCTCTCTCTATACCAGATGCCACACGTTTTCCAAGCGTCTCTTCCACACCTTCTCTTATTTCAGGATCCAATGTACCTATCTTCCACAGAACAAGTCCCAATATCTCCGTCTGAGACACACCAGTCCCAGAATATTCATCTGGGACAAGACTTGTCACAATATTATACGAATCAGCAAGATTGTCTGCTGTGAAGTTGATCTTGTCGTCATTCTTAGATCTTTCTCTAACCCTTCTAAAAATCCTCATAGCATTTTCAATGACGACATCATTAGCATCATACTTCAATCCTAAACTCTCAAATTCTTTCTTTAGGCGTGCTATATTTGTTTTTGTCGCAGAGGTTACACCATGATCGTGTGTATTCTGTTTCCCCCCTGTGATCTCATCCCGGTTTCCAACCCTGGCTCTATCTCTATCCCTTCGGACACGCATTCTGTTTATTAAACCTCTATTGTTTTCAGCAGGGACAAATTCAACTGTTGGCGGAGGAACACGTGCAATTATTCTAGGTCTAGTTTCCTCTGGTGTAAGAGGTCCAGAAAAAAATCTAGTTGGCCCTGTTCTTGGTGGGGGTGGTTGCATTGCTAATTTAAGAGTTGGTTTCCTTGAATCAAACACCTCTTCAGGGATTGTTCGAATATATTCATTTGCAGCTCTACATACATCGTGAGCATATTCTATCCTCATTGGTTCTCCTTCTCTGTCATGTAATTCAACGGGATTATGTTTCACATCGAAATATCTCGAAACAGCTAGATCAACAACGTTCGAATCGGGGACCTTTGAAGCAGTAGTGTACATTAAAAGAGCAGTTTGATCATCCGGTTGGAGGAAAGGGAATACACCTCTGGCATATATGTCCCCCATTCGGACCAACATTTCCCAATCGGGTTCATTGTTGTTACGTGTTGCTCCCAAGAAAGATGCCCTCATCTTGTCCATTTCCTTGTAATGAGATGGAACTGCATTCTTCTTTACAACAGCATCCTTCACACTACCCACGATTGATTTTTGGACACCTGTTTCTCCTTGGTAGGGGATAGAATCTTTCTTATTCATGTATATTTTTCGTATACACAGTATAATCAACAAGACCACCAGAACACGAAGCAACATTTATTAGTTATATATATCTAAAATAGATTATTACACTAGATACGTGACAATCCTGGAAAATATTGGAGATTCGAGTGTTAAAAACCGTGCAGTGAGTAAATCAATATACTCTCCCCCCACCCCCACGACCTTCTTCCTTATAAATGGTTGTCTTCGAACATACCTAACATAGTCATACAAGTAGTCTATTGCAACAAATAATTCATCAATATGCTTTCTAGTACACATCTTCGTGTCGACAATTGTATCCATAGTTATATTCTTATTCTCACGAGATGAGCCCAATATGTCGAATATAGATCCAGTCGTATATACTCCTCCCCCTATAACCGATGATAACTCATTATACACGAGTGTCGCGGATATATTCATGACCTTTTCGGTGTCTGCACCCAAGTCTAAAAGTTCTCTTGTAAAATCCCTAAGTTCAGAAACCTGTATAATACTCCCATGAGCTCCAGCATAAAAAAAATTATACGAATAACCCAACATGTTATCCATAATCTTTTGTAACATACTGTCAACATCAAGAATTCCAGAACAAACCATCCCCATAACAAATTCCTTATTACTTCGTGTAACAGAGACATTCAGATTTAACATACTTGGGATAGTCTTACATATGGAATCCAGGAAAGACTGTGCATTGGAAGAATTGAAGTCTACATTCATATACTTCAGAAATGATTCTATAACATCTACGGGGTCTGCTGCTCTTAAAATTCGGACGAAATTTTCTTCTGAGATAGTAATGTCTCTGAACACAGTTGTTATTACACACACCTCTGGGGTACCAGAATACAGACACCCTGGACAAGACGCTTTAAATCCTATACTCAAAAGTTTTTCCAGGATTGGTATGTCAGAATTATTCAATGCAATTGAAACTGGATTTCCTGCCCACATATCATAATCTCCCATATCCTTGAAATTCAAATGATCCATGGAAAACCCATATCCTATAAGAACATCCAGAGCTTCTACATTGCTAATGGTACATGCTTCTCTGTAAAGGACCATATAATCTCGACTATCTATCATGAGTTTTACAAGTGAAGGCTTGCTATCCATTTTTCGACACAGACCAATCGTATCATATTCCTGTATCAATTGTACCATGGTATCCTTGAGACCATATAGATCATACAGCTCTTCTTGTCTATATGTTATAGGCATCGTCAGGATCAACACACAATATAATGGTAAATAGGGTGGAAACGTCAATTGTATATACGTAATTTTTAAGAATATCAGATGACCCATACCCCGGGTTTCCTAATATTGTAATTTCCCCGAAGCGTGAAACTTATTTATTTGATCCATTTTCTCTTAAACTTTAAGAATGGATCCATTCTCCAATGTCAACAAGATTGGGAGTCAATAAATGTGTACCTTCTGGGATCCAACATTCTTTGATGTTATGAAC
>Ga0308010_1000389_pt1 | contig 31150 bp, 28 predicted proteins | sample Neamet129_FD_202368 | JGI IMG/M metagenome (GOLD analysis project Ga0308010, IMG submission 202368) | Marine microbial communities from water near the shore, Antarctic Ocean - #129 | ecosystem: Environmental > Aquatic > Marine > Unclassified | place: Southern Ocean | collected 2014-07-24 | reverse complement strand
GGTAATAAGTATCGATAAGGAGTTAGTTAATTCCATTCAGCATGAGCTTAAAGAGCAACCTAATGAAAGTATTGTAGAAAAAATACAAAATGCTAAATGGCTTTTAAGAGCAGTAAAAAAAAGGAATGAAACTGTTCTAAGGGTTGGAGAGATTATTTGTAAAAAACAACAAGCTTTTTTTGAAAGCGAACCATTAGAAATAAAGCCTTTAGCAAATAAAGACATTTCAGATGAATTGGGCCTGCATCCCTCAACCATATCTCGCATATTAAGATCTAAATTTATTCAAACGCCAAGGGGTGTTTTGCCTTTAAAATCTCTATTGATTAGCTCGGTCTCTAAAACTAGAAATGTGACGCCGATTCAGTTAATGGAAATAATTAAAAATATTATAGATGCAGAAAAAACAAAACTTAGTGATCGAGATATTGCATTATTGCTTAATAAAAAAGGCTACAGTTTAGCTAGAAGAACTATTTCTAAATATCGTCTTAAATTAAACATCCCTTCCTCAAGAAAAAGATAAAACTCATTTCTTGATGTAGAATTATTGAATGGATCAGTCATTTAATAAAGATAGCTTAACAAGACTTTTAGATGAGTCCTCTAATTTATCAATTAATCAAATAAAAAGATTACTGGATAAAATGAATTCAGCTGAGCTTGCGCACTGTCTCGAGTCTTCTCCCCCCAAACAAAGAAAATTATTATGGTCATTAATTGACAATGATGATGAGGGAGATGTTTTAGCTGATTTGGGAGATGAAATTCAACAAGAGCTTTTATTAGAGATCTCAAACGAAGAGCTCTCTGAGGTGGTTATTGACCTTGAGTTAGATGAAATTGTAGATATTCTTCAACATCTACCTAAAAATCGAATGAATATGATCTTAGGTAAAATGTCTTCTAGGGATAGGCAAAGAATTGAAGAAGCTCTTATCTATCCGGAAGATTCAGCAGGAGGCTTATTAAATACTGACGTTATAAGTGTTAGGCCTCGACATACTATAGAAGTTGTCATGAATTACCTTAGAGCTCAAAAAGAACTCCCAGAAAATACAGATAAGCTTTTTGTAGTTTCTTCTGATGACTTATATGTTGGAGAATTATTAATAACAACAATTATTACTTCTGATCCAAATCTTACAGTTAGAGAGGTTATGGATACTAATATTACTCCTATCAATGCCATTCAGGATGATAAGGAGGTTGCAACACTATTTGAAAGAAATGATCTGATATCTGCTGCAGTAGTTGATAAAAATAATAAACTCATAGGTAGAATAACAATTGATGATGTTGTGGATGTGATCAGAGAAGATGCGGACCAAAATTTTTTAGGTATGGCGGGTATTGCTGAAGATACTTTTCAACCCCCAGGTAGAGCAGCAAAAAGTAGAGTTTTTTGGTTAAGTATGAATTTATTGACTGCTTTTCTTGCGGCTATGACAATTAATATTTTTCAAGATGTTATAGACCAAATAGTTTTTGTAGCAGTTTTAATGCCTATAGTTGCAAGCATGGGCGGAGTCGCAGCAACACAAACCCTAACAATTGTTTTAAGAGGTCTGACTTTAGAACAAATTAATTCTTCTAATCTTACATGGTTATTTAAAAGAGAATTAGCAGTGGCTATATTAAATGGCTTTGTCTTAGCTATATTGATAGGACTTAGTACATTTTTTTGGTTTAACGATGTAACCCTGGCGCTTTTAATTGCTGCAGCACTGATTATTAATCTTATTAGTTCTGTGGTAGCTGGTGTTTTTGTACCATTAATCCTAAGAAGGTTTGAACAAGATCCAGCTATTGCTGGGAGCGTTGTTGTAACAACAGTTACAGATGTTGTTGGCTTTGTTTCATTCTTGGGATTAGCAACTATATTTCTACTCTAATCTTAATAATTTAGGGTTATCAATATTACCTGTTACTTGATAATTTATAGTTGAAATATCATTAATTCCCTTTTCAAAAATGCTGCCTATCACCATACCTCCAGCCACAGCTGGAAAGCCACCAAGAAAAGCTCCATACCAAGGCAAGTTGTCCGAGATGGTAAGTCTCATTTCAAGAAATAAATCTAGATCTGAGAGATTATTTCTTCTATCTTTTTGGATATCACCAATCCATTTCATCTTTGCAAAATTAGTTTCTATAAACAAAGGATCTGAAATTCTGGCCCTATCACTCATAAATATAAAAGCTCCTGCACCTCTATTTATATTTAAATTTTTTCTATTTTCATCAGATAGATCTATCTCAGAAAGAGTTGAAAAAAAGCTTTTTAAATTAAAGATACCTAGTGCTGTCAATAGCACTGAATTAGAAACCTCTTGCTCTAACTTAAGATCTTTTACTAAAAATGAAAGCTTGCCTTGTAAATTATTAAGCTGTTTGGCGCTTATCCATTCAACATTCATATTGGATTTAAGATATTTAAAGTCATAACCTATAAATTTACTTATTTCTTTTGACGGCTTATTAAGCTCAAAAATACCTTTTACCTTATATAAATCTTTTTTCTTGTTGTAACTAACATAAGCTTTTTCTTCTTGGTTTAATGATTGAATATTTATATTTTTGCTTCTAACTTTTATATCATTAATTGTAATAACGTCAGCATTTTCTAAAATATAAAAATCAAAAAAATTAATTCTTGTTCCATTAATGTCAATATTTTCACCCACAAATCTCATATTGGTAAGCTGCTCATTATTTGCTCGATCTTGAAGAGATAAAGATTTTATAATCGAATTATTTAAACTTACTTTTGTAAAACCATCATTTCCCATAGAAATAATTCCATTCAAATCATTGCCTTTGAGAGACAATTCAGTTGTATCACCAAGGATTTTAATTTTTCCTGTCTGGGCATTAAAGGTATTCCCAAGTAGCATTAATTTATCAAAATGAAATTCAAGATGATCTATTGGTAATGTATTTGGACCACTGCTATCAATTTGATTAAAGTTAAGGTCTTCAAAATTTAACTCTGGGATATCTATATATATTTTAAATTTATCAAACTGTGCTGTTGATTTAATGGTCTTATTAAAATAATTTCCAGATTTAAAGTAGCCACTAAGCTGATCTTCCTTAAAAAGGATTAAAGTTTCAAATAGGTTGTTTTGTATGAGAATATTTGGATTATCGATATTATGAATTGTAACTTGAGTATCTAAAGCCGTTCCTAGTGGTTTTTTAAAATAGTCTATTTGAGAAGATATTTTTGTATCAATTAAGTTATTAAATATATTAATTCTCCAGCCATCATCAAAAGAAAATGATAGTTTAATCTCAGATTGCTCCTTTCCACTAAACCGTAGAAAATCACTACCTGGAAAAACCTTCTCCATATCTATTTCTAATTGAGTAGACAAGAATAAAGATGGTTTATCGTTCAAACTTGTTGCCTTAACAATAGCATCAAAATTTTGATTAAAACCTTCACCATTAATTAAGCCATAGGCATTTTTAAAGTTACTTATAAATATTCTGCCTTTAAGGTCTTTTAATTGGGTATCTTTAAATACATCTAAATCAAGACTATTAAAGGACACTTTTGTGTAATTCACATTAGCAAAGTTTTTTATATTCACCCTTCCAACTGATTGAATTGGTAGGACAATACTATCTTTAGAAAGGTAATCTTGCATTTTAAATTCCTTAATCTGTATATCCTCATTACCCAACTCATGTTCCGAGGTGTAATGAAGAACTTGAGATATTGAATCTATATGAATTTTTGCAGCCTTAAAAGGAATGGAGTTATATTTTCCAAGATTTAAAGCGATACTAATATTTCCATTTTTAAGCCTTAAATCAAATGCATTTGATTTTATTACTTGAGTAGAATTAATCTCATAATTAAAATTATTAGAGCTTATTGAGCCACTGACATAATTCATTGATTTATCTAAATAGCCGCTTTTAGAAGAAAAAATTAAGTTATCTAAGGAATTTAATTTTAATGAGTTTGTCAGGTTGCTTTTGACGTCTGATAAAATTTCTGGAAGAAGTGCTATAAAAAATTTAGAGCTAATATCTTTAGCTATAAGATCAATCTCATATTTACCTTTAGAGGAATTTAGCATACGTAACTCTAGTTGAGTTTTATTTTTCTCTAATAGAACTTTAGTATTTAACTGTTTTTTATTAAAAATATAACTTGAATCTCCGCTAGCTCTCATTTTAAAAAGTGATCCATCAATTGTTTTTAATAATGTTTGGCCTGGCTCTAATTTAAATTGTAATAATTTCTTGTTAGCTAAAATAATCCCCGATAGATTCTCAATAGAATCTAGATATATATTGTCTATTTTTAGAGAGCTGAATGCTGCAGAAAAGAATGGACTTTCACTATTGAAAATATATGTTAAATTTTTAAGATGAATTTTATTTATATTTTTTATTCTATCGATCTTAATTAAATCCTTACTTAAAAAAAGATCTGAAAGTCTAATAATTTCCTTAGAAAAATCTATAGAAAGTAAATTACTTTCATTTAGAAAAGGTTTGTTTAGATTCTTAAATGATATTAAAGAGATATTATTCTTGTATGACTGAATAAAATCTCCATTAAGATCGTAGTAATGATTTAACTGCTTATCTGTGCTTGTTGCCTTAAAGTGTCCAATAGAATTCAATGATGCATTCTTGTCATTGCCTATCATATTTATTGAAAATCTTAATTTTTTAAGCTCTGCACTTATTTCAATAGGCAAAAAGCCCAACCAATCATTCTCAGGGAGGTTTAGTAGATACCTTTGCTCTCCTGATTTAGAAGAAAAGAACAAAGATCCTATTACATTATTTTTTATTAAGTGAATATTTCCATTAATAACATTATTTTTATCAAAGCTTATGCTGGAATTGATCTCTACAAATTCTGAAGTGTTCTCTGAAATATCTTGATAATAAATTTTGCCATCACTGATCTTTAAATTAAGAATCATAGGTCTTAATGTTGCTAATGATTTAGGAATACTAATAGTTATCGTAAAAAGAGATGTATTAACAATTGGCTGACTTTCTTGGCTTATTTTAAGATTTTTAAATTCAAGGCTTGGATAAAGAAAAGTTCCATTTGACGTAACGTTAGAGAATTCTATTTTAAAATCTGTAACAAATAATCTATCTATAAAACGAATTGTATTACTTGGGTATATCGATAAAAAAGAGATAAATAGAAGAATTAATATTAATAATAGTGAAGTGATATTTATGATTAAAAGAGGAATTTTTCTGCTTAAAAAGAAATTTTTCACTAGCGTTGCGACATTATCTATAAAATCTTTTCTTAAATTTATTCATAAGAATATATATAGATATCCATGTTATCCCGTTTAAGAAAAAGCTTAAGAAGATAAGCAAATATGAAAAATTTGCAGTATTTACAAATAAATTTATAAAACCTAAATAAAACATTGAGAGAAATGCAAAAAATATAGTTATCTGAAGAAATGAAAAAATTTTAAATGAGTATCTGTATGAGTGAATAATAAAAGAGGATATTGTAAATAAAAGTGCGTTTAGGCCAAATGGACTTCCTAGAATAAGATCAATTATTAAACCAATTATAAAACTTGAAACAGCATAGATGTTATTTGGAAGACTAAAAACCCAAAAACAAAAAACCAAGAAGCCTAATGAAAAACTCAAATAGTAATCTACCATGAAAAAATTAAACTTTGTATCAAGATAATTTGCAAAAATAATAGTAGCCAATATTTTTAAAAAATTACTTAAAATCATTTGGATATATCACCATTACATGGTTTTGAGTTAAAGGATTAGCTATAGACTTAATTTCAAGAATCGTTTCATTATCATCATCGGTCCTAATTGAGGCAATAGAGCCAATCAAGAGCCCTTCTGGGAAGATACCTCCTAAACCAGATGAGTAAAAATTTTGACCGATTTCAAATGATTCTGGCCATAAAGATGCATCATATTTACACTCTAAAATACGCGGCCTGCCAGTGCCATTTGCATTACAAAAAAATTCCTTAGTTTTTAAAGGGATGGAGTGTTTAATATCACTTATTAAAATAACTTCACTCACACGTTTATTTGAATCAGTGATTTGACCTAAGATACCCTCTGAATTAATAACAGTTCCGCCCTCTTTAAAAGGTGTTGAGTTATTGAAAAGGAAAAGTCTGTGGCTATCACAACATTTATATAAATTGGTATTAAATGAAGAGATTGATGCTATTTCATTTAATGATTTTATAGTTGAACTTTTTATATAATTAATTAATTCATTATTATTTTTAAATAAATCTGCTTTATTTAATATAAGGAAATTTTCTATTTTAGATACCTCAAGCTCATCTGCTAAAGATTGATTCAATTGTATTAATTCTTTCTTTGAGGTCGTTAAATTATATAAATTGCTAATTGGTTTAAAAATTAGGTTTCTAACTATTAAATTACTTGTGAGCAACCCTGAATTAAAGATATTTTTTGTTGCAGTAAAGGTTTTATACTGGAGATCTAAATATAAAAATGTAGAAGCTACAATTAGTAGGACTGCATATGCAAATTTAGGTGTATTGCCAGGCGCAATTCTCGCCATCTAAATTACTCAGTTGAAAGTAGGTCTATATCGTATTTATCTATTATTTCTAGAGCCTGACCCCCGCCTCTAGCAACACAAGTAAGAGGATCTTCAGCAACGATTACAGGAATACCTGTAGAATTCGTAATAAGCTTATCTAGGTCTCTCATGAGCGCACCTCCTCCCGTTAAAACAATACCTCTTTCAGCAATATCTGCAGCTAACTCAGGTGGTGCTAATTCTAATGCATTCCTTATAGCTCTAACAATTCCAAGTAAAGGGTCTTTCATAGCATCGAAAACCTGATCACTATTTAAAGTAAATGTCTCTGGTATGCCTTCAGCTAGATTCCTGCCTGTAACTTGCATCTCTAATTTATCAGATTCTTCAGTACAGCAACCTATAGTTTGTTTAATTTTTTCCGCTGTTGATTCGCCAATAACACATCCAAAATTTCTTCTTATCCATGAGGTGATGGCTTCATCCATTTTATCTCCGCCAAGCTTTACAGATTCTGCGTAAACAACACCATTTAAAGATAATATTGCTATTTCAGAAGTGCCTCCTCCTATATCTACTACCATATTGCCGCTAGCCTCTTCTACAGGTAAACCTGCTCCAATTGCTGCTGCCATAGGTTCTTCAATTAATTTTACGTCTCTCGCTCCTGCTCCAAGAACAGATTCCCTGATAGCCCTTCTCTCAACTTGTGTTGATCTGCATGGAACGCAAACTAGAACTCTTGGACTAGGCTTAATAAATCTTTGCTCATGAACCTTTGCTATAAAATGCTGAAGCATTTTTTCTGTTACCTGAAAATCCGCAATAACTCCATCTTGCAATGGACGGATTGCTTTAATATTTCCTGGAGTTCTTCCAAGCATCTTTTTTGCTTCTGTACCAACTGCAACCACTGTTTTTTGTCCTCTAGACTCTCGAATGGCAACTACTGAAGGCTCATTAAGAACTATTCCAACGTCTTTTGTGTAAATTAAGGTGTTTGCAGTCCCCAGATCAATTGAAAGATCGTTAGAGAAATAACCCCTGACTGTTTTAAATAAATTAAAGTCCAATGTAGTTTTCCAAAAAAAAATGTAAAAAAAAATTAGTTGAGTTAATATCTCACAAATTAATTATAATAATATCCTATATATGGACAAAGAAACAGTTACAACTATATCTAACTTATCAAGGCTAGCATTTGATAAGGAAAATGAAGAAAAAATTACTAAAGATCTTGAAAATATAATCAAATTTGTAGATCAATTAGATAGTGTAGATACCTCTAATATAGAGCCTTTAACTAGTCCTCTTGAGAAAACAGCTAAAACTCGAGCTGATGAAGTTACTTCAAAAAATAGAAAAGAAAAATTTCTTAAAAATGCTCCTAATGCAAATGAAGATTATTTCTTAGTCCCAAGAGTTGTTGAATGAGTATTCAGTTTAAAACAATTAAAGAACTCTCTTCTATGCTTAGATCAAAAGAGATCTCTAATCATGAATTAACTAAAGAAACTTTTAATCTAATTGAAAGTTATAAGCATCTAAATGCTTTTATAACATTAAACAAAGAAAGAGCTTTAATTAAAGCAAGTGAGTTGGACAACAATCCTTCTGAATTAAGTTTATCTGGAATACCTATAGCTCAAAAAGACCTATTTGTAACTAAGGACTTAAGGACAACTTGTGGCTCTAATATGCTTTCAAATTTTATTCCGCCATATTCTGCAACTGTTATAGAAAATCTTGAAGCAGCTGGATGTATCTCGGTTGGCAAAACTAATATGGATGAATTTGCTATGGGATCATCCAACGAAACAAGTTTTTATGGCAATGTACTTAATCCATGGGGGCAAAGCTTAGTTCCAGGAGGAAGTTCTGGAGGTTCTGCTGCTGTTGTTGCTGCAGGAATTGTTCCAGCTGCTACGGGCACTGATACAGGCGGCTCTATAAGACAGCCAGCTTCTTTGTGCGGGATAACTGGTATAAAGCCGACCTATGGAAGAATTTCTAGATGGGGAATGGTTGCATTTGCGTCTAGTCTAGATCAAGCCGGTCCTATGGCAAGAACAGCTGAAGATTGTGCAATTCTTATGAATGAAATGTGCTCTCATGACCCAAAAGATACTACCTCATTAGATGAGGATGTACCTGATTTCACAAAAGAGATCGATGCGCCCATCAAAGGTTTAAAAATAGGGATAGTTAAAGAATTTGATTTATCTAAACTTGATAGTAATGTTGTTAAAGTTTTTGAAGATTCAAAAAAGCATTATGAATCTCTTGGGGTTGAGTTTGTAGAAGTCTCACTCCCTAACATTAATTTGTCTGTTCCAACATATTATGTAGTAGCTCCAGCAGAGTGCTCTTCTAATTTATCAAGATTTGATGGAGTAAGGTATGGAAATAGATGTGATGATCCAAAAGACTTAGAAGATCTTTATATTAGAAGTAGATCGGAAGGTTTTGGTGATGAAGTTAAGAGAAGAATTCTTATTGGCTCATATGTTCTTTCTGCTGGGTTCTACGATGCATATTATAAAAAAGCACAACAAGTTAGAAGATTAATTAAAAATGACTTTGATAATGCATTTGAAAAAGTTGATTTAATTATGTCTCCGACAACAAGAGGGGCTGCTTTTGAAGCAGGCTCTATGAGTGATCCTATAGAGATGTATCTTGAAGATTTATTTACTGTTCCAGCGAACTTGGCTGGACTCCCTGGAATATCCATTCCAAATGGGCACGTGGACAATAAACCTTTAGGATTACAATTAATTGCAAATTCATTACAAGAAAGTCTGCTTTTTAATGTTGCTCATAATTTTCAAATGACGACTGACTGGCATCTTAAGACTCCAACCTTGGAGGCAAAATAATGACTTGGGAAACTGTAATAGGATTAGAGGTTCATGTTCAGCTATCAACCAAAACCAAGCTTTTTTCAGGTGCATCTACTAGTTTTGGATCAGAACCAAATACGCAAGTAGATTTAATTGATCTTGGCCTTCCTGGAGTTCTCCCTGTTGCCAATAAAGAGGCTTTTTATAAAGCTATTAGATTTGGCCTCGCAACAAATGCTGAAATAAATCAAGTGTCTATGTTTGATAGAAAAAATTATTTTTATCCAGATCTGCCTAAAGGTTATCAGATTACTCAAATGGAGAAACCTATTGTTGGAAAAGGCTCAATTGTTATTAATGTTGATGGTAGTGAAAAGCTTATTAATATTACCAGAGCCCATTTAGAAGAAGATGCCGGTAAATCTATTCATGATTTATTTGATGGAGAAACTGGAATTGACTTAAATAGAGCAGGAACTCCTTTGCTAGAGATAGTTTCAGAGCCAGAAATATCTAATGCTAAAGAAGCAGTTGCATACTTTAAAGCGATTCATCAACTTGTTACTTTCTTGGATATTTGTGATGGGAATATGTCCCAAGGATCTATGCGTTGCGATGTAAATGTATCTGTTAAGAAAGTCGATGATGATGTTCTGGGAACTAGAGCTGAGATTAAGAATATTAATTCATTTAAATTTATTGAAAGAGCAATTCATTTTGAAGTAGCAAGACAGATAAAATTATTAGAAAAAGGTGAAAGTATTGTTCAGGAAACTAGGCTGTATGACAGCGTAAAGAATGAAACAAGATCAATGCGCTCAAAAGAAGCTGCAAATGATTATAGATATTTCCCTGAACCAGATTTACTCCCAGTAGTTATTTCAGATAATGAGCTGGAAGAAATAAAAAGCACTCTACCTGAACTACCTAAGCAAAAAGAAATAAGGTTTATTAATGAGCATAATTTAGAAGAATCTGAGGCAAAGATTCTTGCTTCCTCTAAAGCGATGGCTAATCTCTTTGAAGATGCGTCTGAAAAGACAAAAGACTCTAGCCTTATAGCTAAATGGCTTGTGGGAGATGTGAGTGCTCTATTAAATAAAGATAATATCAGTATTGAGGAGTCAAAATTATCTTCAGTTAATTTTGCAAAACTAATTGAAAGAATTTCAGATAACACTATTTCAGGAAAAATTGCTAAATCTGTTCTTGAGGAAGTTTGGATTTCAGGAAATGATATTGATGCAATTATTGAAGAAAAAGGTTTAGTGCAAATTCAGGATGAATCAGTTTTAGAAAATATCGCCAAAAAAATTATTGATGCAAATCCCGAGCAAGTTAATGCTTATAAGGGCGGAAAAGACAGATTGTTTGGTTTCTTTGTAGGCCAGGTAATGAAAGAAACTCAAGGTAAAGCCAATCCTCAAGGCGTCAACGAGATTTTAAAGAAATTATTAAATAGCTAGTTAAACAATAAACATACTAAGAGTCTCAGCAACAAATGCAGGCTTATCAACTCCTTTAATTTCCATTGTTACTTCATTTTTAGCTAAAAATTGACCAGGATTTTTCTCTGTAATACTAAGACATTTCATGACTATTCTTACTTCTGAATCTACAGGAACTGGACTTAAAAATCTTACTTTATCCAAACCGTAATTTAATCCCATTTTTGTTCCTTCTAAAATCATACCTATTTCTTGCTGAAAAGGTATGCCAGCAACAAGAGATAAAGAAAGGAAACCGTGAGCTATGGTAGAGCCAAATATTGGTTTGGCTTGTTCTGGATCAACATGAATGAATTGATGATCCATTGTTGCATCAGCAAATTTATCAATTCTTTCTTGATCAATAGTTATCCAATCAGAAGTTCCAACTTCTTTACCAATAACTGATTCAATGTCTGAGGGGTTGATGATATGTAACATATTATTTCTCCATGTAGTAATTATTATATTCGTCTCTAAGCTCAAATTTCTGAAGTTTTCCTGTAGCACCATGTGGTAATTCTTTTAAGAAAATAATTTCATCAGGAAGCCACCATTTTGCAACTTTTGAACCAAGAAATTCTAATATACTTTCTTTTTCAATTGGCTCGCCATCATTAGTAACTACAAATAACATTGGTCTTTCATCCCACTTCGGATGAGGAATGCCTACAACACAAGCTTCTGCAATATCAGGATGTCCAAAGGCTGCATTTTCTAGATCAATAGAACTTATCCATTCTCCTCCAGACTTGATCACGTCCTTGGCTCTATCTTTAATAATCATGTAACCATCTTGATCTAGAACAGAAATATCTCCAGTATCAAACCATCCATCCTTATCGACGGCATCGTTTTCTGCTTTAAAATATTTTTGAAGAATCCAAGCTCCTCTCACCAGCAAATGGCCTTGAGATTCTCCATCTTTAGGAAGTTCAATTCCAGCATCATCTACAACTTTGAGTTCAACGCCATAGATTGGTTTGCCTTGTTTTAATTGAATTGCATATTTTTCTTCTTTTCCCATATTCTCCATCTCTGGAGTGGGAATATTTATAGTACCTAGAGGGCTCATTTCTGTCATACCCCAAGCATGAATAACATTTACATCATGAACCTCATCAAACTCTTGAAGAGTAGGAAGAGATAGAGCTGAACCTCCAATAATAGTATTTCTTACTGAAGTTAAAATCTTATTATTATCCCTACAGTAGGCAAGTAATCCCATCCAAATAGTAGGCACACCAAAAGCCAAAGTAACCTCTTCTTTATCGATGAGATCATATAAAGGTTCGCCTTCCATTTGCATGCCAGGCATTACAAGCTTAGATCCATTCATAGGTCCATAATAAGGAATGCCCCAAGCAAGAACATGGAATAAAGGAACAACCATAAGTATTGTTTCATCAGGGCCAATCGGCATAGCATTTAAAGATGCTTGAGCATGCAGAATATTTGATTTATGTGAATAAAGAACACCTTTAGGATTTCCAGTAGTTCCTGAGGTATAGCAAAGTCCACAGGCAGCATCATCATCGATTGCTGGCCATTCATAATCCTCATCTCCACTGCTTATATACTCTTCGTAGGAAATTGCATTTTTTAATGCTGTTTCAGGCATTTCTGATTCATCACAAAGAATGATATATTTTTCAACACATGTGAGTTGATCTTTAAGTCCTTCCATTATTGGAATAAAGGGAGCCTCGCAAAAAATAATCTTATCATCCGCATGATTGATAATATAAACAGCCTGTTCAGGGTGAAGTCTGAAATTTAAGGTATGGCAGATTGCGCCCATTCCTGAAATACCATAATACATCTCTAAATGCCTGTAAGTGTTTAGGGCTAATGTAGCTATAACATCACCTTTCTTATAACCATCTTTTTCTAAAGCTGAGGCAAGCTTTCTAGATCTCACACAAACTTCTGCATAATTTGTTCTATGAACTTCACCTGAAACCATTCTACTAATAACTTCTTTTGTTGGATGGAATTCGTTAGCATGCTCAATAATGCTTGCAACATTAGGCGTCCATCTTTGCATATCTCCACTCATATTCTTTCCCCTATTTATATTTCTTTAAATTATATAATCAAGCTAATTTTTTGCCTATAGTTATTCTAGGATGAAGTTGATAATCTTTAAAAGTCTCAATTTCATTAAAGTTACTCAATTTCATAATCTCTTGAACTTGATCTGCTTGATTATATCCATGTTCAAACATAAGAATGCCGTTTTTTTTTAATTTTTTAAATGCTTGTGACGATATTTTCTTAAAATCTGAAAGCCCATTATCTGAAGAGACTAAAGCAGATTTAGGTTCATGAACTAGGTTTTTTAAATGTGAATCATCTGGATCAATATAAGGTGGGTTAGATATAACTACATCAAAATCAGATTCATTTACATTAGATAGCCAATCAGAATGCTTTAAATTAAAATTTGAAGCCTGGTGCATTTGCTTATTTTTCTTAGCTACATCTATTGCATCAAGATATTTATCAACACCAATTACTTTTGATTCTGGCATCTCTAAAGCAATAGAAATTCCTATGCAGCCTGATCCAGTTCCTAGATCTATTATTTTAGAATTTCTCTGAATATCATAATTAATCAAAACATCGACCAATAACTCAGTCTCATCCCTTGGAATTAGAACTCTTTTATCTACATAAAAATGTCTTCCGTAAAATTCAGAATCATTCAATATGTACTCAATTGGAATTTTTTTCATTGAAAGATCTATAAAATCCTCAATTAGTGCTACTTCATCTGCCGGTATATCAATATCGTCGTTAAGGATAACAACAGCATCAGAGTATTTAAGAGCTTTTTTTAAATAGAATCTAAAGTTATTACTTATACCTGGAATACTTGATTCAAGTATCTTTATTTTTTCTTTATATGTATTTAAGGTTGCTGACAATAGTGATCACTCTTCCTCAAGCTGCGATAGCATTGCCAATTGATTTTCAGACAATAGTGCATCACAAATACTTTTAATATCACCATCCATAATTTGATCTAGATTATGCTGAGTTAGCTTTATTCGGTGATCAGTCATTCTTCCCTGAGGAAAATTGTATGTTCTTATTTTTTCACTTCTATCACCAGTTCCAACTAAAACCTTTCTTTCGCTGGCTATACTCTCTTGCTGCTCTTCAAGATCTCTTTGCTTTAGCTTGGCGCTTAGGAGTGACAAAGCTTTTTCTTTATTCTTATGTTGCGATCTGCCATCCTGGCACTCTACAACCAACCCACTTGGAATATGTGTTAAACGAACAGCAGAATCTGTTTTATTAACATGCTGCCCTCCTGCTCCAGATGCTCTATAGGTATCAACTCTCAAATCAGACTTTGCAATATCTACATCTTGGATTTCTTCAGTTTCTGGAAGAATTGCTACAGTGCAGGTGGAGGTATGAATTCTTCCTTGAGATTCTGTTTCAGGAACCCTTTGAACTCTATGAACTCCAGATTCAAATTTCATAACTTTAAAAACAGCTTTTCCTGTTAACTTAGCAACAGCTTCTTTTAGGCCTCCTTGCTCAGCAGGTCTGGTATTAATAACTTCAAAACCCCACCCTTCTCTTTCTGCAAGTCTTGTATACATTCTAAATAAATCTCCAGCAAAAATTCCAGCCTCATCACCACCTGCTCCAGCACGAATTTCTAAATAAGCAGAACCATCATCTGCTGAGTCTTTTGGTAAGAGCATGAATTTTAGATCTCTTTCAAAGCCTTCAGATTCTTGCTGTGATTCCTCTATTTCAATCTGGGCAAGTTCTTTCATTTCATCATCATCTGATTCAAGCAAGGAAGTTGCACCCTCATATCGAGCTACTGTTTCGTTATATTGATCAAATATTTCTACAATTGGTTTTAATTCAGAAAATTCTTTATTTAATTGAGTGTATTTTTCAATATTTTTTACAGTATCTGAGTCAACAAGTGCATCTTGTATTTCACCCAATCTCTCTTTAAGTTTTTGGAGCTTTATTAGCATTGAATTATGCATCTTTTATTAATCCTTTAACGATTTCTCTAATTGCATGATTATCAATCGCCTTAATATCTCTAATTGATTCCGAGAATCCTTTTTCTTTTGCTTTTTCTATAATTAAATTACCTAAATCACCATTATTTACTATTTGATTTCTAAGTAATGAAATGTCTTCATTTGAAAAAGATTCTAGTAATTCTTGAAGTTCATTTCTCATAGAAGCTCTTCTTAATTTATTAGAAATTTCTTTTTGAGCTAACTCGACTTCATTGACGATCATGTTTGAAGCTTTTTCAGCCTCAGCAAGACGTTCGCCAAAATTATCTTTAGTGATTTTTTCTATGTCATCAATTGAAAATAGGTAAACCTGCTCTAGTAGCTTTATTTCTGATTCAATATTTCTAGGGACAGCTAGATCTATAAATAACATAGGTTTATTTTTTCGAATCTGGAGAGCGCTTTCAACAGCTCCTTTACCAATAATTGGAACAGTGGTTGTGGCTGAAGCAATTATGATATCAGCATCTTCTAAAGCCTTGTGGGATGAAGATAAAGGCATAGGAATAACATTAAAGGTATCAGTAATATTCATTACTTTAATGCTCCGATTAATTGCACTAATGTCTCTGATACCAGATTTGTATAGAGTTTCAATAATAAGCTTGGCCATTTCTCCACCACCAACAATAAGAACCTTTTGATTTTCAGGTTTTTCAAAGATTCTTTTAACTAAATTAAGAGCCAATCCACTAACTGATAAAGGGTTAATGCCAATTTTAGTTGAGGTCCTGATCTTCTTAGAGATTTCAAGAGTCTTATCTATATACAATCTGAGCCTTGATTTAATTAAGCCGAGGTCATCAGCAATCTTATAAGCGCTTTTGAATTGACCAAATATTTCCTGCTCTCCTACAACCTGAGAATCTATTCCACATGCAACTTTGCACATATGAATAAATGCGTCATTATTATTAAAAAAATAGAAATGTGAATCTGGAATTTGATTAATATCCAAAGCATGCTTAATGGAATGAAAGATTTCATCTATCTGTTCATCATTGGCAATGAAAAAGAATTCAGTTCTATTACAAGTTGAAAGCCCAAAGAAAGATTCAATTTGATTTGGAAATTTTTCTTTTAAGTAATTTTCTAAAAAAATCTGAGTAGACTCATCTATAATAAATCTTTCTCTCTCGGAGACATCAGAGGTTTTATGATTTATGCCAAATAGCTGCAAATTCATCTTTAAAAGTTTCTCAATAGCATTTCTGTTATTTTTGGTTTCATGCGCTTCAGTAAACCAATCCCAATTTTTAGAGGAAAAATATATTGGTAAATTTACTCTTACTCAAAATAATAAAAATTCGAATTTTAATATCGCAATATTTCCCTCATCCGATGCGATCATTATACAGGTTAATAAACCTTTATTAGGAAATGTTCTTAATGTAACAATTGATAAATTAGAGGGTATATCTGTTGTACCTAAGTCCAGTATTGATATTAAGGAGCTTATTGAATCTTTAGATTCAGCAGAGTATTTCAATCTTATTTCTGGATGTTTAGAAAAAGATAAGGCTCAAAATAACATAAGAAATTTAAAAAATAATACAATTTATTTTGAGTGTTTGTATGAAAAAGAAGGTTCTATCTTAATAAAGATTAAAGCCGGAAGTGATTCTATTAAAGGGGTAATATCTACTTATGGGTAGCCTTAACCTTCAATCACCAGCAAAAATAAACCTTTATCTGAGAGTTTTAAACAAAAGACCTGATGGATTTCATGATTTAGATTCGGCATTTCAACTTATAGACTTATTCGACAATATAGAGATGTCCGATATAGATTCATCAGAAGTTATAATTCAATGCGAACCATCAATAATTAAATCTGAAGATAATATTATTCTAAAAGCAATCAATGATCTTAAAAAGGACTATAAGATCGATAAGGGAATTGAGATAAAGCTTAAAAAGAATATCCCGATTGGGGCCGGTCTTGGGGGTGGAAGTTCAAATGCAGCTTCTGTGCTATTAGGGCTAAATAAAATGTGGGGTCTAGATATTTCTTATTCTGAAATGGTAAAAAGAGGAAAAAGTATAGGAGCTGATGTGCCTTTCTTTATTCATGGAGAAAATGCTTATGTTTCTGGTATTGGAGATCAATTTAGACCAAAGAAATTTAATCAAGAAAAGTATGTACTCATATGTCCAAATATCAGTATCTCAACCAAAGAAATGTTTGAATATTATTCAAAGGAAATAAATCTACCTCTTGCTGAAAATATGGACATGCAAAACTCATTTTTAGCCTCTGTACTTTCTAAGTATCCTGAAATAAATTTATTTTATAAGAAAAATATTTCGTCATTTGATATTCATTTAACGGGAACCGGCTCTACTATGTTTATTCCATATAAACATTCAGATAAATTAAAAAAAATAATGCAAATAATACCTATTAATTGGAGATTCTTTTTAACTGAAGCTATACAATATTCACCCTTAAGAGGTATGAAATAACAATGGGGTGTAGCCAAGCGGTAAGGCATCTGGTTTTGATCCAGATATGCGGAGGTTCGAATCCTCCCACCCCAACCAATTTTGGTATAATTTGTAACTATGATAAGTAAGCCTAATTTAGATATCTTTACAGGAACTGCAAACCCTGATTTAGCAAATGATGTTGCTGATATTTTAGGCATGCAGATATCTTCTGCTGATATTGGATATTTTTCTGATGGAGAAATTAAAGTAGAAATCCAAGAGAATGTTAGAGGTCATGATACTTTTATTATTCAGCCAACATGCTCGCCAACAAATAAAAACCTTATGGAAATAATGTTGCTTGCAGATGCATTAAAAAGGTCTTCAGCATCAAGAATAACAGCTGTAGTACCATATTACGGATATGCTCGCCAAGATAGAAGAGTAAGATCAGCAAGAGTTCCTATAAGTGCTAAAGTTGTTGCAGATATGTTCCGCAGCGTTGGTATTGATAGAGTTTTAACAGTAGATTTACACTCTGAAACTATTCAGGGTTTCTTTGATATGCCTGCTGATAATGTCTATGCAACTGGCCTAATGGTTCAAGACATAAAGATTCAAAGCAAAGGAAATATGGAAGATGTTGTTGTAGTATCTCCTGATGTCGGTGGTGTTGTTAGATCTAGAGCTTTAGCAAAACAATTAGATGGTGCTGAATTAGCAATTATTGATAAAAGAAGAGCTGCAGCGAATGAATCAGAAGTTATGAATATTATTGGTGATGTTAAAGGAAAAATATGCATTGTTCCTGATGATATTATCGATACAGCTGGCACTTTATGTAATGCTGTCGAGGCTCTAAAAAAAGAAGGTGCTGCAAGCGTTAAAGCTTATATTACTCATCCTGTTTTATCAGGTCCTGCAATTGAACGTATTGCTAATTCTTCAATGGATGAATTAGTTGTAACTAATTCCATTCCTTTGTCCCAAGATGGTAAAAAATGCAGTAAAATACGCGTCATTTCACTAGCTCCAACAATTGCTGAGTGTATTAGAAGATTAAGCAATGAAGAGTCGCTAAGCGCGATGTTTACATAGATAAGAGGCAAATATGACACAAGAAATAATTTTAAATGCAGATCCTAGAGAAAGAACAGGATCAAACAAGGCAAGAGTAATAAGGAAAATTGATGTGATGATCCCAGCTGTTATTTACGGAAATGCACTGCCGGGTGAAAATATTAAATTACCTTTAAATGAGCTTACTAAGGCTTCAGAGAATGAACTCTTTTATACTCAGGTTTTAAAAATAAAAATTGGTGACAAAGAAGAAAAGGTTGTTTTAAAAGAGCTTCAAAGGGATCCAGCAAAAGGTAAATTTTTACATGCAGATTTTTTAAGAGTATCAAGCAAAACAAAACTAAAAGTTGTCGTGCCTTTCAGATTCATTAATGAAGAAGAATGTAATGGAGTAAAAGTAGAAGGTGGAGTTTTAACTAAATTATTACGTGAAATTGAGGTTCTTTGTCTTGCAGGAAATATTCCTGAAGCTATTGAAGTTGATGTTGCAAATATTCCTCTTGGAGAAGCAATCAGATTAACTGAATTGATGCTACCTGAGGGTGCGGAAATATCAGGCCTGGAAGATGGTCAAGATCAGATGGTTGTTTCAGTTAACGCTCCTAAGGCTGTTGAAGAAGATCCTATTGAGGATGAAAGTGATGCTGAGGCTTCAGAAGGCGAAGATGGTGCTGATGCATCAAGTGACGCTGAAGCTCCTGATGAAGGGTCTGAAGAAGGCTAGAAGTGTCTAAATTGTGTTTTGTTGGCATTGGTAATCCTGGTGCTAAATATGATGAAACAAAACATAATGTAGGTAAAGATTGGTTAGCTAGAATTTCTCTTGATCACAGCCTTGAATTTATTTTAAAAGATAAACTTGAAGCAAAGATTGCTACATCTCACGAAAACAACATTCTCTGGGTCATGCCGACTAACTACGTAAACAATACAGGTAAAACCTTACAAAAAATAATGCGTTACTCCGATATATCTAGCGACAACTTAGTAGTTTTACATGATGACTTAGATCTTAATCCTGGAGAGGTAAAAATTAAACTTGGTGGAGGCCACGGAGGTCACAACGGACTTAAAGATATATTTGAAAAAATTGGTTCAAAAGACTTTTATAGAATTAGAATTGGCATTGGTCATCCTGGAGATAAAGGAGATGTATCAAATTGGGTTTTGAGTAAATTTAAACCTAAAGACAAGGATCTTTTAGAGGACAGTTTTTTTGATCTTAATAGAGTGTTTGACCTTATCTGTGAAAGGAAATTCTCTGAAGCTCAATTAAAACTTCACTCATAACGATATGGGATTTAAATGTGGGATTATAGGTCTTCCTAATGTTGGTAAGTCCACCCTATTCAATGCGCTAACAAAATCAGCGATTCCTGCTGAAAATTTTCCATTTTGTACAATAGAACCAAATGTGGGCATAGTCCCTCTCCCAGATAAACGCTTAGACATGCTTCAAGAAATTGTAATATCTAAAAAAATAATACCTACTACTCTAGATTTAGTTGATATAGCTGGATTAGTTAAAGGAGCATCTCAAGGTGAAGGTCTTGGTAATGCATTCTTATCAAATATAAGAGAGATGCAAGCTCTTGCTCACGTAGTAAGGTGTTTTGAGGATCAAAATATTACACACGTAGATGGATCTGTTGATCCTGTTCGTGATGCTGAAATAATAAATCTTGAATTAATATTTGCTGACCTTGAATCAATTTCAAAACGCTTACTAAAGACGGAAAAGCTTTTAAAAACTCCTGATCAACAAAATAAAAAAGACCATGAGATACTAATTAATATTAAGAGCGAACTTGAATCAGGCAATTTTGTATCTCTAGAAAATTTTAATGAAGAAGAAAATATTTTTGTTAAGAGCCTACATCTTTTAACCGTCAAGCCAATGTTTTATATTGCAAATATATCAGATGATGAAAAATCAAAAGAATTGCTTTCTAATCTTGAGAATTTTGCAAAAAAACTTCACCATGATGTCGTTCCAACATTTATAAAAATTGAACAAGAAATAGCCATACTGGAGGAAGAGGAAAAAAGTGAGTATCTTGAATTAATGGGTATGGATGAGCCGGTGTTAAATAAAGTTATATTTAAAGGTTATGAAATACTTGGTCTTCAAACATACTTTACTGCTGGTCCTCAAGAGATAAGAGCATGGACCATCCCATTAAATGCCTCAGCTCCAAATGCAGCAGGTGTTATTCATACAGACTTTGAAAGAGGTTTTATAAAAGCAGAGGTTATTGCTTTTAATGATTACATTGCTAACAAAGGAGAAGCTGGAGCCAAAGAGAATGGTAAATGGCGTCTAGAAGGAAAAGATTATATTGTTAACGATGGAGATGTAATTCATTTTAAATTTAATGTTTAAGGTTAATTAAACAAAGATATTGACTCTTAAATTTTAGGAACTATCATTCTACGAATGGTTATGTAGCTCAGCTGGTTAGAGCACGGCATTCATAATGCCGGGGTCGGTGGTTCAAGTCCACCCATAACCACCATTCTTCATATACAGTAAAAAATGCCTTAAGGCTTAATTTTAAATATAGATATGAGGTCGAAAAAAAAGAAGGAATCTTTTTTTATCAAGTAAGAATTTATCTAACTTAGTCTTTCTTTAGGTAAGCAAGAATTATAACCACAGATATTAAAGCAAGAAGAGCGTCTTCTCCAAGCATATTTAATATATCTGCTACATTCTTATACACATCCCCTACAAATGGAGTGGATGTTCCAAAGATAATACCTAGCAATAGTGATACTAAAACAAGTGGTATTAATAATTTGGTTACCTTATTTAAAAAGGCTGTTAGGCTTGTTAGTGTAACTTTTAAGTTCATTTTATTAAAAATGTTAAGAGAAGCCTAAGCTTCTCTTAACAAAAGGTTAAGTTGTTACTTAACAAGGCTCATTAGCACTGCTAAAACAAGAAGTCCTACAACACCATTAGTAGCCAATGCTTCAACTAGTGAAGTAATGTTACCAATAACATCTAGTCCAAGAATATCACCAAAAGCTAAGCTTCCAACAATTCCTAGTCCTAGGATTCCAGTTATAACACTAGTTAGATTACTAACTAAGTCACCTATCATTCTCCATGCATTATCCATATTAACTCCCCCTATTCGGGTTTTATATATAAATTCAGACTATATAAGACCATAAAAAGATAAAAGGATCAAATTTTATATATAAAAAATAGTTGCAAAATTTGACATTTAAATTATTCTTTATTAAGTAATGCTTTCTTTGATAATTTCATTTTTCCACGATCAAAACCTATGAGCTTAACTTCAATTTCTTGACCTTCTTTTAAAACAGCATTTACATCTTCGGTTCTTTCTTCTGCTATTTCTGAAATATGAAGTAACCCATCTTTACCTGGAAGAATATTTACAAAAGCACCAAATTCAACAATTTTTACAACAGTACCTGTGTAAACTTTATTAAGTTCCGGATCTTCAATAATGCCTTCAATAATTTCAACTGCTGCAAGCATTGCACTTTGAGTCTGTCCAAATACTGCTACAGTTCCATCATCACTTACATCAACAGTTGCACCAGTTTTCTCTTGCATACCCTTAATAACCGCTCCACCTTTACCAATAATTTCTTTAATTTTGTCAGTGTGTACAACAAACTTTTTCATTGCCGGTGTATGCTCAGATAATTCTTTTGGTTTACTTATAACTGCATTCATTTCACCTAAAATATGATTTCTAGCAACTTTAGCTTTAGTTAGAGCAACTTCCATAATGGCTTCATTGATACCTTGTATCTTTATATCCATTTGAAGTGCTGTAATTCCTGTTGCAGTTCCAGCTACTTTAAAGTCCATATCACCAAGGTGATCTTCATCTCCTAAAATATCTGTAAGAACAGCAAAATCATCACCTTCTTTAATAAGACCCATAGCTATTCCAGCAACTGGACTTGTTAAAGGGACTCCTGCATCCATCAATGATAATGATGTGCCACAAACTGTTGCCATTGAACTTGATCCATTAGACTCAGTAATCTCACCAACAACTCTAAGAGTGTAACCAAATTCATCACTATCAGGCAGAACAGCTTTAATAGCTCTTTTTGCAAGATTACCATGACCAATTTCTCTTCTTTTTGGTCCAAGTGGCATTCCAATCTCACCAACACTATATGCTGGGAAATTATAATGCAGCATGAAAGGGTCAGTATCTTGACCTTCTATAGATTCGATTCTTTGAGCATCTCTTGTAGATCCCAAGGTTGCTACCACTAAAGCTTGAGTCTCTCCTCTAGTAAACAAAGCAGAACCATGCGCTTTAGGCAGAAGACCAGTCTCAACATAAATAGGTCTTACTGTATCCTGATCTCTTCCATCAATTCTAGGTTTATTTTGTATAATATTTGTTCTAACAACATGCGATTCAAGTTTTTTAAACGCACCCATGACTTTTGACATCTGCATATCATCTAGATCCTCATGATCATCAACAATAGAATTTTTGATAATGCTTAAAGCTTCAGTTCTCTCAGTCTTGTCAGCTAATTTAAAAGCTTCTTCAATTGAGACTGCATACTTCTCTTTTAATGCTTCATAGAAAACAGGCGTTTCTTCATCAGCTTTAACTACCCAGTCTTCTTTCCCAGCTTTATCTTTTAATTCTTGACAGCCTTTAATAACTGCTTGCATTTCTTGATGTGCAAATAGAACAGCTCCAAGCATTAGATCTTCACTTAATTCTTTTGCTTCAGACTCAACCATTAATACCGCTTCTTCAGTTCCTGCTACGACCATATCTAGTAGAGAATCTTCTAATTCTACATAAGAAGGGTTTAAAACATAATTACCATCAACGAATCCAACTCTTGCTGCACCCATTGGGCCATCAAATGGAACACCTGCAACACAAAGAGCAGCTGAAGTTCCAATCATAGAAGCTATATCAGGGTTATAGTCTTTTCCTGAAGATAAAACAGTACAAAATACCTGAACTTCATTTTTAAACCCTTCAGGGAAAAGAGGTCTAACTGGTCTATCAATTAGTCTTGATGTTAATGTTTCTTTTTCTGTTGGACGTGCTTCTCTCTTAAAAAATCCACCTGGAATAGATCCAGTTGCATAAAATTTTTCTTGATAGAAGACCGCTAAAGGGAAGAAATCCTTTTTTGGATCTGCTTCTTTTCTTGCTACAACAGTAGTAAGAACAACCAAGTCATCTATTGTTACTAAAACAGCACCTGTAGTTTGTCTAGCTATTTTATGCGTTTCTAATTTTACAGTTTTATTGCCATAAGCAAATTCTACTGTTGAAGCTTCTAATTTATTTTTTTCCACAATATTCCTTTTTTATAATTTATTATTTTATCCGCGTAATTCGAGCGTCTTGATAGTTTTAAGATAGCTTTCTTGATCTTTACGTTTTAAGTATGCAAGAAGTTTTCTTCTAAGATTAACCATTCTGATCAAACCAGTTCTGGAATGATGATCTTTTTTATGTTCTTTGAAGTGGCTTTGTAGTTTATTAATATTTTCAGTTAAAAGAGCTATCTGAACCTCTGGAGAACCAGTATCTGAGTCACTTTTTTGAAATTTACTTACAATACCTGCTTTTTCTTCTGCTAATAGAGCCATTTTTTTCCTTGATATACTTGTATTAATTGAAGTCAAACCTCGTATATCTAAAGTCTGAGCGCGTAGCTTATTACTAAATAAGACATTAAACAAGCTGTTTGAGCTTTAAACCAGACTCATCGATTTGGCCTAATCCTATAAATTTTTTACTATACGAATATATTTTTGATATTTCCTCATAGCCTTTTATAGATTCAACCCTTCCGCCATTTTGATATACCTTTGTTTCTAATTCATTTAACTCAATATGATTTAATTCAGGAAAAGCATTTTCTATAGAAATCATCTCTTCTATAGGAATATCTTTAATAAACTTTGCAGCATCAATTTTAAAACACCCCTGCTGAATTCGTTCTAACTTTGAAAGATGTCCGCCACAACTCAATAAGTTTCCAATATCTCTAGCTATGGCTCTTATATAAGTCCCTTTAGAGCAAGTAATATCAAAAGAGAGTAGTGGCTTTTGATAAGCAATATGACTGATATCTATAACTGTAATATCTCTAGGTGGCTTTGTTATTAATTCTCCCTCTCTAGCATATTTATATAAAGGCTTTCCTTTATGCTTTAAAGCAGAATAAAAAGGCGCTTGCTGGAGAGATTTTCCTAGAAAACTATTTAATGCCAAAATAACCTTCTCTGTTTCTGGTATATCATCAGAAGTTAAAACAATATTACCCTCAGCATCATCAGTATCTGAGGAACTTCCTAAAGTTACTTCTGCAGAGTAAGCTTTTATTTCATTTAAGAAATAGGATGAAAATTTTGTAGCCTTATTGACTGCAATAATTAATAACCCGGTGGCCATAGGATCAAGTGTTCCTAAGTGACCAACTTTATTAAAAGAAAATTTGCGTTTAATTTCTTGAACAACACCATTGGATGAAATGCCTTTCTCTTTTTTTACAAGAAAGAAGCCATCCATTATTTTAAATTATTAAGAAGTTCTTCAATGTTACTCGAGTATTCAATACTCTCATCAAATCTAAAAGATAGCTTGGGCACTCTTCTAATTTTCATAATTTTTGATAATCTAGATCTAAGCATGCCGCTTAATTTTTCTAGTGTTTTAGGTGCTATTTCGGTATTGATTTCAGCATCTTCCTGACGAAATATTGTATAAAAGACTGTAGCCTGACCAATATCAGAGGATACTTTTACAGCAGTGATATTTATATTTTTTAATCTTGGATCATTTATCTCTGTGGAGATAAGAAGAGAGATTTCTTTTCTAAGAAAATCACTAACTTTTTGAGCCCTAATAGATGACATGCAATTATCTAAAGAGTCTGAGCCTCTACTTTTCTATCAAAAACTTCTATTTTGTCACCAGCCTTAATATCTTTATAATTTTTAATTCCAATTCCACACTCAGTTCCATTTTTTACTTCAGCTATATCATCTTTAAACCTTCGAAGTGAATCTAATTCACCTTCAAAAATTACAATTTCGTCTCTTAAAACTCTTACGGGTTTATTTCTGAATACAGAACCTTCTAGAACCATAGAACCAGCAATTTGACCAAATTTTGGAGAACTGAATACCTCTAATACTTCTGCAGTACCAACAATCTCTTCTCTTATTATTGGATCTAATAGACCGCTTAATTTAGCTTTTATATCATCAAGCAACTCATAGATAATGCTGTGATATGTTAAATCAATTGATTCTTCTTCGATAATTTTTTTAGCTGCATTATCTGCTCTAACATTAAAACCAAGAATAATAGAATTAACTGCTAATGCTAAATTAGCATCTGATTCAGATATACCGCCAACACCACTAGATACTATCTTCACCTTAGCAAGATCTGTGCCAAGATCATGTAACGCATTAATAATAGCTTCTGAAGTTCCGACAACATCAGTCTTAACAATCACGTTTAATATTTTTTTAGATTCTTGTCCCATAGTTTCAAAAATATTCAAACCTGCATCTCTTTGCTTTAACTGCTTTCTTTCTTTTTCTTTATTAACTCTAAATTCTGCAATTTCTCTAGCTTTTTTATCACTATCAACCACTTGGAATTGGTCTCCAGCACTAGGTACTGAATTTAATCCAAGTACCTCTACTGCAAAAGAAGGTCCTGCAGTTTTTAGTTTTTTACCATCACTGTTAATAATGCTTTTAATTTTTCCTACTGCATTACCTGAAGCTACTATATCTCCTAACTTTAATGTTCCGTTTTGAACTAAGAAAGTTGAAACAGGTCCTCTAAATTTATCTAATTCAGATTCAATAACGGCTCCTTGAGCAGGGCCGTCAAAATGAGATTTAAGTTCTAATAATTCAGATTCAAGGTAAACGCTTTCAAGAAGTTTATCTACGCCTTCGCCTGTAATTGCTGATACTGGAACCATCTGAATAGTTCCTCCCCAATCTTCAGGAATAAGGTCTTTGCCAGCTAAATCACCTTTAACTTTTTCAATATCAGTATCAGGTAGATCTATTTTATTAATTGCTACAACAATTGATACTCCTGCTGCCTTAGCGTGATTAATAGCCTCTTCAGTTTGTGGCATAATTCCATCATTTGCAGCTACTACCAGAATTACTACATCAGTAGTATTTGCTCCCCTTGCACGCATAGATGAGAAAGCAGCATGTCCAGGGGTGTCTATAAAAGTAATTAGGCCTTTAGAGGTATCAACTTGATAAGCTCCAATGTGCTGTGTAATACCACCCGCTTCTCCATCAACAACTTTTGACTCTCTTATAAAATCTAATAAGGTAGTTTTTCCATGATCAACATGACCCATAACAGTTACAACTGGTGCTCTTGTTTTCATTTCATCAGAATAAGTAATCAAACTCGCAATTTCTTCTTCAACATTGTCTGATTTTAATGGATTGCCTATATGACCCATTTCCTCTAAAACTAAGATTGCTGTTTCTTGATCAATTGCATCATTAATTGTTGCAGCTACCCCAAGACTCATTAACTCTTTAACAACTAAGCCTCCTTTAACAGCTATAAGCTTAGCAAGTTCTCCTACTTGAATTGTCTCAGGCACGTCTACAGTCTTAGCTTTTGCTTTTGTTGGCGCTTCAAATTGATGCTCAGCATCAGCATTTCGAGTAACTCTTGATTCTTTTCTACTATATTCTTTAGATGCTCTTGAAAGCTGATCTTTTATATTTACTTTAGGTTGGACTGGGGCTTCTTTTCTGGCTACAAGTTGCTTTTCTCTTTCTTCTTTCTTTAATCTTGCTGATTCTTTAATTTGATCTTCACGTTTTTTCTGCTGCTCTTTTAATTGTTCTGATGCAGCAGCTCTTTTTGCCTCAATATTATCTGAATAACTCTTTGGCGTATCACCTTCAGCAATGGTTTTTCCTTTAGAGACAACCTTAATTCCAGAATCTGGAGAGGTGGGTGGAGTCTGAGACTTTCTATTCTTTAATGATCTCAATAGAGCAGATTTATCTGCAGGAGTGATTTCATCTGAAGCAGATTTATGAGATAAGCCTGCATTTTGCATTCTCTCAAGCAAAGCTGATTCGGAAATTTTTAAAACCTTTGAAAAATCTTTAACAGTTAAAGCCAAAATAAGTACCCTCTTTTAATTAAACCAATGTTCTCTTGCTTTCATAATAAGTGCTGATGCATCTTCATTACTTATTTCAATAATGTCCTGAAGTTCATCAACAGCTAATTCCGCTAAATCATCTTTATTTTTAATAGCTTTAGCTGATAATTTAGAAAGATTTTCTTCACTAATATCAAGATCAGCTAATGACTCTGCATCTTCTTCCTCGGCTGATATTTCTCCCATCGCCTCCATTAATGCAGCATCTTCAGCTGTAGATTTGACTCTTTCCATTTCAGCTGAATCAGTAATAATTTTAGCAAGTACTACATCCTCAGCATATGCAATATCATCAAATGTATTTAAACCTGCAGCTACAAGACCTTCAGCTATTTCTTCCTCAATAGATAGGCTTTCCATTAAACTTCCAAGAAATTCAGTTTGATCAACTTTCTCTTTAGCTTCAGCTTCTTCACTGCTGATAATGTTTAGATCCCATCCAACTAATTTGGATGCAAGGCGAATATTCTGGCCTCTAGATCCTATTGCTAATGCAAGATTGTCTTGATTTACTGCAATATCCATTGATCTTGCAGATTCATCCATAACAATAGACTCAACTTTTGCAGGAACTAAGGCATTTATAACAAGCTGTGCTGGATTATCATCATAAATAATAATATCAATACGCTCATTTCCAAGCTCAGCAGATACAGCTTGAACTCTAGAACCTCTCATTCCAACACATGCTCCAACCGGATCAATACGACCATCATTTGTTTTTACTGCTATTTTTGATCTAGATCCCGCATCTCTAGCAACACCTCTTATTTCAATAATATCTTCATTAATTTCAGGCACTTCAATACTAAACAACTCTGTGACCATTTCTGGACATATTCTACTTAGCATAAGTTGAGCACCTCTTCCTTCAACTTCTTGAATTTGAAGAATTGCTCTAATTCTGTCATTTACTTTATAAATCTCTCCAGGCATTAGTCTATCTCTAGGCAGAACAGCTTCAGCATCATAGCTAATATCTACAATAATATTGTCTCTAGTTACTCTTTTAACAGTTCCATTTACAAGACTATTTTCTTGATTTTTAAACATTGAGACCACTTTTTCACGCTCAGCTTCTCTGACCTTCTGAAGCATGACTTGTCTGGCGGCCTGAGTTTCAATTCTTCCAAAAGTAACATTCTCAATATTTTTAGTAAAAATCTCATTGAGCTCTAGCTCTGAATCTGAAACTTTTATATGTGTTTCAATGTGAAATTCTGGGTCATCTTCTTCTGAGACAATCCAATTTCTAAAAGTGCTGTATTCTCCAGATACTCTATCTATTTTTACATGCAACTCAGCATCTTCATGAAAATGCCTTTGAGATGCAGATGCAATAGATAGCTCAATTGCTTCAAAGATTAAATTTTTATCTAATCCTTTTTCATTTGAGACAGAATCTACAACTAATAAAATTTCATTACCTTCCATAATTTTCACCCATCCTTAAAATATCATCAAAACTTGGATTCAGACGACATAACTCTGTGTCTGAAAACTTAATTACATGGCTTCCATTTTTGCAATCAATAGTAAACTGATCTTCACTATGATCGCTAATCAAGCCTTCAAAATTTTTAACATTATCTTTAGCTTGTCTTAATTTAACTTTGAAGTTTTCACCTAAAAATCCATCAAGCTGTTCAATATAAAAAATCTTTCTATCTACTCCAGGAGTAGAAACTTCTAAAACGTAATCTTCTACAAAAGAGTCTTCTAGAGCTAGCTCATAATTAAGGTCTTTAGAGATATTCTCACAGTCATCTATATTAGCGCCTTCATCAGACTCAATATATATTCTTACTGTAGGTCTTCTCTTTCCTCTTAATATTTCGAGACCCCATAGAAAACACTCTCTGCTTTCTATAACAGGTTTTACAATTTCTATTATCTCTTCTCTATTCATTTCTTTTGCATACAAAAATGGGGCATATGCCCCACAATATAAAAATTACGTGGTAGCGGGGGCTGGATTTGAACCAACGACCTTCGGGTTATGAGCCCGACGAGCTACCAGACTGCTCCACCCCGCAACGCAGCGAAGGTGAAGTGTAATGAAATCAGGGTCCTAGGGCAAGTTAATTAAAACTTTTTTAGACGCAAAATAATAACTTGTTTATAATCCAACCTCTTTAGCCGAAGTGGTGGAATTGGTAGACACGCTAGCTTGAGGGGTTAGTGAGCGAAAGCTCGTGCGGGTTCAAGTCCCGCTTTCGGCACCATATAAAAAAATAGATACCCACAATATTATTTGAGATTTCAAAAAGTATTGTCATATATTATGACAATTGTTATAAATTAAAAATATATATATAATAACTTATGTTTAAAACTCTTAAATATCTCTTTTTACTCATGGTCTTATCGGCTGTATTAATTTTAATACTCTTAAAGCAACCAGTATTTCAAGATAGATTGTTAGAGATAGGGATTAAAAATATAACTGCTTCCGCTTCATATTTACCAGCACATGATTCTTTAACAGCAGTTGTTTGCGGATCAAGATCTCCTATCAACGATCCGAATAGAGCTGAGGCTTGTATCTTAATTCAGGCTGGAAATGACATATACATTTTTGATACTGGAAATGGTAGTGCGCAGAACTTAAACAATTGGAATACACCATGGAATAGAGTTAAAGGAATATTTTATACTCATCTACATTCTGATCATATCTCAGATATAGCTGATTTTCATCAGGCCACATGGATTGGTGGTCAAAGAGATAAAAAACAAAAAATATATGGTCCTGAGGGAATCCAAATGCTGACTGACGGCATTGAACTTGCGTACACAAAAGATTATTTTTTTAGAAATAAGCATCATGGAGATAAAATTGCACCAATAGATATAGCTGGCTTTAATACTCATACAGTAGATTTAGAAAATCCTATTTTGGTTGATGATGGTGATTTAAAAATTACTGCTTATAGCGTCTCTCATGATCCAGTTGATCCTGCGCTTGGATATAGAATTGATTATAAGGGGCGGTCAGTAAGTATTAGCGGGGATACTATATATGACAAAAACCTCATAAAAAATTCTAAAAATGTAGATGTTTTATTTCATGAGGCTATGTCTGTTGAATTATTAGAGGTTATTAACAAAAGTGCTATGGAAACAGGTAACTTTGTGGCTGAAACTGTTACTGTTGATATTCTTGACTATCACACCCCTATTCTAGATGTGGTCGAAGCTGCTAATGAAGCAAATGTAAAACACTTAGTTTTTTATCACTTACTTCCAGCGCCTAGAATTAACTTAATGGAAGATATTATGTATAGAGGTGTCGATGAAATCAGAGAGCATTGGACCTCTTCACACGATGGAACTATGGTTATTTTGCCAATTGGGACAGAGGAAATAGAAATTACATCTGTAAACTAGTTTCTTTTAGAAAATTAGCTGGTTGGAATTTCGTTTTCTTGAACTTCGTCAATTAGAATTTCTTCAGGAGCTTTG
>Ga0308010_1000386_pt1 | contig 31298 bp, 29 predicted proteins | sample Neamet129_FD_202368 | JGI IMG/M metagenome (GOLD analysis project Ga0308010, IMG submission 202368) | Marine microbial communities from water near the shore, Antarctic Ocean - #129 | ecosystem: Environmental > Aquatic > Marine > Unclassified | place: Southern Ocean | collected 2014-07-24 | reverse complement strand
CAGCGGCTTGGATGGGTCACGCTTGATTCCGAAAGACATCGAAAGATCACCGGGTCCCCATTCAGCAAATCCAAGTCCTGGTACTGAGAGAGTTTGTTCACAATTGGTGAGTGCCCGAACTGTTTCGATCTTTACTCCCAAAAGTAGTTCACCTTCAGGGTTGAGCGGCCAAGGGTCGGCTTTGTCGACATAAGTGTCGGCATCGATACCCCAAACAGGAGCGGACGTTGGTTGCGAACCGACTCCGCGTGTTCCCCGTTCGAGCCCGTATCCGACACCCTTCATGTTGATTGGGTAACGGCACGATTCGATGAACGCTCGTACTGCGTCTGGTGTTTCTGCTTGGCAAAGAAGAATTCCGTGAACGCCGCGGGCAAGAACCATTCGGAACTGCCATGCGTTGAATCGGATTATTTCTTCCGATGAACCCTCTACTGGTGTTTCGACGATTACAGGAGGGGTGCGGTGTCCGCTGTTGGTAGGACCACCATCGATGAGACCGTTCATGTAGTTGTCGAGTCCGGTCATATCGAACGCACCATGTTCCATGCCTACGTTGATGTAGTCGGCCCACGTGTGTGCATCTTTGAGTCCTTGTTCGTATGTAAGTACGTGACCCGTGTGACCTCCATCGTAATAGATCGGCTGGTCTTGCTCAAGGAGTTCGATTGCGCGGTTAATGCGTTTTGCCATGGTATTCCTGCTGGGAGCTTTTTGACTCCTGAGTTGCGACGGTAATGAAATCTTGGCGAATCGTACCGTTAAAATGGAATTTGTTAAGCAATTTCCAAGCTTGTGACTCACCGATAATTTGCGTAAACATCGTTCTTGCCTTAGTCGAGCAATTCCGCAACAGTATATTTATGCAGCGTAGTTGCTCGGGCGGACACTGAACGTGCATGCTTGGATAATAGAATCGGTAAACTGATGCATGCGTGAAGCACCATCATTACGACTAAATGGGCTTAAGGTTTTTGGCAATACGGACTAAACATAGATTTGTGCGAATGGGTTTCTCGTTTGGGATGAGTTTTGTACCGCTTGCAATGGTGCTGGGATTGTTGACGCCGGTTTTGGGGCCTGTGATAGACCATCACTACGCCGATCGTTCACCCGCTCACGCTCATGTATTTGTTGGAGAAGATACGAATATTCACGATCACTCGCTGGTCAATCACGATCATTCCTCCGGAGAAACGACCAGTGACGGCTTATCTGTCACCAGCACGTCGATAACGGGGTCTCATAGCCCGCTGACACTAGATGGAGCGGCTCTAGAGTCGTTAGTGCCAGATTTCGACTCTCACTTGGTCGCAATTCAGGTCGGCGAATCCTTCGTCCCCGACAACGAAACGATCGCTCCTTTGGATAGACCACCACGACGCGCCTAATTGCGCAATGTTTGGTTTATTCGAATCGTCTCAATAGAGATCGATTACTAGTTAGGAGCTAAAATGTCTCTGTTTTCTTATCGCACACGAGCTGCACTTTTACTTACTGTCCTTTTCGCTGTACTTGGAACCGGCACCGTACTCGCTCACGAGGGGCGAGATGTTGGTGACTATAACTTCGTCGTAGGGTTCATAAATGAACCTGCCGTCGAAGGAATGTTGAATGGGGTTTCACTGGGGATCACATCGCTGCTTGTTGAAGAGGTTCACGCCCACGATGACGGCATGGATATGTCGATGGGCGATGGAATGGCAACGGAAATCGATCTCGTATCGCACGGCGGAGTATTCGTCGACGAATTGGCTGCTGGTGATTCTTATGAGTTCATATTCGATCACAATTTCGAAGATCTAACCGTTTCGTTCCATGCTCATCCTATTGAGACCCAGGGTTCGATCATGATTGGTCACGACAATCCGACAGCGGCTGAAGTTGTTGTCGAGATTCACGAAAATGGTTTCGTCCCAGCAATGGTTATGATCCAGACTGGAACGGCGGTCAAATTCGAGAACCACATGAGTGAACAAACGGTTGTAATGAGTGGTCCTCTTAGTGATGTGACTCGAGAAGTCGACGCACCTGTTGCACTGAACGAAGTGATCGGTGTCACCACGCTTCAAGTTGAAGTAACTCACGTTGCATCATCGGTTTCGCAAATCATGGATTTGAACGAGGTCTGGAACTCACCGGGTCAGTACAAATCTCAGTTCATTCCGACTTCACCTGGTGCTTACAACTTCCGTTTCTTCGGCGATATCGAAGGGCAGACGATCGACGAGAGCTTCGAATCAAGCAGTACGACGTTTGACGAAGTGACTTCTTCTACAGAAATTCAATTCCCGGTTCAGTTGTCCGCACCTCGTGAAACAGAGAACGCCGCACGTGGCGCTATTGAAGCTGCCAACACTGCCGTAACGGATGCTTCAGATGCTGCCGATTCTGCTTCAAGTGCAAATACATTGGCTGTCTTTGCATTGGTTCTAGGTCTTATCGGATTAGTGCTCGGTGGATTAGCATTCCAGCGTTCGGGTAAAAAAGCGTAATTCACGCTTAGGAGATTAAAATTACACTGATTTCGATTGAAATGACTCGATTACCGTTACTCCATGGAGTTGGCGGACCGTATGACGAGGCGATTATTTTTGGTGGGATTGGTCTGCTTTTAATTGCGTTAGGTTTCCTCTCATGGAAGGCTAGTAAAAGCAAAGAAGAGCGACGGAAAAAGAGAAAGGCGCGACGTAAGCGTTGAGTCGATTGTTTGAACAAAACCCGCTAGTTTTCCGATCGTTTCTCGGGCTGATCGCTCTCGCATCAATATTCGTTTTGCTCACTTCTCAGAGCAAGAGCGTCGATGCACACGCCAACCAGATTAATTCGATACCTTCACCCAACAGCGAACTTGAAACTTCGCCCAGTCGTGTGGTTATTTGGTACAGCGAACCTATTGAAGAGTCGTTTAGCGTTGTGACCGTGTTGAACTCGGCTGCCGAGCGAGTTGACCTCGATGATTCGACCCGTGATCTATCAGAGCCATCGGTGATGTCGGTGGGGTTACCCGAACTAGAAAACGGCACTTATACCGTCATTTGGAAGAACCTTTCGTCGATCGACGGTCACAAAGTCATCGGTTCATTCGTATTTGCCGTTGGCGAGCCGCTATCGGCCGGGGCGGATATTGGAGCAGTCGAACAGCCGCTATTGCAGACTGTCGCGGATCCGTGGATCAGATGGGTGGTATTTCTTTCCGCAGCTATCGTGATTGGTGGACTAACTTTTGAGCTGGCGATCGGTATTCCGATTGTTTACAGCGGGGCTGCCAAAGATAGCTGGCAATCAGCAGGAGTTGCAGTTTCAGCAGCATGGTCACGAATCGCTGTGATCTCACTCGTGATGCTTGTAATAGGGATGCTTGGTCAGCTGTTGCAGCAAGCAAGTGTTCTTTCTGTAAATTCTGCATTTGCGCCTAATTTTGAAGTATTGAAATCAGTTGCGTTCGATAGTGGTTGGGGACGATTGTGGACGTACCGTCTGATCGCTGTAATCGGAATCGGGATTCTGTTCTTTCTTGCGAAACGCTCTGCTGTGCCTACCGGCGTGTACGAATCGGACGAAGAAGGTACCGAGCCTGAGATTGAAAGTTCACTAACGGCCGATTCAGTGACAGCTCATATTGCGACTGTTATTGGGTTGGTGTTCCTTGCTCTAATTGCCGCTAGCAGTCACAACGCTGCATCGCCGTCTGAGATCAAAATGCTTGCTACTTTTACTGATTTCATTCACCTCGTAGCATCGATGGTGTGGCTTGGTGGAGTTATTTATCTGGCAATTGCAGTTCCTGTGTTTATTCGTGAACTTGGTAGTTCAGAGGCGTCTGATCTGTTCGATTCAGCGATTTCTCGATTCACGGTTTTTGGATTGCTAAGTGCTGGCGTTTTGGTAATAACGGGGATTTTCTCGAGCTACATGCAGGTCACTGTTCCATCTGCGATAGCAACGCCGTATGGCTGGTTACTAGTTGGGAAACTGGCTCTAATCGCCCCGTTGTTCGGATTCGCTGCTTACAACGGCTTCAAGCTTGCTAAACGGTTCGGGGTGGGTGGCGAGAAGTCGCTTGGACGATCACTAGTGATCGAATCGGTGATAGCCGTTTTGATATTCGCTGTGGTCGGGTGGCTAGCGAGTTTAGAGCCTGCTAGGCAATACGCAGGGCGAACGGGAATTGGTGCTGATGAAAAAGCTGCTTATCACGATGTTGCTGATGGCACCGAGTTCGATATTAAGATTAACCCGGCTGAAGTTGGTGCCAACGATGTGATCGTTAGAATCACGAAACTTACTGGTGAAGCGATCGAAAACGCAGTCGATGTTCGCGTGCGTCTCAAATTCGTTGACGATGATTTGGGTGAACCTATGGTTTCGTTGGAAGATACAGGTGCCGGCATCTGGCGACTGAACGACGCTCGGTTGAACATCGCTGGCGAGTATCAGGCAGAGGTCGTGGTTCAGCGTCATGACGCGTTTGACTCTCGAACTGCGTTCAGATTCGATGCTCGATCAACCGCCACAGCTGCCGATTCGATCAAGCCTGACATCGATAGGGCGAATTTGTTGTTTGGAGTTCAACTTTTGCTGATCGGTGTGCTTATTGTTGTAATCGGTGTGAGAGGCAAGATCATACCTGCGATATTCACGAATTCTGGTGCACAAAAGGGGCTTATGGCTCCGGGTGTGGTGATCGCAGTTCTTGGATTGCTGTTCGTGTTGAACGTACAGGTTTTGCGGATTGGTCTAATCGAAGATATTCGTAATCCGTTCCCACCAACTGCAGAATCGGTGGCAATGGGTGAACCGGTATACGCAACGGCGTGTGCGGGTTGTCACGGTGTTGCAGGGCTAGGTGACGGACCGGCAGGTGCTGGACTTCCGAAGCCACCATCTGACTTGATTGTTCATGTGCCGCTGCACACCGATACTATTCTGTTTGAGTTCATTCGAGACGGAATAGCTCAATCCGGTATGCCCAGTCAAGACGGTACACTTACTGAATACGAAATGTGGAATCTGGTGAACTATCTACGAGCCGAGTTCGACACCCGTTAGAGCCGTCTACCTAGGCTTATAGTTCTATTCGATGTCGTTGGTAACTGCTGCGCCCGCTTCGACCATTGCTGAGATATCTGATTCGCTATAGCCAGCATCCAGTAAGACCTCGCTGGTGTGCTGTCCGAGCAACGGTGCAGGCTTGGTGATTCTTCCTGGCGTTCCGTATAACTTAGCGGCAAGCCCTATGTTTTTGGTCGTGCCAGCCGTAGGGTGTTCCAGAATGGCTTCCATGCCTCGATCTTGAACTTGAGGATCTGCCCATATTTGCTCCATATTTAGGATTGGACCTGCTGGCACGCCTGCTTCCTCAAGGATTACCAGCCATTCATCGGTGGTCTTATTGGTGGTATTGACCTGTAGCTCTTCTTCGAGCTTGGCGCGATTTACCAATCGGCCAGCATTGTCTTTGAACTCTTCGCGTGCGATGAGTTCTTCGCAACCGAATGCAATGGCGAGTCGTTCCCAGTTCGGCTGATTAGGCGCACCAACAATGATGTGCCCGTCGGACGTTTCTAGAGCCTGGTAGGGCGCAGAGTTACGGTGAGAAGACCCGAGGGGGCCGGCTACTTCGCCGGTGGCGAAGTAGCCGGCGGATTCCCATACCGTGTACGCAAGCGCTGCTTCGAGAAGCGAAATTTCCAAATATTGCCCGTTGCCAGTTTTGAGTTTGTTTATGTAGGCGGTAAGAATGCCGTAAACTGAGAACATTCCAGCATTCATATCGGCAATGGGCACACCGGCTTTCACGGGAGCAGTTCCTGGTACGCCAGTGAAACTCATGATTCCACTCATGCCCTGCGCAATCAGATCGTATCCACCACGCTTGGCGTATGGACCTGTGCGACCGAATCCAGATACCGAGCAGTAGATGATTCCAGGGTTGATCGCTTTTAGATCTTCGTAGCCGAGTCCCAGTCGTTCCATCACGCCAGTACGATAGTTTTCGATGATGATGTCGGCATCTTTGACGAGTTTTTTCATCGCTTCGACACCAGCTGACTCTTTAAAGTTGAGCACCATGCTGCGCTTGTTTCGGTTCATCGCCAGAAACGCAGCTGATTCAGTGTCGATAAACGGAGGTCCCATACGCCGGGTGTCATCGCCGCCGTTTGGCTTTTCGATCTTGATCACATCGGCGCCCATGTCAGCGAGGAGCATGCTGCAGAACGGGCCAGCGAGGATCTGTGAGCAATCGAGCACTTTTACGCCTTGGAGTGCTTCGGGCATGCCGTTAGGGTTCGGGAGAGTCTGCATGGTTTTCTTTGTAGTGGAGCTGTAATTTGAACGTTTCTAAGCGGATCGAATCTGACCGTGGAAATTCTATTCCGAATTTTCCAGTGCTGCGGTCTTATGCATGGCAAGCAGATGAACAATGAACTATGGGATCTTTCGGGTTTTACTGCCTCGTTTTTCATAACGCTTCACGTAAAATGCCGTGCATATTCAGATCATAGGAGATATACAACATGTTCAGCTTGGAAAATAAAGTCGTATTTGTAACCGGCGGTAACGGCGGTATTGGACTGGGTATGGCGAAGGGCTTTGTCGATCAGGGCGCATCGGTAGTGTTGGCTGCTCGAACAGTATCCAAGCTGGATTCGGCTGTTGCAGAGATAGCGGCGAGTGGTGCTGGAGATCGAGCGCTGGCGGTGCAGTGTGATGTCACTGACAGGCCATCGATCCAGGCGGCTCTTGACGCTACGGTTGAGAAGTTCGGTGGATTGGATATTGTTGTCAACAATGCCGGCACTAACAAACGAGCCGACGAGCCACATCTTCTTTCTGAAGAAGACTGGCAGGACGTTATCGACACGAACCTAACGAGCATGCACAGTGTGACGTCGCTTACGTTCCCGCTGATGAAATCACGTGGCGGTGGCAAGATCATTAACATTGGATCGATGATGTCGATATTTGGCTCAGCTTATTCACCTGCTTACGCAGCGAGCAAGGGCGGAGTGGTTCAATACACGAAGAGTTGTGCGATTGCGTATGCTAAGTACAACGTGCAGGTGAACGCAATTTTGCCTGGTTGGATTGTGACCGAAATGACTGACGAGTTCGGTCGATTATTCCCAGATCGCTATGCAGCGATTGAGGGCAGAACTCCGGCTGGACGCTGGGGTGAGCCTCAAGATTTGGCTGGAACGGCGATATTCCTCGCTTCGGACGCATCACAGTTCGTATCGGGCGTATCGATCCCGATCGACGGTGGGTATTCGGTGCAATAGGGAATAAGTACTTCGCTACTCTGCGTCAGCGCTTTTGAACATATTCTCGCGGTACCACTTCAGCTCTTCGACACTTTCTTTCACGTCATTCATCGCCAGATGTGTGCCTTTTTTGGACGGTGGACGTTCACCTTTTGGGTACCACCGTTCGATCACTTCTTTGAACGACGAAACATCGATCATTCGGTAGTGCAGGTAGTCCTCGAAAGTCGGCATTTCCTTGTGGAGGAAACGTCGGTCGACCCAGATCGAATTTCCACATAAAGGCGCCTTGCCTTTTTGAGTCCACTTCTTTACGAATTCGAGAGTCTGCCGTTCGGCTTCTGCGACATCGATTTCTGAAGCCTCGATACGGTCGAGCAGTCCTGATTTTTTGTGCTGATTAGCTGGCCAATCTTCCATGCGTGCCATTTCTTCAGGCGTACGGTGAATGGCGAGTTCAGGACCTTCGGCGAGGATGTTGAGGTCGGCGTCGGTTACGAGCGATGCGATCTCAACGATCACCTGTTCGTCGCCGAGACCAGTCATTTCAAGATCAAGCCAGACTAGATTCGTTTTTTTAGGCATTGGTCGATTCTAGGGGAGGAATGGTCGATGTGCTTGCTGAACAGTTGTATTCTTGAGGTTGGTTCTCATAGCTTCGGTTTCTGATCGATCTCGCTGGCTTTGTGTTGTTAACCTGCCTGCTGCGACGCTATACTCCGGGTTCGCACGATCCATAGGAATATCAGGAGAACCGGCTTGCCAACTAATCGTATTTTCTCGGCGAACAATGAAGGTCGAAAAGCGCATTTCTTGCAGATGCACTTTCCTTCAACCGAACTTGTTGAGCTTGCTCTGCTCGCTGGTATGGATGGTGTCGATCTTGACGGCGAACAAGGGCACTTCGATCTCTCGGAAATCGACGAGATATGTCGTGTAGCCAATGCTGCTGGAATGACGGTTACGGCTCGTGTACCATCGGTCGATGCGGTTCCAATCAAGCAGTATCTGGCGCGTGGCGTGCAAGGTATTCAGGGGCCTGGCGTTGAAAGCGGCGAGCAAGCGCAGGTTCTGTCGGATTCGTGCTACTACACTCCCGCAGGAAAACGATCGTGGGGGCCTGGTAGAGGTCACTACTACGACTACCTGCCGGCGATGAATGACAAGTTTGGCGGCAACAAGGGCTATATCGCCGATGCGAACGACAATATGTTCGTTATCGCGCAGCTCGAAAGCCAGAAGAGCATCGAGAACTTGGATGCGATTGTTTCGGTGCCTGGAATTCATTGCATAACGTTTGGTCAGAACGATATGGCGTCGTCTCTAGGCGTTCCGGGTGAGCCCAGTCATGAGAAGGTAAAAAACGCTCATGCCTATCTCGAAAAGCGTGCAAGGGCGGCTGGTAAGCACCTGCTTTCAGATCGCGTGAGCTATGTGCGAGCCACAGTGGCGCTACTAGATACGATGCGTGGTCATCTGGCCGAGCATCGAGATGATGCTGTGGGGCAGATCGAATAAACGCAACTAAACCTGTGGGAAGAGCGTAAATTGCGTTCGACTCGTTATTTCATACATCTACTCAATATTCGAGACCAAATACATGATCATTAAAACTCCTATTCCTAAAATTGAAATTGAACGTCCTTCGCCGGATTTGATAAAACGTCTGCAGGGAATTGGAAGCGCAATGGCTTCGGGTGAACTTAGGAAGCTTGGAATCAATGCATCGGTTCTCGACGGGATCAAGACGTTTACTCCTGGTACGACGGTCGTGGGACCTGCCATAACGCTTCAATACCTTCCAAAGCGTGAAGATCAATTCCCTGAAGGAGAATATCGAGATCCAGAATCACAAGTTCATCGCCACGCTTTGTACCACGCTCAGGCTGGCGACATCATCGTTGTCGATGGTCGAGGCGAAAACACGAGTGGTGTTTTTGGCGACATGATGCTGACGTATCTCAAGGGTCGAGGTGGATTGGGCATCATTATCGATGGTGCGATACGCGATATACGCGGTGCCAAAGAAACCGGCCTTGGTATTTGGCTCACCGGCGTAACTCCATATTCACACACCCAGACCGTCCAGTTCCCGTACGCCTACAACGTGCCGATCGACTGCGCCGGAACGCTCGTTATGCCTGGCGACATTATGATCGCTGACGATGATGGCTGTGTGGTTGTTCCAAAAGAACTCGCTGAACAGCTTGCCGAGGCGGGCGGTAAGCATGCTGAGTGGGAAGATTTCACGAAAATTAAGCTTTCCGAGGGTGGAGATCTTCGAAAGTATTACCCACTTTCTGACGAGGGTAAGGTTGAGTACGAAGAATGGAAGAAGACCAAAGGGTAACGTGTCGTTATTTCGGCTTTAGCCGGAAGATGATCGTTCTCTCACTTGGCAAGATAATAGAACTACACTGGAGCCCGGCTTATCGTCGGGTTCCAGTATTTAAGTACGTGAACTTTCTAGCAACGTGCTTTAGTTTGAGATTTTGTATTCAGTCGATCGTAGGGAAACGTAGATGCCATTCAACGTGGTGTTAGTCGCACCAGAAATACCTCAGAACACCGGCAACATCATTCGGTTGTGTGCGAACACTGGTGCACTGCTGCACTTGGTTGAACCGTTGGGGTTCGACCTAAGCGAGAAGGCATTACGACGAGCTTATTTGGACTATCGTGATCTTGCGAATGTGGTAGTTCACGAATCGTTCGAATCGTTCGCTGAATCTACAGACATGACCAGAGCGTTTGCTGCGACAGCTGGTGGGGTGACAACTTACGATCAAGTTGAATATTTAGATGGAGACACCGTAATTTTCGGCTCAGAGAGCAAGGGTTTGTCCGACGACGTTATCGCCAAATTCGCCCCTGATAGCCGAATAAAAATCCCGATGATGACATCCAACAGAAGCATCAATCTTTCAAATGCTGTTTCGCTGGTGGTGTACGAAATGTGGCGACAACAATCGTTCGCAGGAAGCGATGTTCCAACTCCAGATTCGAAACCTTATTTCTCTTAAGTTGATGGTCCAAGTTTAGGATTATTTTTCAAACCACTCGGAATCGAACGCTAGTGACGTCACGTGCCATAGATCGCCATCGTCCGCCTGTGGGACTTTCTGCATATACGACGACATGATGTCGTTCCACTCTTTGTTGCGAGGCGAGCCTTTGAATTTTTCAGGATCTCGTTCGAAATCGAAATCATCAGGAACTGTCAGGTACATGAACAGGTGATTTACACTTCGGAAAATCTCCATTCGTTCGATGCCGATCGCTTTGCGTTTTGTGTCGACTTCAGGCCACGCGTTGCGATGGTATTCCTCATACTTTGCAATAATTTTGGGATCGTCGATTAGGTCGACGACTTGTGCGATGGATTTCGACATTCGGTTGATTGCTCTCTTCTTACCGAGGCTGTGATTGCGTATACGACTGGAGTTGGTGCAGTAGGATGATCGCTCATTCTGTCATTAGGTCCGTACTCGGCGGCCCGCACTTGGCTTTTATTTGGAGGTTTGGATAGTGAACACGCAAGCGATTGTCGGATCGACGATTATCGATGGCACAGGTACCAAACCTGTTGCAAACGGCACGATTCTCATAAACGACGGGAAAATCACAGAAGTTGGATCTTCCGACACCGTAGTTGTGCCTCCAGATGCGACCACGATCGATGCGACCGGCAAGTTCACCATGCCGGGGATTATCGATTCACACGTTCACGTATCTCCAAATCAAGATCTTCCGAGTGATATTCGCCTAAATATTCGAGTCGGATTCAATGCCATCAACACTCTGCGTCAGTCGCTGGGTGCCGGGGTAACGACTGTGGTCAGCATCGGCGGCGGTCCACCGGCTGTTGAACTGACGAATGCCATCAAAGAAGGCTACGTCGATAGGTGTGCGAATCAAATTACGGCCGGTGTTGTGAATGCTTCCGGCGGACACGTGCGAGGAATTCATGCAGATGGTCCGTGGGAGATCCGAAAAGCTGTCCGAAAACTCGCTTCTGCCGGTTGCACAATGATCAAAACCGCTGCCACGGGTGGATTCCAGTGGGAGCACGAGCGTGTGCATTGGCCTGATTACACAGAGGAAGAGCTAACAGCGTTGGTCGACGAGGCTAGAATGCGCGATATGCCTGTCGCAGCGCATGCTCATGGGCACGAGGGATTGAAGTACGCAGTTAACGCTCGGGTGCACATGGTTCATCACGGTGCGTTGATCGATGATGAAGGACTTGAGGCGATTACGAAGGCGGATTTGTACTTCGTTCCGACTCTGTTTACGACGAATCGAGACCGTATATCGAATATCGAATATCCGTGGACGCGAGAACGGATGGAAGCGGCGTACCCGATTCACCGTCAGGGAGTTTCTAAAGCCTACAAGATGGGAACGAAAATCGCATTGGGTACTGATGGTGGTCCGGGTGATGCGATGATCGAACTATCTGAATTTGTCGACTGTGGAATGTCGCCAATGGATGCGATTGTGGCTGGTACTCGGAACACGGCGGATGCGTTGTCTATTCTGGATAAGGTTGGAACGGTAGAGCCGGGCAAAGATGCAGATTTACTGATTGTTGGCAAGAACCCGCTCGACGATATCAAGTCACTTCAAGTTCAAGACAATATCTCGCTAGTCATGACGCACGGCAAAGTTCAAACTACTTCCGAAGAGATGAAGACTTACCTTGATTCGCGACTGAGCGGACCGCCAAGGCGAATCGTTCGTGTGAACACGGAGATGTAACGACCCGATCTACCCTCGTTCGGCTTTGTCGTACTCGGCGTAGATGTATGGGTGCTCGGTATCGTAGTGGGTGAGCGTGTCGGGATTGTCGATACGGCCACTTGGACGAACGTCGTTGCCTTTGATTCCGTTGACCTTATCGCCTAGATCGTGACGGCATGATTCGATCAGGCCGGTGAGCCGTGCTACAACATCGGGATGCTGGTCGAATACGTTCACGGTTTCACGGATATCAGCTCTTAAATCGTATAGCTCATTGATCTCCTCATCGAGTTTGCGAACATGAAGCTTCCATCTGTCGTCACGTACCGCTTCGAGTGTGTTTCCGGCGTAGTAGAAAAATTCGCTGCGCGGCGACTCGGTTGGTTCAGTCGCGAACATCAGGGGCGATACATCGACGGTGTCGGTAGTTCGATCCTGTGGAAGTTCAGCTCCTGTCAGGCCAGCAATAGTTCCGAAGAAATCGATCGAAGAAGTAAGCTCGTTTCGTACTTCGCCAGCTGGAATTTTTCCTGGCCAACGCATGATGCACGGAACGCGTTGACCGCCATCCCATGTCTGTCCTTTTCGTCCACGAAGTGCTCCGTTGCTGCCGCCCTGATCCTGCAAACGAGATCCGTTGTCGCTGGTGAAAATCACGAGCGTATTCTCGTCGAGCCCCTGACGTTTGAGTTCGTCGAAAATAACTTCGGCAACCCAGTCGACGCCCGCAACACACGCTCCGTAGTCACCGTTTTCTGAGGCATTTACGAGATTTTCTGGTGCGTAGAGCGGAAGGTGCACATACATGTGTGCGAAGTACAGGAAGAAGGGGTTCTCTTTGTTGCCCCGAATGAACTTCACGGCTTCTTCTGCGTACCGTTCAGTGAGCGCACGAAGATCGGGTTGCTCTTGGATAACTTCAGCATCGCGAATCAACGGTAGCGGCGGGCGACTACGGAGTTTTTCGAGGCGATCGTGATCGTCGATAGTTGGATCGTCGACTTGGCGTCCCATGTCGTTGCTGTAGGGCAGTCCAAAGTAGCTGTCGAATCCATGATTCGTCGGCAGGAATTCTTCTTGATCGCCTACGTGCCACTTACCAATGATTTTTGTTGAGTATCCAACGTCTTTTAGTGCACCAGCAATCGTAGTCTCATCTGGGTTGAGTCCGATGGCATCACCAGGGAACAGAACATGGAAACCATCGAATTCTCCAAAGCCAATTCGCTGCGCGTAACAACCTGTGAGGAGTGCTCCACGGGAAGGAGAGCAGACGCCTGAGGCAACGTAGAAATCAGTAAATCTCACACCCTCGGCTGCCATATTGTCGAGCGCAGGGGTTTTGTTTATCTTGGATCCGTAAGAGCCTAGATCTCCGTATCCAAGATCGTCGCAATTGATTAGTACGATATTTGGCTGTGCCATTTGGCTCCCGTTTATATTTCACTGTTGCCCAGAAAACTTTAGACAGTGTGCACGTAAAAACAAGGCCAGAACAGTGATAGTGAAGTCATTTTTCGGGCAACCGATTGGAATCGGAAGTGGCAACTGAGATATGGTCTTGTTATATCGTCTCGTTAAATAGGACGGTTCTTGGAGCCGTTTGGAGTCTTATCAATGCTGTTCTTCCTGCTCGCAAACCTGACCGATGATGGCCTACAGGCTTGCGTTGAAAACCCTGATGCGTTCGCTGAGGCGTGCGACAGCATCAATGTGCCTGGTGCACGTTTGCTTTCGAGATACGCCACGTTAGGCCAGTACGATTTCGTAGTTTTGGTGGAAGCTGATAGTGCCCAAACAATGTCACGGCTATCGGTGGTGCTTGGGGCGAATGCGCACGTTCACGTGGAGTCGATGCAGGCTATAACGGCTCATCTGATGTCGGAGCGAGAAGAAAAACTCATTCACACAGGAAATCCAGCGAAAACTTCAGTTCCAGTAGAACCCGCCGAAGCGGCGAGTTAGCTGGTTGGAATGACGTATACGTGTGCGCTTCATTGACGACTGATTTCATATTAGTGCGGCGTTTTCTTGCAACAGCTGAGTGATTCGGACAAATCCTGAAATATTGCGTCCGATGCTCAAAACCTTCGAGTCGTTCGTCAATAGAATCATCATGCCATCGTCTTTACTGGTATTTATTTCCGGAATAGCTATGGTGCTTGAAGACATATTTGTAACTATTGGGATTATCGGCACCGTGGCGACGATAGTCATAGGAGCAGGTGTGTTGAGTCCACGCATGCGCAAACAGGACGCCATTTGGCATCGCCACTTCGTATAATCGTTAGATGTTTATTGGCAATGTTGAAGTAAAAGGGCTGGCGCGACTGGCCCCAATGGCTGGAATTTCTAACGCTGCGTACCGCATGGTCGCCCGCGAATGCGGGAGTGCACTTACTACGAGCGAAGAGATAGATGCGACAGGTCTGACTCGCAAGAATACGAAGACCCGTTACGACATTGCAAAGTACCTTCCTGAAGAGAAGCCAATTGCATTGCAGATTCTCGGATCCAATGCCGAGACACTAGTGCCTGGTGCACAGTGGCTGCAGGATCAGGGTGCCGACATCATCGATCTGAACATGGGTTGCCCAGTTCAGAAGATCACGAAGACAGGTCGCGGCTCGGCGATGATGAAGGATGTGGCGAAGACCGCAAAAATCCTCGAAGCCATGCGTGCTGTACTTACTATCCCATTTACGATAAAAATTCGCAGCGGTTGGGATGAAGAGCACCTAAACGCAGTTGAAGTTGCGACGATGGCCGAAGACATTGGAGTGGATGCGATTACTGTTCACCCGCGAACTCGAACACAGCAGTTCACGGGGCTTTCCAAGTGGGACATGATTACCCAAGTCGTAGATGCAGTGAATATTCCAATTACAGGCAACGGCGATGTGAAGTCGATGTCGGACGCACGACGTATGGCATCTGAAACGGGCGTTGAGTCGGTGATGATCGGCCGAGGCGCCATGGGCAAGCCTTGGGTGTTCGACGAGTCGTTTGAGGGGCTTTCAGACCAGGCCAAGTACGAATATCAGACGCGAGTCGTTAACCGCCACACTGAACTCATAGTCGAGTTGTTCCCTGAGCACGTCGGTCTAATTCAGATGCAAAAGCACCTGTCGTGGTACGCCGGTGGCCGAGAACGAGTTCGTGCGTTCAGGGTCGAACTTTTTGGGGCGAATAGCTACGAAGAGACACGAGATGTGTTCGACCGCTATTGGGCGTCAGTCGATCCTTCGATTTCCGAACAGCCAAATATGGCTGCTGTTTAGCTCGCGGCGCGTTTCGCTTGGCGACTGTTAGTCGCTAGAAATTCCATACGATTTGCACCATCAATAGTAGGATGATGATCAATGTGGTTGCGACCGCCGGAACTGTTAAGTATCGTCACCAAAGCGCTAAGCTCCCACTATCGGCATACCAAGCGGAAACGCACGAATCACCTGCTGTAAATATTCGGTACTAATCGTTTGTGAGCCATCAGCGTCGGCCAATAGCCCATTGCACTAGACGCGAGTTTGGTGCGCCCTGTGGGGATCGAATCCACGACCTGCGGATTAAAAGGCAGTGTCACACTACGATTCGGCTACCGATACTTACGTTCATAGGGCCTGAATCTACAGCGAAGTCACCTGAGTCGACTCGTTCGGATCCTGACGATAACGGCCCGCTGTTGGCTGCGCTTCGCCACTATCATCCATGGACCAGAACACATTGTGATCCCAGTTTTCGTCGGATCGGTCAGGGAAGTCTTCACGGTAGTGGCTACCTCTGCTTTCAGTACGATGCAGAGCGGCTTTTGCCATTAAGTCGGCAGTAAATACCAGATTGTCAGTCTCGAGAACCCGGAGTAATTCATCACTATTGGTGACCGCCACATCGCGTAACAGCTGTTTTCGTAGCGAGGAACACTCTGATTTCATATCTTCGAGTAGTTCTGCATCACGCACTGCAATCAAAGATTTACCCGCTCGTATTTTGAGCGTCTTCCTGATCTCGAACCATGAGCCTTCGCCCGACCCGTGGCCAAATCCATTCATTCGGCTCATTGCTGGCTCAAGTGAGCTTTCAGTAAATTCCTTGTTCCCAGCACTACCAGCACGTTCTGCAGCCCGCTCCCCTGCTCTTTTGCCAAATACGTTGCATGCGGCGAGCATTCCTCCACCGAGTCGATCTGCGCCATGAGGTCCTGCGATCGTTTCGCCAACAGCAAACAATCCCGGCACCGTCGATTCGCCGAATTCGTTGACTCGGATACCGCCGTTAATAGCGTGCGCCGAATGAGCAATTTCAAGTTGCTCGTCTATCAATTCGATCGTTGCGGGAGGTGGATGGTGCTGAGGTCGCGAGGGTTTTACTTTACTGAGATCGACTCTGCTAAAGTCGACGGTGATCGAATTGCGCTCACCGCCATTCCCGGCTCGAAGTTCGCACTGAATTGCGATATCGAGCCACTTAGAAATGTCCCTCGTGCTGTAGGGGTAGTGATGAGTGCGTTGCTCATAAACGTCCTCGACTCGGATCCCTGCTGGCAGATATTTACTGAGGAACTCCTCTCCAGCAGCATTTCTAAGAACCGGATTGAGCGTCCACCAAGGTCCACCACCCATCGGTGGGGTACCTTTTACTTCCCTCACCATGTATTGCATAAATTCCAGATTGACGAGTTCGGCGCCCGCACGAAAAGCCATTGCGTAGCCGTCGCCAGTGATGTCGCCCGGCGTGTGGCTCAAAGGGAACATTTGGGCAGCGCCACCGGTCGCCATTATCACCGCCGCAGCTCGATAAAATACGGTCGCTCCATCGCCATCGAGTCCTAGCGCGCCAGTGCATTCACCGTCATCGACTATTAGATCGACGATAGTGACGCCTTCATGCACTTCAGCGTTGTGTCGTCTCGCTTCAACCGCCAGCGATTCAACCATGTTGCCGGTATGTCCGCCGGATTTACTTGCCATCATTCCGTGGGCGCGTGGCTGCGACGCGAAGCACGAGTATCCCGAATAGTGTTTCCGCTTGCGCTCAGGGTCGGCGAGAAGTTCGAATCCCCATTTTTCAAGTTCGAGCAAACGCTCAGGCGATTCTTCAGAAAGTATCTTGGCCATCCGGGCATCCGCCATTCCGGCCGCAGCTGTCATGATGTCCTGATAGTGAACTTCAGGACTGTCCTCACTACCCCCACATCCATCTGCCGCCTGCCACGCCGATCCGACCCCGATGGAGTTCATACCTGGATAGTTTGTGGAGCCAGACTTCCCAAGTTTCTTCTTCAGCACCATCGTTACCGAAGCACCGTTCGCTGCAGATGCAAGGGCCGCTCGAGAAGCTGCGGCACCACCACCGATGACAAGCACATCTGTCACCTGAGTTCGAGCTGGCTCGATTCTAAAAGATGTTCTCAATTCGTAACCCCAGTAGCGATAGTGCCTGATTTTTCGAGCCGAAAAATATCGTTTTCAGATAAACCGAGCTCAGAGAGGATTTCCGCCGTATCTTGCCCAATATCGGGTGCACCGCGTTTTACTACTCCAGGCGACATCCCCATCTTGACCGGCACTCCAACATGATTGTGCACTGCACCCGACTGGGTCGTCGTTTCGACGATCATCCCATTGTGTTTAACTTGCGGCTGCTCAAGAGCCATTTTTGAATCGAGAATCGGAGCCGTCATAACATCAAATGACTCAAGGGCAGGAATCCACTCTTCGGCCGATTTCTCTGAAATCTGATTTTGAAGAAGATCATGAAGCTCGGCGGCGTGATACGACAGATTTTCCTCGGAATCGAAGCGCTCATCCGTTGATAAATCTACGATTCCCAACGCCTCGCATAGGTTCGCCAGTGGATTCGCCTTGAACAAGGCTGTGACCACGATGTAGTCGGTCTTGGTTTTGTATATACCACCATCGAGTGGATTGGCTCCGTGCATTGGAGTTCCGGTGGGAAGAGGATTTGCAGCCCCAGCAACCTGCCACGCCTGCATCCACATCATTCCGTCGAGAAGAGAGACTTCGACGGTTTGGCCTTCCCCGGTCGATTCGCGTACAAATAATGCCATCAAAATCCCTTGAACTAGCAGATTTCCGGCGGTCATATCTGCGACGGGCAGTGGAAGCTTTCTCGGAACACCACTGGAATCTGCGTTGTTGTACATCGCTCCACTCAACGCATCGGCTACCGTCTCGTGCCCCGGCTTGCGAGCCTCAGCCATCGGACCCGACGTTCCAAATCCAGTTCCTGTTGCGTAGATTATTCGCGGATTGCGTACTTTAAGTACTTCGTACCCAAGCCCAAGTGATTCCATGACACCCGGTCTGAAGTTATTCACAACTACGTCTGATTGGTCGGCAAGTCGGAGAATTAGATCGATACCTTCTGCCGACTTCAAGTTCACTGCGAGTGAACGCTTGTTTCTATTCAGTGCTGCGTAACTCAGACCAACGCCGTCCTTGAACGGACCAAATGCCCTTGCCAGCTCGCCTGATCCGGGACGTTCGACCTTGATAACGTCTGCACCGTGATCAGCCAGCACCGCGGTTGCAGCGGGGCCCATGATGACCTGAGTGAAATCAAGAACTTTGATATTCGAAAGTGATCTGATAGCCATCATTAGGCGTCTTCCCATTCAGGTATGCGTTTTTCAGAGAAAGCCTTAGGACCTTCGGTAAAATCGTTCGATGCTTTTAAGCGTTCGAACATGGAATACTCAGTATCCAGCACATCCCAATAGGGTTCGTCTCTGCCGAGAATTGCCGCCTGTTTCGCGGCCTGAAGGGCCTTTGGCGAGCATTCCAACATCTCGTCTGCCATGGCGATTGCAGATTTCATAAGCTCATCTGATGAAACAACCGTATTCACGATCCCAAACTCTTGGGCACGATCAGCCGAGATAAACGATCCGGTCAGTATCATCTCCATGGCAAGTTTCGTGGGGATGGCTCGGGCCAGACCTTGCACTCCGCCACCATCTGCCATTAGGCCTCGTTTTGCTTCAGGCAATCCGAATCGAGATCTATCAGAAGCTATGACAACGTCGCACGCCATCGCCAGTTCAAGCCCGCCGCCCACCGCGTAGCCATCGACTGCGGCGATGACGGGTTTCCACAGACCAAATTTAGGATGATTAAAAGCGTCTTCACGAGTCTCTTCAAAATCTCGAATCGAATCGGCGTTTTCGGTGCGCCACTTAAGGTCGTTTCCAGCGGAAAACGCCCGACCTCCAGTGCTGGTCAATATAGCGACCCAAATAGAAGGTGTATCTCGAACAATTTTGAACGCATCCGACATCGCTTCAACAAGCGGTGGGTTCAGAGCGTTCATTGCCTTGGGACGGTTCAGCGTGATGGTCGCAAGATGTCCATCGAGATCAAAATTTAGTACGTCGAACATTGTCACCACTCAATCTTTGGAAATTGCTTTCCGAAAAATTTCTCCAAAACAGGAATTCGGACATCACATTAGGCTACATTCGCCGGGCAATCCGGCAAGGGCTGCTTCACGTAGATTCGGAACTAGAAATTCTACTCTCAGATTACGATAGTACCTACTTAGAGGGACTTCGATACTCCTTGGAAATCACCAGAATTAGAAAGCCACCGGCATGCCGGTGGCTTTCTAATTCGAAAAAATTCGAGTTTGGTGCGCCCTGTGGGGATCGAATCCACGACCCGCGAATTAAAAGGTAGTGTCTCCGCCTTGGATCACCAGATCGACCGGATTTTGTCAGAACTCAGTGCTCCGGTCGAAACTAGATCGACCTGAATACATCATCGGTCACTGTATTTAAGCTGAGAGCTCGGTCATTAGAGTTGACCATCTGTCGGTGAAAATCTTCCGTCGAACATCCGCCGGGACATGCTCATTTCCCGCTGACTGGACTCTCAAATAATTTCGTAGTTCGTCGAAAGCATTGCAGAGTCGGCTGGCGGGCTCGAACTTTGCGAAGCCGAGCATCGGGTAATAGCGCTGCTTTATCGATCTATGGTCTTGCTCGATACGATTATTCAAATACTGATTGTCCCGATGCAAGACCTTACGACCAACGATCCAACGGATTGCCTTTGTGTAAGCAGGATGTTTGTCTGTCGTCATCCGCAATGGCTTACGCCCTGCACTATCGATCAGACGGCGTAAGAAACGTCGCACAGCATGTTTGTCTCTGTGCTCACTGAGCATGGAATCAAGCATATTTCCTTCTCGATCGATAGCGCGATAGAGGTAACGCCAATTGCCACTTACTTCGATATACGTCTCGTCCAGATACCAGGAACGACCGGCAATTCCACGCCGTTTCGCACGAAGATACTCACAGACCAACGGAGCAAATCGAAACTCCCATACTCGGATTGTTTCGTAGCTTAGTTCGAAACCTCGCTGCAACAGAAGTTCAGCAACATCGCGAAACCCGAGCTTGCATCTAAGTCGCCAGAGAACAGCGAGTAAGACGATGTCCGTCGGGAACTGGAGATCATTGAACGGGGTACCTGAACGTTCGTTGAATCGCCTGTCGCAGTCTTGGCAATAGAAAGTTCGATAGCCAAGTGAGGTTCGATATTTTCTCTTCGAAATGGACGTAGATAGGCAGTGTGGACAGGACATAAACAAGATTTCCTCAGCAAGTAAGGAATGATGCTATTCTGCCCCGACACCGAGTTCCGACAGAACCGTCATCGAGGAGTGAGTATCGCCACTTACCCGTTCGGTACCCATTTCAGGACGTGCGTGGCAACTGCCACTACTTCACCCTTTTGGTTGACCACTTCGACCGCCGCAGATGACCGCCGGTGTTCTTTGTCGATTTCCGTTACTTCGTAGTTCACTGTGATCGTGTCGCCAAAGTAGACGGCACCGAGAAACCGCACGCGGTCATATCCGAGCGACACGGCGGTTTCATCCGGAGTTGGACGAGAGTGCTTCCTTAGAATCGCGGATGATGCAGTCGACATGTAACCGACTAGCAAAGCACCATGCGCAATCCGGGCACCGTACCCGCTTTTGCGCATGTACTCCTCGTCAACGTGGTTCGGCGCGAAGTCGCCAGTGATACCAGCGAACCCATACACATCCGACTCACTAACAGTTTTCGAAAACGAGGCGCTTGCGCCAACATCAATCGGAAAGTTTTTTGTCAATAGAAGTCCTCAACATTCAGTGAAAGAAAACGTACCACGCGCACCTAAATAAACCTCGACCTCTCCTTCGCTAAGCTCATCCAATCGTGAGAATCCTGAATCTCGCATATCGTCTAGTGACGACGTTTCAGCGTACTCAGGATGTGATCGTAAAAACCGCTCCCGCATGGAATCCGTATTACTGCTATTAATATGCTCATACTTCGAGTTTTGGGCTTTCCCAGTCAAGATATATTCCGAGTATCTAAGTGCTAATTACACAATTTTGTAGTGCGGCGCGCTGGTGGGTTGGGCGTGTTCGATTAGGAATGTGGTGAACGCTCGACCCTGTTCCAGATCCCTCGACTGCGATGACTTCGCTCGGTAAGTTGATTAGTGGCAATGGGTCGTGAGTATCCAACATCGCGATTTTACCCTCACCCCAGCCCTCTCCCACTGGGAGAGGGTGTAAAGCACCGCAAGAACTAAACCGTTGGTAGCGGCATATCGTCGCCGGTTTCGTCTTGCCAGATGCGGATTCGAGCTGCCATCTGGCGAATTCGATCCTTGTGTTCCGGTTGGTTGAACAGGTTTGTGAGTTCAGATGGGTCGGTGTTGAGGTCGTACAGTTCACACTGATCACCGGGCGAAAGATTCAGCTTCCAGCGATCACCAGTCACAACTCCACGCCACGGAATCGCAACCATTCGATTGATTTCTGGTGAGCCTAAATTGCGGTCGCCCATACCGTTCCACTGAATGAATACGTCGTTGTCTGAAAGATCTTCTTCGCCACGTAGAACAGGTCGAAGCGATTTGCCTTCAAGGTGATCTGGAATATCGCTGCCTGAAAGATCAAGCAATGTTGGAACAAGATCGACTTGTCCGATAGAACCAGGGATTCGTTTTGGTTGCATATCGGTCATCCACGGGACGTACATCAGGAACGGCACGTTGGAAGCTTCTTCGTAAAGCGCGCGCTTCTCGAGCATTCCGTGATCGCCAGCCATCTCACCGTGCTCGCTAGTGAACACGACGATGGTATTGTCGGCCTGTCCGCTTTCTTCGAGAGCTTCGAAGATTTTTCCGAGTTGGTTGTCGACTAGAGTTACGTTTGCAAAGTACTTCGCACGAAGCGTGCGGAAGCCTTCTTCGGTCGTGGTGTCGTGGAAATCTCCTCCGGCTTCACCTAGAGGATTATTACCACCGCCCATGTAGTAGTCAGATCGTAACCGGTTCACGAGCGAGCCTGAATCGGGTCGAGTGCGGAAACCGGGACCTACTTCAATTTCATCTGGATCGTAGAGATCGTTTAGCGGACCTGTGTAAGGCGGGTGCGGCTCGAAGAAGTTAACGTAGAGCATCCATGGCTGATCGGCGTGCCTGCCTTCTGGATATTCAGTGATGAACTTCGATGCAGTGTGACCCAAGAACGCTGCCTGAGTCTGTTCTGCAGTTAGCTCAGTCGTCCCTGTCCATGCTTCGTAGGACATCGACATTGATGGTGGCTCAACTCCGTGATCGATGAGCCACTGGTTGTAAGGAGCTTCTTGATATCGGTATTCCTTGCGAGTAATTCGTACTCGCTGGAAGTCTTCAACCGCCTCCCATTTGTCGAATCCGTGCTGGGCGGTCATATCATCACCCAAGTGCCACTTGCCCATGTGTGCGTTGTAGTACTCGTCATCGATCATGTCGCCGATAGTCTTAATGTCGCGTGAAAGCGGGATATTGTTTCGCTGTAGACCAGTTCCGTACGGGTACAAGCCCGTCATGATAGACGCACGAGCCGGTGTACAGACTGGCTGGGTTACGTAAGCGTTTTCAAATACGAAACTCTTCTCGGCGAGCTTGTCGAGATTTGGGGTTTTGATCCAATTGTTACCGTAGGCAGCCATCGAGTCTCGACGCTGCTGATCGGTAAGGATGAAAAGGATGTTGGGCTTACGTTCTTGCATTTTTTACTTCTAGGTTTCTAGGTGGTTTGCGTAAGTTGTGCGAATTCACTGAAAGTCAGAGTCTACGTGTTACCAGCCACCGGAAGGTTACGGCAATCCCGCCCGCGCGTAATCATGTGCGGGATGTGCGAGAGTAATCTCTAACTATGGGACTAATTTTGCACGAACAACTTGAGACTGATAAAACTCGGCTAACACCGCTGGCAGGTGAAATCTCTGATGCGATGATGGCGATTGAGGGCGATTCGCTGCTTTCGGAGTCACGTCTCAAATTCCCGCGTCTATTCCAAGCGCCGCCAGTGAGGCACGACGATTATCTTCAGGCAGTTTCACAACGCTTGCAGTACGAACCGGGACAGGTTGCCTGGTGGGGATGGTTGTTCTTAGAAAAAGAATCTCGAAATGTGCTCGGTACGCTTGGCGTCAGTGGGCTGCCTAGCGATACAGGTGCAGTTGGGATAGCGTTTTCGATCTACTCGGATAAAGAGAATCTGGGATGCTACAAAAGCCGTAGTCGATTGGATTCTGGCGCAATAATGCGTGAAGTCGCTCAGGGTGACGATTCATCCGAAGAATTTTGCAGCCGTTCGAGTTGCTCAATACTCGAAGTTCGAACTGAAGGGAACGTTTGTCGACAATGTTGTTGGCGAAGTTCACTTGTACGAGGCTAAGAAGCGCGTGATCGTGCCTCCGCCTTCTGCACTGGTCTAGTCGTTTCGTTACTACCATTGCTAATTGTCATATCGATTCGTGACCTCAGACTGATATCACCATAGAATTACTTCATTGTTTATTTCGTGGGTGCCCATGGAAGTTATGCCGGTATGGATGCCGGCTTGGAGATTTAGTTGACCGATAAGCCAGTTGAAACCTCAGAAGTTAAGTTCGAATCGTCGGCTAAGAAGAAGCGCTATACTCGACCGTGGGGCTCATACGAAGTGCTCACCAGTGGTCCTGGATTCCAGACCAAACGCTTGACAGTGAAGTCTGAAAAACGACTTTCCTTGCAATGGCACCGACACCGTGACGAAACGTGGGTTGTGGCCCGCGGTACAGCGGAAGTTACAGTTGGTGAAGAGCAGCACACGCTTGGACGTGGCGAGACAATGTTCGTTGCTCGCAATATTCACCACCGGATAGCGAATATTTCAGCGGTTGAGCCTTTGGAGATCATCGAGATCCAAACAGGCGATTACTTAGGCGAAGACGATATCGTTCGAGTAGAAGATGACTTCGGTCGAGCTGAGTAGGCTTTGTCTCTGCATCTGTCAGGTATAGTGCCGCATCTCAGGGTTGGCGGGACAAACGCAGACTTTTATTTTCGACAGAATTCATTGACGCCCAATTGCGGATCGCCAATGAACGGGGAGAGATTCGATGGGCCAGCTTCTAGTAGACGATAAATTTCCGGATATCGAATTGTCGATTGCCGGAGGTGGCACTATGTCGCTTCCAGGCGATGTGGCTGGTAGCTGGACCTACGTATTGCTCTATCGCGGAGGCTGGTGACCGTACTGCACTCGGCAGTTAGCCGATGTAGAAGCTTCGATTACTGAACTGAACGAACTCGGTATCAAGATCATTGCCGGAAATACGGACGGCGATTCTGATACAGATCAAACACATTCGGATCACGATCTTTCGTTCCCAATTGCGCACAGTGTGCCGGTTGAAGTCGGCGAGAAGATTGGCGCTTGGATTGGCGAGCGACAGGGTGAGCCGATGATTCAGCCGTGCGAATTTGTACTGCGACCCGACGGTACTGTGGCTGCCTCGTTGTATGCAACCACGCAGCTAGGCCGAATGAATCCGTCCGAGGTTGTTCGATTCGTGAAGGCGCGAATTTAATAGAGCGTCACCTAGACGGTTCTTGTCGGCTTAGTGACTTCACCCTCACCCCAACCTTTTCCCACTGGGATAGGGGGCGAACTCGATGGGCCTACTTCAGTGCCACTGAACCGTCTTCTCGGATTGGTGGCGCTACTAGGGCAGGATCGAATGGGTGCATCGCGGGGGCGTCTTCGTTGAAGATGACTCCAAGTCCCGGCTTCTCTGACGGCGTGTACCAGCCGCGTTCGAGCTTGATGATCTCATCGGTCATATCTCGGCGTGGCGCAATCTCTTCCTGCACCGATTCCTGAACGTCCCACGATGGCGATGAAGTGCCTATGGCAATGCATGCAGCAGTAGCGATTGGCCCTTGGAAGTTGTGCGGGCAAATCTTGATGTGATGCGCTTCAGCGATTGTTGCGATCTTCTTCACACCCGTAATTCCGCCTGCGACAGCGATGTCGGGTTTGAAGAACGCAGGCTTCGCAAGTTCTGCGTACTCACGGAACTCCCAAATGCCCATATTTCGTTCACCAACTGCGAGCGGGAGTCGCATTTTGGCTGCGACGTCGCCCATAGCTACAACTGAATCAGGAACGATAGGATCTTCGATGAAATAGGGGCGCAGCTTGGCGACTTCTTCGCAGAATGCAATCGCTTCGTGCGGCTGCATGTTGCGGTGAATTTCGATTCCTATGTCGAAGTCCCAACCGACGGTTTCTCGAACGGCCTCGACCATTTCGACCGCCAAACCGATCATCCTGGTGTAAGTCAGCTCAGCCCAATTTTCAGGCATTGGAGTGAACTTGAGAGCGGAAAATCCCTGGTCGAGAGCTTTCTTGGCTCCAACTGCGCATTCCTCTGGAGTGTTGCCACCGATTCCTTGCGCTATACCGCGTATTTTATGACGAACTTTTCCGCCCAGAAGATCCCAAACTGGAGCCTGAAGTCGCTTGCCCTTGATGTCCCAAAGCGCCATATCTATGGCACTAATCGCTCCACCGATGCTGTTTCCTCGGAACGCCGAGTTATAGCGCCAGAGGTAGCTCCAGATGTGCTCAATATTGCCAGCGTCCATACCGATCAGCGCATCGGAGAATCCGTGAATGGTTGCCTCTGCGGCTTTCGGATATGACCAGTAGCACGACTCACCGATGCCTTCGGTACCATCTTCCGTGGTGACTTTCACCACTAGATAACGGGACACAAAGAACGTTTCTATTTTCGAGATTTTCATTTGTTTTTCTTGGGTTCATACATGGCTAGCAAGGATCGTGATCGTGTTAATACAGAGCCGGGGCTCCTAGATATTCCAGTGGGCGTTGATGCTGGCTTCGTATTGGGCTGTTTCTTCGTTTTCGATCTCTGCGACGGTTACGGGGCGACCGAGTACCGACGATTCGAGAGCAGCGTTACAAACTGCGAGGTCTTTGCGACCGACGTAGGCATCGACTTCCGGCTTGGTTCCGTCGGCAATACATTGCCCTAGTTCGTAGTATTCGAGCGCAACTAGGAAGCGGTCAGCGTCTTCAAATGGCGTGTCGTACGAACCGAGCCGATCGCTACCGAATAGTCGTGCTGGCAGTTCGTCCAAATGGAAATTGGGAACGAGTTCGAGAACTTCATCGCCTGTGACTTTTCCTACACCATCGATGGTGAGTGTCAGCGGGTCGCCTCGACGCTGCTTGGCGGGCTCCATCGAGCCTTTGCTGCCGTAGATCATTCCGTACTGAATTGGTTCGCCATGAGCCGCCCAGAACGATGTCCACTGACCGATCGCACCGCTCTTGAACTTGAGTGTCGAAATGACCATATCTTCAGCTGTGGCATCGATTTCGTCGGGAACTTCGTTCGCCCAGTGGTCGTAGAAGTTGGCGACGCCGATTTTTTCGCCCTTGTATCGCTTGGGTTCCCAGATTTTCGATACAGCGTAGACCTCTTCGATATCGCCGAGGTAGTACATCATCTGATCGACAGCGTGGACACCGGCATCAACAAAGATTCCACCGATGTTCTTGTAGTGTCGCCACGGCCAAATGATGATGTCGTTTCCGCCCCGAGCCGATCCTAGAAGAAAGCTGTAGGGATCGCCGATAGCTCCAGAATCGAGAAGCGCTTTGTTGAGTCGACACATTGGGTCGCGTCGTTCTTGCTCACCAACACTGAGCACTTTGCCGCTTCGCTTCCAAGCGTCGATAACTCGATTACAGCCTCGAACTGTGAGCGAAAGCGGTTTTTCGCAAAGAACGTTGTAGCCTAGATCGAACGCCATTTCGGCGACGAGATGATGTGATCCAGAATCGGTGGTGATATCGACCGCTTGGATATCGGGTCGCATCTTCTTCATTGTTTCCATCGAGGTGAAGATTTCGGGGCGACTGCCGAGCATTTCCTCGGCTTTGTCAGCGAGGTGAATGGCATTTTCTTCACGGGTGTCGCATACCGCAACGAGTTCAACGTTGGCCATGCCGCTTTCGTAAAGAGCGCCAAGCGCACGTAAATGTCGGCCACCCATGCCGCCAGCACCGATTATCGCAATTGGAATTTTCACCATTAGTTTGATCCCTTTTTATCGGTCTTGAACGCTTCCGTCGAAGCCGATTGGGGTGTCGAGTATTTTTGGATTTTCGGGTCCGGAAAGGGCTGCTTCGTTTAGTTCGATACCGAGTCCTGGTCCTTCTGGAACGATGAGGTATCCATCGACCAGTTCAAGCGGAGTTACAAGTAGATCGCTTTTAGGTGGCTCCGATTCGCCTGTGTATTCCTGAAGCGCAAAGTTTGGAATACAGGCGTCGAGCTGAACACAGGCTGCCGTGCTAACTGGAGAAAGAGGATTGTGAGGAATGACCTTCACATGCTTCGCTTCAGCCATCGCTGCGACTTTCTTCGATCCTGAGAGTCCGCCACACAGGCAGAGATCAGGCCGAATGTACGATGCTGCATTCGCTTCGAGAAGTTGTTCATATTCGAAAATAGTTGTGAATCGCTCGCCGGTTGCGATTGGAATATTGCAGGCGTCGGCAACTTCACCCATTCGGGCTGGGCTATCAGGAAGCATAGGGTCTTCGTAGAAGAACGGATTGAATTGTTCGAGTCGTCTACCAAGCCAAATGCTTTCGGCGGGAGCCATCTGTCGATGGATTTCCACACAGATATCTACGTCGCCACCAACCGCTTCTTTCACAGCACCCACGCGGTCAACTGCTTCGTCGGCCCACTCGGTGTACGACTTGTGGAGGTAGTAGTCGGACGAGAACGGAGTGAAGCGCACGGCGGTGAAACCGTCTTTCGCCGCGGCAACGGCACTCGCTACGAGATCATCTTTAGTATCTCCGCCAACATGCATGTAGCAGCGGACTTTGTCGCGGGTCTTTCCGCCCATTAAATCGTAGATCGGCACACCAAGTCGTTTGCCTTTGATGTCCCACAGCGCTATATCGATAGCGCTCAAAGCACCTTGAACGACCGAGCCCATGAAGTGAGATGAGCGGTAGAGCCACTGGTAGTGGTGCTCGATATAGTCGGGATTTTTGCCCTTGAGATACTCCGCCATCGTATCGACCATCGTCTTGGTAGGTCGTTGCCAGCCGTGGACTCCACCTTCACCGATGCCGACAGTGCCGTCTTCGCAATAAATGCGAATCAGCAGCCAGCGATCCCACAGCATGGTTTCGACTCGTTCGATCTTGGTTGGCGCTGGCATTTTTGGGCAGGTCCGTTTCGGGATTTTTGTTTTCTTCAGGCGAGCAATAGCAGGCAAGAAACCTTTGTTAGCCGAGAAGGTAGCTCGGAATCGATGCGGATACAAGATCAATTCGGTTTGTGTTGTGCTCTTGGCGGAGTTATAACCACGGTATGAACGACTACATTGGTGAACAAGAGAGAAGATTCAATTGCTCGATCTAGTGATAAAAGGTGCGACGGTAATCGATGGTTCGGGGTCGGAAGGTCTGGTGCTGGACGTAGGCATTGAAGGTGACAAGATCGTTGCGATAGCTCCAAGAATTGATGCTGAATCTGCCGAAACGCTCGATGCGATCGGACTGGTGCTGTCGCCGGGATTCATCGACGTTCATTCGCACGACGATTTTCACGTTCTGATCGAACCTGAAGTTCGTCACAATATTTTGCAAGGGATTACGACTGCGATAGTTGGTAACTGCGGCTTTGGGGCTGCTGGTTCCGAGGCTGGCAAGGTTCAGATGAAGGCGATCAACGAGCCGAGTGCTGATCTTCCCGATTGGGCCGGGTATGCCGGTTATCTCGATGAAGTCGACAAGATTTCACCGGTGTTGAACGTCGCTGCCTTGATCGGACATCACACTGCACGCCGAGAGGCTATGGGCGGTGTGGAAGATCGCCCGCCTACGGATACCGAGCTCGCCGGGATGCTGGCTAACGTCAGCGAAGGCATGGAGGCGGGAGCTGTTGGGCTATCGACCGGACTGGTTTACGAACCCGGCCGGTATGCAAACACTGAAGAAGTTGTTGCACTAACAAAGGTCGTTGGCAAACATGGCGGTCTCTACGTTTCTCACATGCGTGACGAGGGTGGAAGGCTTCTTGATTCAGTCAAAGAGACGCTTCACATCGGAGAGGCTGCAGGAACTTCCGTTGAAATTTCGCATCACAAATCGGTTGGCAAAGATAACTGGGGCATGGTGACTCAGTCGCTAGAGCTGATCGAAGATGCGGTTGCACAGGGTCGTGACGTAACTGCCGATCAATATCCGTACACGGCTCGAAGCACGATGCTGTTTGCGCTCGTTCAGAACGGTACGTTCAACGACAGCGAAGGCGGGGCGATGGGCAAATCATCACCCGATGAAGTTTTGCTGTGTTCAGTACCGGGTCAAAGCGATTTCGAAGGTCGCTCGCTTCAAAGTTTTGTCGAAGAGTTCGATCTGCCGGGAGAAGAGGCAGCGAACAAGCTTCTTCGTGACTACTCCGGCGATATTTTGGTGGCTGCATTTGGAATGGACGAAGGCGATGTTCGGATGGTCATGGCGCATTGGTCGACCATGATTGGAACCGATGGACTGGATCGTGGCTCGAAGCCTCATCCGCGAGCATGGGGCACTTATCCACGTGTGCTCGGCAAGTACGTTCGAGAAGAGGGGGTTATTTCTCTTGAGAACGCTATCTACAAGATGACTCACATGCCTGCCGCTAAGTTTGGAATCGCTGGCAGGGGATTGGTCAAAGAGGGCTACTACGCCGATCTGGTGTTGTTCGATCCTGATACCGTGATCGACGAAGCTACATATGAAAACTCCCGTGTCGGACCCACCGGGATGCCACATGTGATCGTGAACGGTAAGTTTGCGGTCAGAGACAGTAAGCACGCCGGATCAAGATCGGGTCGTGCTCTTCGTCGAGGTCAACTCTAGGTAAATCGTTTTAGTTTGGGAGTAGACTGCGCCCGAATAACAGCGTTCGAATAGTGTTTGAAACTATGGGACGCACAAGACCGCTAAGGAGATCACGTGCCCGAAATAATCGAATCTGTAACGGTTACTCCCGTACCGTCGAGCTATCAAAAAGAACTCGGCAAAAACGCTTACATCGACAACATTGGTACGCAACGGCTTGAATGGGTCGTTCGTGCACGAAGTTCGAGCGGGGCTGAAGGCATTTCGATTGCGAATCGCATGATGCGTGAAGGTTCGGTCGAGAGCATGCTTGCGCACATTAGAGGCGCATTGCTGGGACGTGAAGTCGATCAGCTATTAGAGATTTCCGATGGCGTTGTTACTGGCGCGGGTCCAGGGATGGATCGCTGGTACCGTCGAAATGGTTGGATGACGATTCTGGCGTTCGATCTTGTTGGCAAGACCCGAGGTGTTTCTGCAATTGATCTGCTCGGTGGCAAGAAGCACGATTCGGTGCCTGCTTACGACACAACTCTCTATTTTCAAGATTTCCTGAATCCTAAAAAAGGCGCTCAGCAGGTTGGTGATGAGGCTGCAAAAGCCGTTGCCGACGGCTGGCAAGCACTCAAGCTGAAGATGGGGCGAGGCGGCAGATGGATGCTCCCCGAAGCCGGAATGCGCCGTGACATTGAAGTGGTTCAGTCGGTTCGTGAATCGGTTGGACCCGATGTGAAAATCTACGTCGATGCGAACTTTGGCTACGATGGCCATCTTGATCTTTTGGACCAATACATCAAGGAAGTCACTCCACTCGATATCTTCTGGTTGGAGGAGATGATCACCCACGACGTCGATGGCTACAAAGCGATGCGAGAATCACTGGCGAAGCATGGCTCTTCAGCGTTGCTCACATGTGGTGAAGTAGATCGTAATCCGATCTCCGAAGTGTTCCAAGATCTTATCGATGATCGACTGATCGACGGCTATCAGCCCGACATCGTTGGTCAT
>Ga0308010_1000385_pt1 | contig 31298 bp, 33 predicted proteins | sample Neamet129_FD_202368 | JGI IMG/M metagenome (GOLD analysis project Ga0308010, IMG submission 202368) | Marine microbial communities from water near the shore, Antarctic Ocean - #129 | ecosystem: Environmental > Aquatic > Marine > Unclassified | place: Southern Ocean | collected 2014-07-24 | reverse complement strand
ATCTAGTGTTAACAAAAAACCTTGCACTTCTTTTTCAACTGATTGTATTAATTTAAAATATAATGAATTTTTATAAAACCACTCAAATTGAATTTTAGTAATAGAGTTAACTGCTGGAATAGATAGTTCATTAATCTTAATTAAAGTGTCAATGTCAATAGTTTCAACATTTCGAATTTGATAATCCATTATCTTGTTGTTACTTTGTATGATTTTTTAAATAAATCAGGCATTTTTTTTGGCTTATAATTCTCTAAACTTATACAAACATAGTCGACATTTGATCTAAAAACAGTTTTGTTATCGGCCAAGCGTATAACTTGAAAAAGCCTACTTAATTTAATTTTATGGTCACACTGAGTAATCCAAGTTGAAATAGCTATTTCATCACCTAAAAAAAGTGAGGCTAAATATTCAATCTTATTTCTAACAACTACACATGCACTTTTAACTGATTTAAAATCGTCATGTGTGACACCAAGTAAATTAGAGTGATCCCAGCTCACAGCCTCAGACCAATCTAGATAAACTTTATTATTAACATGACCAAGAATATCAATATTACTTTCATCAACCTGAAATTTTAAAATATGTGGGTTAGCAAAGTCCCAAGATAATTCATTTATTGTGCGCATAACTATCTAAGACTCGATGGTATGCGAAATGTAACATTTTCATTGCCTAAGGTCATTTCTTCAACGTCTAGCTCATAGTGATTCTTTAATTTTTCTATAACTGACATAACTAAAATATCTGGAACTGAGGCACCCGAAGAAATACCTATAGATTTATAATTCCTATATTCATCTACATTTAAACTTTTTGCATCCTCAACTAAATTAGATTTCAAACAACCTGAGTTTTTTGCAACTTCTACTAGTCTATTTGAATTTGATGAATTATTTGATCCAACTATAATGAATGCATCACAGTTACTTGCAAATTCTTTAACGGCATTCTGTCTATTGGTAGTTGCATAGCAAATATCTTCTTTTGGAGAACTTTCGATATGAGGAAATTTTTTCTTCAGTTCTTGAATAACCATATTGGTGTCTTCAACTGATAGTGTAGTTTGAGTGATATAGGCGATCTTATCACTTTTTAATTTAAGATTTTTCACATCCATGACATTTTCAACTAACATAATTTTGTCTTCTGGAACTTGACCCATAGTCCCTTCAACTTCTGGGTGATTTTTATGTCCAATTAAAATTATCTCATATCCATGGTTATAAAATTTTAGAGCTTGAATGTGTACTTTGGTTACTAGTGGACAAGTAGCATCGATAATATTATTTTTCTCTTCTTTAGCCTGATTAGTAATTTTTTTAGATACTCCATGAGCTGAAAAAATTAAAGGTCTGTCATTAGGTACATCATTCAAATCTTCAATAAAAATAGCTCCTTTATCTTTGAGCTCATCAATTACTTGTTTATTATGAACAATTTCGTGTTTAACATATACAGGTGCCCCATACTTTTCTATAGCAAGTGTTACAGTATCTACTGCTCTGGTTACTCCAGCACAGAACCCTCTTGGTGCAATGAGATAAATTTTCTTTTTCATAAATAATTAATAAGTATCTATTAATATTTCAATTTATATATTGTTAAATATTAAATTAGTAAAATATTTAAACTCTTACTTCTTGATTGTGAATTTTTTGGAAAAGATCTGCATCCAATTTTATATATTTATTAGTCACCACATCTGCAAAATAAAGCTCTTCAGAAATGGTATTAGGATCAAAACCATCTTTTACTAAGTCTGTTTTTTTATATTTAAAAGTTCCCGTTATTTCGATTTCTGGAGATATTCTCAAGAAAACAGGTATTGAATATTTAGGTAGTTGATCAAGTAACAGTTGATAAAATTCCGAGATTGAAAAATTTTCATCAGTAACTAATGACGCCATGCCAGCTCTACCATCTTGAGCGGGCACTTCAACACCATAAATATTTGCTTCTTTAATTCCTGGAATTGCAGAGACTACTTCACTCACTTCATTTGTAGATACATTTTCAGACTTCCATCTAAAGGTATCTCCAATTCGATCGATAAAGTAAAAGTATCCTTTTGAATCTCTCTTTAATAAATCACCAGAAGAGAACCAATGGTCACCACTTTCAAAAACATTTTCAAGTATTTTTTTCTTTGAAGCCTCTTTATTCGTATAGCCATCATATCTACCTGCAAACTTTCCATCATCTGGGATAAAACCAATCGCTTCACCAATTTCATCAGGGCCACATTCTATACAAAATCCATCAGAGTTGCGGATAACTTTTTCCTCCTCAACATTGAATTTTACAATTTTTGTTTTCATTTTAGAGCCAAGATAGGGAGGTATTCTTCCTATTGAGCCAAAATAACTATCAGCATTTATAAGGGATATATTCCCTTCTGATGATCCATAAAATTCTATAATATTTGAAATATTAAATCTTTTTTCGAAGACTTTCCAAACATCGGGGCGTAATCCATTACCAAATATTCCTCTAACCTTATGCTTATTTTCAAAATCAGACTCTTTTGTATTAACTAAATACCTCAACATTTCTCCAATGTAGGTAATAATAGTAATTTCTTTTTCAACACAATCTTTCCAAAAATTCTCAGCAGAAAATTTTCTTCTAAGCACAAGTGTGCCACCTGTTAAAAATGTAGCTCCAACACCTACTACCCCACCTGTCGAATGGTATAATGGTAAAACCATATAAGTTTTATCACTTGTACTCATTTTTAACGACATTGATTGTAATGATGCTCCAGCTACAAACCTTGCATGATTAAATTTAGAGGCCTTAGGAAGGCCTGTTGTTCCACTGGTGTATATGTAAAATAAAGAATCAGTATTGATTAAATCTTTTCTATGTTTCTTGTCAGGTCTTGAATAATTATCAGATTTAATATTTTCAAAGCCTTGAACTTCATCTCCATAAATAAATGCATCAATTTTTTGATCAAGAATATCTTCTGCAGAGGAGAAATTATCTAGACATTCCTCGCCAATAATAATAGATGCACTCTTTGATGCACCGATACAATGAGATAATGACTTGCCTTTAATATTTGAATTTAAGCATGCCGTTATAATGCCTATTTTTGCTAGTCCAATCCAAGCAAATAAGAATTCAGGCTTATTCTCCATTAAAAGAGAAATAACATCTCCATATTTATAACCTTTATCTATTGCCCAGTTTGCTACTTTGTTAGCTTCTTGATCAAGTTGCTGATAGGTATATTTTTTATCCTCATACTCTAGTGCAATTAAATTAGGATTCTTATCAACCTGCTCTTCTATTAAATCTGCCACAGTAAGAGTAAGATTTTTATCTAATTTATTAGTCTTGCTAAGTAGGGGTAACAAAAAGCTTAGATATGTCCACTCTGTTTTAATATTTTTTAATATGCTCATATAATTTTTTTATTCTCTAAAATATCTATAAGATTTGTATAGAACTTTTTATTATCTTCAAATGTTTTTCTGCATCCAAATACTGTTTTAACTGGTCTTATTCCGAAAAGACTATTTGTTAAAAAAATATAGTCACTTTTCAAAAGGTTATTTAATGTTGTAGTTTGTGTTGTTGCAATCTTTTTTTTGAGAAATTGCTCTCTCATAACACCATTTAAAACCCCATCTTTTAAAGGGGGGGTATAAATCCTGCTTTTTTTAACATAAAATATATTTGAAGTAGTTGTACAGCTTACTTTTTCGTTAATATTTAAGAATATTGCATCCTCATATCCATTTTTAGCAGCCCTATTTTTTTCAATCACATTATCTAAATAATTAAGAGTCTTATTTTGAGAAATAGGAGATGTATTATTCCTTCTAATATTAGCAACTCCTAATTTAATTGGCTTCATGAATAATGATTTAGTAATTAAATTTAATTTTATATAAATTCCAACTTTGTGTGACTTTTCAAAGTCTAAGCCCCTTTTAGAAATTCCTCTGGTAATATTAGTTCTAATGGCAATTTTTTTATTTTGAAAATTATTTTTTTTTATTAGGTTATTAATAATTTTTTTTAACTGCTCGTTCGTTAAATTGAAATTAAAAGAGAGAAGTTTGGCTGCGGAATTTAATCTTTTATAATGATCATTGTAATAAATTAATTTTTCCTGATAAAGCATCGTATCAAAAATACCATCGCCCAATAACAATCCTCTATCCGATAGATCAAAAGTTAGTTTTTTATGAGGAATATATTTTCCATTTGCATAAATAATCATAGATATCAATTTGGTTTAGTTTGACTTTGATCTTGGTCATTATTTAATAAATTACTTATTTTATCAATAGACTCTTGATACTCTAATTCAGAATCAGAATCGCTGACAATACCTCCGCCACAATTAACAACTATTTTATCTTTAGTTAATACAATGGTACGAATAGGAATATTCATATCTAATGACCCACACAATGAAATGTACCCAAGAGCCCCACAATAAGGGCCTCTTGTAGCTTCTTCTAGCTCACTAATTATTTCCATAGCTCTAATTTTTGGTGCACCAGTTACTGACGCTCCTGGCAAACAGGCTTTTAGCAAATCTACAGCTTTTTTGCCAGGTTGAATTCTACTTGATATATATGAAACTAGATGATGAACATTTTCATAAGTTTCAAGTGCAGCTAATTTTTCTACTTCAACACTACCTGTAACAGACACCCTAGAAATATCATTACGCAACACATCAACTATCATTAAATTTTCCGCTAGGTTTTTTTTACTATTAACTAAGTCTGCAATTAAAACTTTATCTTTTTTGTCTGTTAGTCCACGTGGGGTTGTTCCTTTTATTGGCGCAGCTGTAATTATATCTTCATCTAGACTTAGAAGCCTTTCAGGAGAAAATGAACATACTGCATCTTCTTTATTGTTAGATATAAATGCAGAGAATGGCGTTTGAGTTTTTTTTCTGTAGTATAAATATGTATCTAGATGATTATTTAAATTGTTATTTTTAGCAAAAAAACAATGTGTGAAATTTGCCTGAAATATATCACCAGCCTTAATGTATTGCAGAATTTTATTAATTGAATATTTGTAAGAATCTTTATCTTGATAAGATTTCCATTCAAAACTTAAATCAAGTTCATCTTTAACTTCGGCTACATTATTTTTATATAAACTTAATAAATATTCTGATTTTACAATATTTGAAATATTATCTGTATTTTCTTGATAATCATCTAAATTTACAGAGAATAAATATGCTTTAAGTTTTCTGTGATCAAAAGCAAAGACAAGATCGTATAAACCAAACCAGATATCATCAAAATCATAAATGCTATTTTTTACATTTTTAATTTTTTCAATTTCTAAACATGACTCGTATGAAATAAACCCTGCCAAACCACATTGAAAACTTGGTAAATTTGGAATTTTTTGTATCTGCAAATTATTAAGCAGATCTTCGATTATTTCAAAAAAAGAATTATTTGTGGTTTTACTATCAATAAAAATATCGCTTTTTCTTTTATGAATTTTTAAAACTGGCATTGCTGCAATATAGCTATACTGATTTAGATTTTCATCTTTACCCGCACTATCCAAATAAGTTAATCCATCCAAACCCTTTAATTTTTGAAAAAAACTAATAGGTTCTTGATAGTCTAATTCTAATACTTCTATATTTCTCATTTTTAAACTTTAGTTTTGGTGGGGATACTCGGAGTCGAACCGAGACGACCGAAGTCACCAGATTTTGAGTCTGGCGCGTCTACCAATTCCGCCATACCCCCAACTATATAATTATTCGTAAACTATGACTAATTTGGAAGAGTTTCAAATAATTAAGTATATAAATAAATAATAGTTATTAAGCTGATAAGCATAGTTTTATTAGTAATGGAGATGTAGTATTCGTCTTTAATTAAACAATAAAAACCATGAGAAAACTATTTAATTTCTGTAAAGATTTAATTGATAATCAAATTAAGGCTTTTTCCAATACTAAATTTGCAATGCCTTTTGTTTTTTTTATTGGCTACATTGAAGCTATAATTTTCCCCCTGCCTCAAGAAATATTTATGGTGCCGATGATGCTATCGGAACGCTCTAAAATATTTAGAATTGCTTTTTTTTCTTTTATAGGATCAATTATAGGTGGCATAACCGCTTATTATCTTGGTCTTTTATTTTTTGACTCAATAGTAAATCCAATCTTAAATTTATATAATTACTCAAACAATTTCGAATTCTTTAAAACCCAAATAAATGAGTATGGCTTCATATATGTATTCATTGGTGGATTTACACCATTACCATTTAAGATTATCACTCTATCAAGCGGCGCTTTAAGTATTCCTCTTTGGAATTTTTTAATTGCAGCTATTTTATCAAGAAGCATAAGATTTTATTTAATTGGATTCTTGGTTTGGAAATATAGTGATAAAGTAATTAATACAATTGATAGAAAATTAAATTTAATTACATTAATTTTATTTACTATTATTTTAACAATCTACTTATGCTATAAATTTATTTTATGATGAATGTAATCCTAAAAAGAAATATTATGATTAATCTTACTGCTTCAATATTAATTCTAGCAACAGTATATATTCTTCAATATTTTTTTAATATGGCTCCTTGTGATATGTGTATCAAGGAACGTTACCCCTATTATATAATTGGGATACTTGCAGGTGTGAATATTATTATAAATTCAAATCAGTTAATAAAAAATTTAATCATTAAAATATTATTAATTGTTACTTCGTTTTTTGGCTTCTTGTATTCAATTTATCACGTTGGAATAGAAAGAAAGTTTTGGATTGGTAATGCAGAATGTTCAAGTCGAAATACGGCTTTAGATATCGAAACTCTATCTTCACAACTTATGAATACGCCAATTATTCGATGTGATGAGGCAACTTTACTGTTCGATTTAGTTTCAATTGCTGAACTAAATGTCCTAGCAATGACTTTATTTTTGATTTTTAATATACTGGTATTATATAAAAAGATATGAATGCTAAAGAAAAGTTACTGGCCAAAATAATTAGAGTTAATCAAGCTGGAGAATTGGGTGCTCAAAAAATCTATTCTGCCCAAAAAAAAGTTTTTGAATTTCTAGGTAAGCATGATGATGTAAAAGAGATTTCAAGAATGGCTGAAGAAGAGCAAGAACATCTAGATTATTTTAACAATAAAATAAAAAAGCACAATATAAGACCAACTATCTTAGGACCCATATGGGAAATTGGAGCTACTGCTATTGGATTATCGACTGCAATTATGGGTTCTAAAGCTGCTTATACTTGTACAGAGGCTGTTGAAGAAGTTATTGTTGAACACTACCAGGATCAAATTGATCTTCTTGAGGGTGTAGATCCTGAGCTTCAAAGCAAAATAAAAAAATTTCAACAAGATGAAGAAGGTCATAAGCAAACTGCAATTGAACATGGTTCACAGCAAGCGTTCGCTTACAAAATTTTAAGACAAGTTTTACGAAAGACTACTCAAGCCGCAGTGTTTGTTGCTGAAAAAATATAATATTTTTTTTAAATTTTAAACTTGGTTCCTAAAAAATCAATTCCAATACGCAATCCATCTTCTGCAATAGAGTGTTGTGTATTTTTGGAGATATGAGTTTTTATATCTACACCATGTTCTTTTAATGTTTTTTCTGCAGTTAGTGTTTCTTGATAAGGCACCATTGGATCTTGATCACCGTGAATTAAATAAATTGATGGCTTAGAGATTAAATCATTTTTAAGTAAATCAGCACCAATAAGTTTTCCAGAATAGCCGAGAACTGCAGCCATAGAATTCTTTCTTCTTAAACTTACGTGAAGTGACATCATTGTACCTTGACTAAAACCAACTAATGCTAAATTTTCTTCAGTAATATTGTATTCTAATAATTTACTATCAATAAATTTATTTAGATGATCTGCAGCAACTAAAATTTTATTCCATAAAACTGCTGGATCTGTTGATGTTAAGTCAAACCATTGGTATCCGGCTGGATTCATTGAGCAAGGTTCGGGTGCATGCGGTGATAAAAAAATGGCTTCTGGTAAAGTGCTCTGAAAGTAATTTGCCAAACCAATTAAATCGTTGCCATCAGCTCCATACCCATGAACAAAAATTATTATTTGTTTTGGAGAGTTTCCACTCGTTGGTTCTTTTATTGGTCCATTTAACATTTTTTATTTTTGATTAATGTTTTTTTCAACAATGCTTACTATATCTGCCATAATATCTTTTAGTTGATAGTCTTTGGGCGTATAAACAGCAGTAACGCCTTGAGACTTTAATATTTTTTCATCTTCTATTGGAATTATACCACCAACAATAAGTGGGATATTATCAATTTTATTTTTCTTTAGTTCAGACATAATCTCACCAACCAGCTGTATATGAGACCCTGATAAAATTGATAAACCTATTATATGAACGTCCTCTTCAACTGATGACTTAACTATCTGTTTGGGGGTTAATCTGATACCCTCATACAAAACATCCATTCCACAATCACTGGCGCTTACAGCAATTTGTTCGGCTCCACTAGAATGTCCATCTAGTCCTGGTTTACCAACAAGAAATTTAATTCTACGCCCAGTTTTTTCTGATAATGCATCAACTCTTTTTTTAACTTCTAGATAGTCATTATTAGTTGTTGCTTTAACATTCTGTGTAATTCCAGTTGGAGCTCTGAATTCCCCAAATACATCTCGCATTACATCTGTCCACTCACCGGTTGTAACACCAGCTTTAGCAGCATCTATGGAAGCTTGCATAATATTAGTGTCTGACTGAGCGGCCAATCGCAGTTCAGCTAAAGATTTATCGACTAGTGATTGATTGCGGTTTTTACGCCACTCATTTAAGGCTTGAATTTGTTCCGCTTCAACTGCGGGGTCTATAGATTCTATTCCACTATCATTTTCTGTTAATGGAGATTTTTCAGTCTCAGTAAATTTATTTACTCCAACCACAATTTGTCTGCCATCATTAATATTCTGAATTCTTTCTTTATTTGAATTAACCAACTCTTGTTTTAAATAACTATTTTCAATACCTGCAACAGCTCCACCCATTGATTGAATATGATCAAATTCTTTTCTTGCTTCATTTTTCATTTGTTCAACTTTTTCTTCTACAACCTTAGATCCATTAAACAAATCTTCAAACTCAAGAAGGTCTGTTTCATAAGCTAGAATTTGTTGTAACCTTAGTGACCATTGCTGATCCCATGGCCTTGGCAATCCTAAAGCCTCATTCCAAGCTGGTAATTGAACGGCTCTTGCACGAGCATCTTTTGATAAAACTACGGCCATCATTTCTATAAGAATACGATAAACATTATTTTCAGGTTGCTGTTCCGTTAGCCCTAAGCTATTAACTTGAACACCATATCTAAATCTTCTATTTTTTGGATCTTTTACTCCATATCTTTCTTTGGTTATTTCATCCCATAAATCTACAAACGCTCGCATCTTGCACATTTCAGTAATAAATTTAATACCCGAATTAACAAAGAAACTTATTCTTCCAACGACATTTTCAAATTCTTCTGGTGATAATACATTAGACTCTTTTACGCGATCCAAATAGGCAACAGCTGTAGATAAGGCAAAGGCTAACTCTTGCACAGGCTTCGCGCCTACTTCTTGTAAATGATAAGAACATATATTTACAGGGTTCCATTTTGGTAATTCAGTATAAGTAAATGTAATCATATCCGATATAAGTCTAAGACTAGGAGCTGGAGGAAAAATATGAGTTCCTCTTGAAAGATATTCTTTAATAATATCATTTTGTGTTGTTCCTTGTAATTTATTGCGATCAACTTTCTGCTCGTCAGCTAATGCAATATAAAGACTTAACATCCAGGCCGCTGTAGCATTTATGGTCATTGAAGTATTCATCTGATCAAGAGGAATCTGATTTAACAAGGTTCTCATGTCTCCAATATGACTTATTGGAACTCCAACTTTTCCAACTTCTCCACTAGCAAGTACGTGATCACTGTCATAGCCAGTCTGTGTAGGTAAATCAAAGGCAATAGATAGGCCTGTTTGACCTTTTGAAAGATTATTTAGGTATAGCTCATTTGACTTTTTAGCAGTCGAATGTCCAGCGTAAGTGCGTATTAACCAGGGTTTATCTGTCATTTTCAGTCCTTGAGCTTGTTTTTCTAATTTTTTGTTTTATTTATACTTCATATATTAATAACAACAAACTGGCTATAAACCGAGAAAAAAGAAGTGTATATAAATTTATTTTCAAACTGGCTATTAGCCTAGAAAAAAGATTAAATTAAGCTATATTTCAAATAAATTTTGTACTTAGGAGAGAAGATAATGACTGCTGAAGAAAAAGATATTTATGCTATTGGTGAAGTTCCGCCTCTTGGTTTTGTTCCAAAAAAAATGCACGCTTGGGTTATTAGAAAAGATCGACATGGTAATCCTATGCAATCTTTTCAAGCTGAAGAGTTTGATGTTCCTGAAATAGGACCCAGTGATGTTTTGGTTTTTGTTATGGCTGCTGGAGTAAATTATAATGGTGTTTGGGCTGGATTAGGAAAACCGATCTCTGTGTTAGATGTAACAAAAAAAGATTATCATATTGCAGGCTCAGATGCCTCTGGAATTGTTTGGAAAGTTGGATCAGCTGTCAAGAAATGGAAAGTTGGCGATGAAATTGTTGTTCATGCAATGACATGGGATCACGAAGATGTTGAAGTTAATGGTGGAGAACCAATGCTGTCTGAGACTAATAAAGTTTTTGGATATGAAACTGCTGATGGTACTTTTGCTCAGTTCACTGCTGTACAAGCACACCAGTTAATGAAAAAGCCACCTCAATTATCATGGGAAGAAAGTGGTTGTTACAATTTAACTCTTGTTACTGCGTACAGAATGTTATTTGGACACGCGCCACATGAACTAAAACCTGGTCAATATGTTTTAATCTGGGGAGCGTCTGGTGGACTTGGAAGTTTTGCGGTTCAGCTGGCAAAAACAGTTGGCGCTAAACCAATTGGAATTATTTCAGATGATTCAAAGGCTGACTACGTGAAAAGCCTAGGTGCTGTTGGCGTTATAAATAGAAAAAACTTTAACTGTTGGGGAGAGCATCCTGATATCGATGATGCTGAAGCCTATGGCAATTATATGAAAGAAGTTAGAAAGTTTGGTAAAGCTCTATGGGAATTTACAGGAAAAGGAAGGAATGTAGACATGGTGTTTGAGCATCCAGGAGAAACTACAGTTCCTGTTTCTATGTTTATTGTAAAAAGAGGTGGTATGGTTGTTATCTGTGCCGGTACTACAGGATATAACCTGACTTTGGATGCGCGATATTTGTGGATGCACAGTAAAAGGCTTCAAGGATCTCATTTTGGAAATTCAAAGCAGGCACATTCTGCAAATAATCTTGTATTAGATGGTGTGATTGATCCATGTATGTCAGAGGTTTTTGAATGGGATAAGATACCATTTGCACATGAAAAAATGCTTAACAATGAACATAAAGCTGGAAATATGGCAGTTTTAGTTGGAGCTCTTGAAACAGGACTAAAAACTATCAAGGAAGAATAAATATAATGGATAATTTATTAATTAAATGTAGGGATTCTTTAGAGTCTATTAACAGGTATTCAGATGCTGCTAAAGAACAAGTTAAAAAACTTGTTATGGAAGATGGAACTGTATCTAAACAACTCATGGCAAGAGAGCAACATGCTGCTCACAGCCTGGCTTGGATAGCAACCTATAAAGCTACACTTACTGAATTACTAAATTGGGCAGAAAGACTTGAAAGTGAAAATAATTTTCTAGAGACTGAACAACTCATATTACAGTTCGCTTTCTCAGAATATCTAAAACAATTGTGGAACGGTATTCCTATGTCTCAACTTGAGTATGCAAGACCTCAAGACTTAGGACTAAAGAATGGGTTACTAACTGAACTTTCAACTAACTCAGTTAAAGATCTTATGCTAAATGGAAATGATGCAACCGATAGATTAAAACTTGCTGACATTTTACAAAATAATTTTTCAAGTAAGAATTTTGGTAATTTAGGTCTTGACGATACTTCCACAATGATAATTCAGGAATTTAAAAAATTTGTAGAAGATGACGTTGCCCCCTACGCACATGAATGGCATTTAAAAGATGAGTTAATTCCAATGGAGGTCATAAATAAAATGGCTGAGCTTGGAGTTTTTGGATTAACGATACCTGAGGAATATGGTGGCCTTGGTATGAGTAAGCTATCAATGTGTGTTGTAACTGAAGAGCTAGCGCGTGGATATATTGGAATTGGATCTTTAGGAACAAGAACTGATATTTCTTCTGAATTATTATTAATTGGTGGAACTGAAGAACAAAAGAAAAAATGGTTACCAAAAATTGCATCTGGTGAAATACTTCCAGCTGCTGTTTTCAGTGAGCCCAATACAGGTTCTGACTTGGCTTCACTTAGAACTCGAGCAGTAAAAAATGGAGATGACTATTCAATAACTGGAAATAAAACTTGGATTACTCACGGCGCAAGAAGTGACTTGATGACTCTTTTAGCAAGATCGAACCCAGATGAAAAAGGTTATAAGGGTTTATCTATGTTCTTAGCTGAAAAAGAACGAGGGGATGACAATAATATGTTCCCAAGCGAAGGAATGTCTGGAGGAGAAATAGAGGTACTTGGCTATAGAGGAATGAAAGAATACGAAATTGCATTTGATGAATTTAAAGTGAAGGGTGAGAATCTACTAGGTGGAGAAGAGGGCAAAGGTTTCAAACAATTAATGGAAACATTTGAATCTGCTAGAATTCAGACTGCCGCAAGAGCGGTTGGTGTTGCTCAATCTGCAATGGAGACTGGTATGCAGTATGCTCTTGATAGAAATCAGTTCGGTAAATCAATATATGAATTTCCTAGAGTTTCTTCAAAAATTACTTCGATGGTTACTGAAATAATGGCTGCTCGACAACTTACTTATTTCTCAGCAAGAGAGAAGGATAAGGGCAATAGATGCGATTTAGAAGCTGGCATGGCAAAACTACTGGGTGCTCGAGTGGCATGGGCAACTTCTGATAACTCTCTTCAGATACACGGCGGAAATGGTTTTGCTTTAGAATATCCTATCAGTAGGCTTTTATGTGATTCAAGAATCTTAAATATCTTTGAAGGCGCTGCAGAAATGCAAGCCGATGTCATAGCTCGAAGATTACTTACTTCAAACTAATGCCAAGTGTGTTTTATTACTTATTGATACCAATCACAATTGCTGCCGTAACCATGGTTCTTTTTACAGGCATCTTTGGAATGTTAAAAGGTGGAAAGTTTAATAAACAATACTCTAATAAATTAATGCGCTTAAGAATTTTGCTTCAATTCTTAGCGATAGTGATCATAATGATAGCTCTATATATTGCATCTTAATAAAAATGGTAAAATTAACTAGAATTTATACAAAAACTGGGGACAAGGGCAAAACAAGCCTAGTTTCAGGTAAAAGAGTTTCTAAAGATAATATTAGAATTAGATCCTATGGCACGGTGGATGAATTGAACTCTATTCTTGGTGTTGTTAAACATCATGTCTCTAAAAAGTTGGTCAAAGTTATAGCGGAAATTCAAAATGATTTATTCGACCTAGGAGCAGATCTTGCAAACCCAATTACTAAATTACCAAAATTCCCTCCGTTAAGAATCACTGAAAACCAAGTTAAGAGATTAGAAGATACTATTGATAAATTTAATAAACCGTTATCAAGCTTAAACTCATTCATCTTACCCGGTGGATCTCTTAGTGCGTCATATTTACACAATGCACGAACAGTCGCTAGGCGTGCTGAAACTTTAATTGTTGAATTAAATAGTAAAGAAAAAATAAACATAAATTCAATGACTTACGTTAATAGATTATCAGATTTATTCTTCGTTTTATCAAGAGTTGAAAATGGAAATGGTAAAAAAGATGTCTTATGGAAACCTGGTCAGAATACTTAAATTAATTGATCAAAAGCAAAAAATACTATAATTCCTAACGATATATTTCTTAAATAAATTAATTAGAAAGAACTTTTAAATGAAGATCCTAGTGCCCGTAAAAAGAGTTATCGATCCTTATGTAAATATCAGAGTTAAGTCTGATCAAACTGGTGTTGAAACTGATAATGTAAAAATGTCCATGAATCCTTTTTGTGAAATAGCCGTAGAAGAAGCTATTAGATTAAAAGAAGCAGGCAAAGCAGAAGAGATAATTGCAATTTCTATAGGTGATCAGAAGTGCCAAGAAACAATTAGAACTGCCCTAGCCATGGGAGCTGATAGAGGAATTCACGTATTAACAGAAGAAGTTTTAGAGCCACTAGCTCTAGCTAAAATTTTAGCTAAAATATATGAAGAAGAAAAACCAGGTCTGGTTGTGATGGGCAAACAAGCAATTGATGGTGATAACAATCAAACGGGACAGATGTTTGCAGCACTAACTGATTTACCGCAAGGTACATTTGCATCTAAAATAGATATTGAAGGTGAACAAGCCTTAGTTACAAGAGAAGTTGATGGTGGCTTACAAACTATTAAAATTAATATGCCTGCGGTTGTTACGACTGATTTAAGACTTAACGAACCAAGATATGCTTCACTTCCAAATATTATGAAAGCAAAGAAAAAACCTATCGACCAAAAAGCACCAGAAGATTTTGGTGTTGATGTATCACCCAGACTAAAAGTTTTAAAAGTGGTCGAACCACCTAAGAGACAAGCTGGAATTAAAGTGGATTCAGTATCAGAATTAGTAGAAAAACTTAAAAATGAAGCAGGTGTTATATGACAACATTATTTTATACCGAACATGCAAATGGTCAATTAAATGATCAAAGCTTAAAAGCCATTAGTGGTGCAAAAGAATTTGGAGATGAACTTCACATACTTATTGCGGGAAGTAATATTGACGAGGCAGTAAATCAAGCTAGTAAGATAGAGGGTGTGTCAAAAGTAATTCATCTTGATAACAGTGAATTTGACAATATTTTAGCAGAAAAATTAACTTCAGCTATTTTTGATATATCATCTGACTATAACTTTTTTGCATCAGCAGCAACTACAACAGGTAAAAATGTTATGCCTAGATTAGCCGCAAAACTTGATGTAAGTCAAATATCTGAAATAATAGGTGTTGAGTCACCCGATACATTTATCAGAACAATTTATGCTGGAAATGCAATTGCGACTGTTCAATCCTCTGATATAAAAAAAGTATTAACAATTAGACCTACAGCTTTTCAAATGAGTGTGGCAGGCGATACTTCTTGTGAAGTAGTAAAAATTTCTCCAGAAAATATTCCATCAGTTTCTGAATTTGTTAAGGAAGAGCTAACAAAATCAGATAGACCTGAATTAACTTCTGCTAAAATAATTGTATCTGGTGGTAGAGGAATGCAAAATGGTGAAAACTTTAAACTCTTAGATAAAGTTGCTGCTAAATTAAATGCAGCAGTTGGTGCATCACGAGCTGCCGTTGACGCTGGCTTTGTTCCAAATGATTATCAAGTTGGCCAAACCGGTAAAGTTGTTGCTCCTGAATTATATATTGCAGTGGGTATATCTGGAGCAATTCAGCATCTTGCAGGAATGAAAGATTCAAAGGTTATTGTTGCAATAAATAAAGATGAAGAAGCACCTATTTTTGATGTTGCTGACTATGGTCTTGTAGCCGATTTATTTCAAGTTCTGCCAGAACTAGAAGAAGCACTCTAAAAAATATATTTAGAAAATAAATCTATAAAATATTGATCTTCCCAATCTGCTGGTCCCAAGTATTTTGCAATTTGCATACCATTTTGGTCTATTAAAATAGTCGCCGGCAAGCCAAGAGCTTTTATTTCTCTTGGAATACTATTTTTACTATCAAAGTATAATGCAATGTTTTCAATGTTATTATCAATAAAAAAACTTTTAGCTTTGGTTTTTGGACCCCTATCAAGATTAATTGCAATTACTTCAAATTTATCTTTATCAAATTTACCTTGTAATCTGTCTAATGAAGGCATTTCCTCTTTACAAGGTTTGCACCAAGTTGCCCATAGATTGACTAGAGTGAGTTTTCCAGAAAAATCACTTAGTGAGTAATTTTTACTACTTACGTCCTCAAAAATACTTGTAAAACCAGGCTTTTCTTCAAAAATTATTTTTTTTAGCGTACCTGTTTCAGCATATAAAGGGTTGCAAAACAAAAATATTGTGGCATATACCAACATTACTTTAGAAATAATATTATATAGTTTCATATAAAGATACATAGTGAGAATACAGATAATGTCTATAAAAAAAAACCCTATATTAAGACATCGATTTAGTCAGAAAAATAAGGACATTTTTACTGAGATTAATACTTCAATTGATTTTGATAAGTTTATGTTTAATGAAGATATTGAAGGGTCTATTGCTCATGCTGAGATGTTATCTAATCAAAAGATAATTACTATATCTGAAAAAAATAAGATTATATCTGGACTCAAAAAAATCTTATTAGAAATAAAAAATAATAAGTTCATCTTTAAGCCTGAGCTAGAAGATATTCATATGAATATTGAGAGTAGACTCCAAGAACTTGTTGGTGATACGGCTGGAAAACTACATATAGCGCGATCTAGAAATGATCAAGTTGTAACTGACTTAAAGCTTTGGCTAAGAAAAGATATAGATTTAATATTAAGTGAATTAAAAGTTTTAAGAAAAATTATAATAAAAAATGCTGAAAAAAATATTGATGTCATAATGCCCGGCTTTACGCACTTGCAAACAGCACAACCTATATCCGCAGGACATTATTATATGTCTTATTATGAAATGTTCATGAGAGATACTGAAAGATTTGCAGAATCAAGAATTAGGCTAAATAAAAATCCTCTTGGATCGTGTGCTATGGCTGGAACCTCTTTTAAGATAGATAGGTTTGCAACTTCCAAAAAACTTTCATTTAATGGACCAACAAATAATTCTATAGATAGTGTTGCAGATAGGGATTTTGTAATTGATTATTTATATGCATCAAGTACTTGCGCTATGCATTTATCAAGAATTGCAGAAGAAATTGTTTTGTGGTCTTCTAATCTTGTTAAATTTTGTGAAATAAAAGACGACATGATGTCTAGTTCTTCAATAATGCCACAAAAGAAAAATCCTGATGCTGCTGAGTTAGTGCGTGCAAAGGCGTCTTTAATTAATGCAAACCTATTTTCATTATTAAATATAATGAAGGCCCTTCCTTTGTCTTACAGTAAAGATCTCCAAGAAGATAAAAAGCTAGCTGTTGACACAAGTAATAATTTGCATGTATCGATTAAAGTAATTACTGAAATTTTAAAAGGCATAAAATTGAATAAAGAAACTATGTTTGAGGCTGCCTTAAATGGCTATTCTAATGCAACAGAGTTAGCAGATTGGCTTGTTAAAAACATTGGATATTCATTCAGAAAAGCTCATCAAATATCGGCTAAAATCGTTAATTTTGCTGAAAAAAATAAATTGAGACTAGAAGATTTAACTCTTGATGAGCTTAAAAAATTCGACTCAAATATCAATAATAGTATTTTTAAATCCTTAAATATAAAAAATGCAGTTTTAAGCAAAACAAGTTATGGTGGAACAAGTCCGTTAGAAGTAATTAAGATGATTAGAAAAGCAAAGAAAACAAATAAATGAAAAAAATTACAATTTTTTTAATACTAGGATTATCACTTATTAGTTGTGGTAAAAAAGGGTCACTAGAATTACCTGAAACTACATCTCAAAACTATATTCTTAAAGAAATGTTATCTACGATAATTTAATACTATGAAATATTTTGATTATAAAGGTGAAGATTTAAAATCTGAAAATATTTCTATTGCAAAAATAGCATCAGAAATTCAAACTCCATTCTATTGCTACAGTGCGAATGCGCTTAAAAATAATTTTAATGAGTTAAAAGATGCATTTAAAGAAATTAAACCAAAAATTTGTTACGCTACAAAATCTAATTCCAATTTGTCCATATTAAGCCTATTACAAAAAGAAGGTGCTGGCGCTGATGTCGTTTCTGTTGGTGAATTAAAAAAGTCACTGATAGCGAATATTAGCCCTGATGACATAGTTTTTTCAGGAGTGGGCAAAACTGAAAGTGAAATTGAATTTGCAATTATAAGTAAAATATTTCAAATAAATGCTGAATCTACTAGTGAATTACATACTATAAATGAGATAGCACAAAAACTTGGTACTATTCAGCAAGTAGGGATTAGAATTAATCCTGATGTTATTGGAGAAACTAATAAGAAAATTTCCACTGGGGGAATAGGTGATAAATTTGGTATTCCATTTTCTGAAGTTAAAGATCTATTTTTGAATAATGAACATTTTAAAAATATAAAGATATCTGGTATTGCTTTTCATATAGGCAGTCAAATTCATGACATAGAACCTTTTAGGAATGTATTCCAAAAGACAAGTAAGCTGATTAATGAAATCAATAAAGATATGCAGGTTATTAAAGTGTTGGATATAGGAGGAGGCTTTGGGGTTGACTATGAAAATAATCAAAAAAAATTTCCTATTCAAGAATATGTAAACCTTGTAAAAAATTCTTTTGATACAGAAAAGCTAACAGTTGTAATAGAGCCAGGTAGATCAATTTCATGGAATACAGGAATATTAGTCACAAAAGTTTTATACATAAAGAAACATGGAGATAAAAAGTTTATTATTACTGACTGTGGCATGAACGACTTAATGAGACCCGCATTATATGACGGCTATCATAAAATATTGCCAATAACTGAAATTAAAAATACTGATAAAATCTCTACTGATATAGTTGGTCCAATCTGTGAATCTACAGATAGACTATTTTCCAGCAATGAATTCTATGATGTAAAGGAAGGGGATTTATTGGCTATACTTAATTCTGGAGCCTATGGCTCATCAATGAGTTCTAATTATAATGTTCGACCACTTATTGCCGAGATATTAATTGATAAAGATAATTATAGTATAATTAGAAATCGACAATCTTTTGAGGAAAGTATTGCTCAAGAAATTAAAATAAATAAGAACTAATTACCTTGGTAAAAATATTTTCTGAAAAGTTATAATAATAATATCCTTAATATGTAATGCCTCTACTGAACCTACTGGATCTACTTGATCTATTTTGTTAAAATGATCTATGCCTAAAACTAATACAATAAATAATATAAAAATTATTATTGCAATTCTATCTCCAGATAATTTTTTCTTTTTTTTATAAACTGCGGGTAAATTTTTATCTGATTGAGGATCCCTTTTTTCTAATACCTTTCTAGAATCAGGCACAGATTCATTGTTTTCGAAGCCTGCATTATCTTGAAACCAAGAGAAATTACAGCGGGCACATCGTACCTGTCTTCCCTTGCTTAATTGAACTGGATCAACAAGGTATTTTGCTTCGCATGAAGAACAAGAAATAATCATAAAATATTTAGTTAAATTTATATTTTTAGAATAATCTATTATTTTAAATGATACATCAAATTAATAAAAAAATATTATATATATCATTTTTTTTAATGATAATTTTAGTAACAGTTCATTTTACTTACTATCTATCGCAAATTCCTAGTACAACTAATCAAAATAACACCTTTATTAATACTGATGGGATTGTTGTATTGACTGGTGATAAAAATAGAATTTCAGAGGGTATTAATATTTTAAAAAAAAACACAAATCAAAGACTGCTTATTTCAGGGGTGAATAAAAAAATTAGTAATTCAGCGATAAAATCACTTTATGCTAATGACACAGAAACAAGGCAATTATTTAATTGCTGTATAGATTTTGATAAAATTTCAACAAATACATTTGAAAATTCAAGAGAAACTTATTTTTGGGCAAGAGATCAAAACTTAAAAACTTTATTAATTGTTACTTCGCATTACCATATGCCAAGAGTGAAATTAGAATTTTCAAGATTTTTTCAGAAAGATTCCTTATACTATAAATCAGTAAAAGTTGCTGAAAATGATAAATCAGATATTTCCATTGAAATGATTAGAAAAATAATTTTTGAATATATTAAGTATTTAAGAGCGTCTCTTAGATTTTTGGTTAAAATATAATATGTTGTTTATTAGATCATTATTATCAAATCTATTTTTTTATTTTTTTATTATAGGATCTCTATTTATTGCACTTTTTTCTTTTATATTGCCCCGCTCAATAATTTTTTGGTTAATTCGATTCCAATCTATACACACATTAATTAACTTAAAATATTTAGTAAATTTAAAAGTAGAGTTTAGAGGCACAGAGAATATACCCAAGTTTAGGAAGTATTTAATTGCCTCAAAACATCAGTCATTGGCTGAGGGAGTACTTTTAAACTATGCAATTGAAAAACCAAGTATTGTTGCAAAAAGAGAATTATTATATATTCCAATAGTTGGTCTCTGTTTTAAAAAAGCAAATTTTATTTATGTTAATAGGACTAAGGGCGAAACATCCATTGAAACATTGGTAAGGAAATCAAAAATAAGTATGGAAAAAGATCCAAGGCCTCTTTTAATTTTTCCAGAAGGTACAAGAACTCCCATAGGTGAAATAAAGCCTTATAAATATGGTATTACTGCATTGTACAAAGAATTAGGTGTTCCTTGTTTACCAGTAGCTGTAAATACAGGGTATTTTTGGCCTCGAAGGAAATTTTTAAGATATCCAGGTAAAATGGTAATTGAGTTTTTAAAACCTATTGAGCCAGGAATGGATCCTGATGATTTTAGCGTTTTCCTAGAAAAAAAAATTGAAGAGAAGTCCGATAAATTAGTTTTAGAGGCTCGAAATCAATCCACAGGTAGGACCTAGTTGTACAATAGACTGTGGATAAATATATTTAAATCAATTAAAACAATAGCTTAATTGTTTATAAGATTATTAACAAATATGGATAAAATTAACTCATTAAAAAAAATATTCTACTTAATTCTTTTATCTTTACTGCTCTATTCTGCTTACTGGATATATATGTCATTCCAATTTAAAAATGAAGTTAAGCATTTTATTGAAACACATGAGATAGAAGTTGAAAAGATCTATGTTACGGGATTTCCATATAGGATGGAAACTTACATATCAAATTTATCTATAGAAATAAACCAAGGAGAATTTTTTTATTTAAACATTCCAGAACTTAAAATTAGCATTTCCCCGCTATCCTTAAATAAGATTTTTTTACAATCGGACTCATCTTCTTTAAAATTTAAAAACTCAGTACAAGAATTTAATATATTCAATAATGAAAGTCGTCTTGCTATTACTATTGAAAATGGCTTAATAAAAAGATTGCTACTTATGTTTGAAGATAATGAAATCTCATACAGGAATGTATTTTTTGATTTTGATAAAAAAATAAACAATATTATTTTAGATGGTAAGATTAATTCTATTGATAATAAATTGAATGGTAATCTTCAGTTGGATATTTATGACAAAAATGGACAGAAGCAATTTGCCGCCCCAATTTCAATTAATGACAATGTATTAAAATTACTATTTTTTGAATTAGATTTAAGTAGCTTATTTTAATTTTTTCTTAGATCTACCAAAATCATCTGCATCTATATCCTGCCCTGCAGCAATTATTTTTTTTCTAATTTTTCTAGTACCACTAAATATTTTAAATAAAGTATCTTCATCATTCCATCTAACAGCTTTCTGCAGCACACTTAAATCTTCTGAAAATCTACCAATCATTTCTAATACTGCTTCTTTATTATTTATAAAAATATCACGCCACATTGTTGGGTCAGAGGATGCTATTCTAGTGAAGTCTCTAAATCCACTTGCACTATACTTAATAACATCTGACTTTGTTACAGTCTCTAAGTCAGCTGCTGTATTAACAATATTATAGGCTATCAAATGTGGCAGATGAGATGTAATTGCAAGAACTCGATCATGATGTTCAGGAGACATTATTTCCACACTGCTTCCTATCTTTTCCCAGAATTTTTTTACTATTGTAATATTTTTTTTATTAGAATCTTTGTATGGAGTTATTATGCACCATCTATTTATAAAGAGTTCAGCAAAACCTGCCTCTGGACCACTTTTTTCTGTACCGGCAATTGGGTGTGCTGGAATAAAATCAAACTCCCCACTTATAATTTTTTTAACATCTGCCATAACTTTTGTTTTTGCCGAACCTACATCTGTAATGATTGTACTTTTTTTTAAATGAGGTTTTATCGAACTAAATAGCTTTTTATAACTGCTTAAAGGGGTACATATGATTACTAGGTCAGCATTTTTAACTGCTTTTTCAAGCGTAGTTTCTACTTTCGAAACTAGTTTAATTTTTTTTGCAATTTGCCTTGTCTTAGTACTTCTGGCATAGCCGGTTGTAGATCCAGCAATTTTATGTTTTTTTATGGCTAGTGCTAATGAAGAACCTATTAATCCTAGGCCTATAATAGCAATATTATTAAATTTTGATTTATTTGTCATTTTTAAAAAACAATTTAAACACACTTATTAAAATTTTATTTTCTTTTTCTGTTCCAATTGTAACTCTAATACATTCTGGCATATTATAATTATCAAGAGTTCTTATAATAATAGATTTACTTAATAAATATCTATTTAACATAATTTTTTCTTTAATACCTTTTCTTAATCTAATAAATATAAAATTTGCTTGGCTATCATATACGACCAACGGGAGCTTATTAAACTCATCTTTAATTTTTTTAAGCCAATATTTATTATGAGAAATTAATTTTTTTTCAACACTCTTTTCTAATACTGCAACTGAACCCGCTTCTTGTGCTATTCTGTTAACATTAAAGGGACCTCTAATTTTATCCAGTAAGCTAATTATATTTTGGTTGGAATAGCACCACCCAAGTCTTAAAGATGCTAAGCCATAAATTTTAGAAAAGGTACGTGTAACGATAATATTTTCATTCTTCTTAATATAGCTCATTCCACTTTCATAATCATTTTTATCTAAATACTCAGCATAAGCTGCATCTAGAACAATAATTATTCTTTTAGGAATTTTTTTTACAAAAGAATGTAAACTTAATTTATCTAAGTAAAGTCCTGTTGGATTATTTGGATTAGCAATAAAAATTATTTTTGTTTTTTTATTTATACTATCTAAGATACTTTTAGTATCTACTCGATAATCAATAGTTTTAGATTTAATAATTTTTGCATTATTAATTTTAGAGTAAATTTCATACATTAAAAAACTATTATTTGGGATAATGACTTCATCGCCCTTTGTTAAATACAGTTGACAAATTAAGCCTAAGATTTCATCTGAGCCGTTTGCACAAAAAATATTTTTTTTATTTAGATTGTACCGTTTAGATATTGAATCTTTTAATTCTACACTCCCACTCTCAGGATACCTATTTATAGTGCCAGATATTTTTTTTATTTTATCTAGTACTTTTTGACTTGGTCCAAAGGGGGATTCATTTGACGAAAGCTTAATAACACTATTTTTACCTAAAATTTTACTTGCCCCAGCTTTATATGGGCTAATATTTTTTAATGTTTTTATAGTGTTCATTTATCTAATAGATAAGTGAATATTGACTAATTTTAAAGAAATTCTTTTATATTTAAGCATTAATTCATTAACTTAATTGACTTATAATCATCCAAATAGTAATAAAAAGGTGCGCTGATTTGAATTACAGCTTGCGGGCGCAAAATAAAAACAGCTAAAGAGGTGATCTAAAAGCCGCCAAACTTAGTTGTTAAGCGGTTTTTTTATGCTTGCTGATAAAGATAGATTAAAAAATGAGTGAAAATATAATTGTAGAATTAGCATCCAGTGAAAATCCTTTAGTTTTAGATTGTGGAAAAACTATTGGTCCAATTAAGACTGCTTATACTACTTATGGAAAACTTAATGATTCTAAGTCAAACGCAATACTAATCTGTCATGCGCTAACTGGCGATCAATATGTTGCAAGTGAACATCCTATAACTAAAAAAAATGGTTGGTGGTCTTTATTGATAGGACCAGGCAAGTCAATTGACACTGATAAATATTTTATAATATGTCCAAATGTTATTGGTGGATGCATGGGCTCAACGGGACCAAATGAAGTAAATCCACAAACTGGTAAAGAGTACGGATTAGATTTTCCAGTCGTCACTATTGCTGATATGGTTAAAGCTCAAAAACTATTGATTGATAATTTAGGTATAAAAAAACTATTTTCAGTAATTGGTGGATCAATGGGTGGTATGTTAGTTCTACAATGGCTATCTAAATATCCAGCATGTATTTTTTCTGCGATTCCTATTGCAACTACTACAAGTCACTCAGCACAAAATATTGCTCTGAATGAGTTAGCAAGACAGGCTATTATGGCTGACCCTGAATGGAAATCTGGAAATTATAATGAACAAAATACAAAACCGATAAAAGGATTATCTGTTGCAAGAATGGCCGCGCATATAAGTTATTTATCAGAACAATCATTGCATGAAAAATTTGGAAGAAACTTACAGAATAAAGATAAAATTGAATTTTCATTCGATGCAGATTTTCAAGTAGAAAGTTATTTAAGACATCAGGGCTTTAAATTTGTTGATCGTTTTGATGCCAATAGTTATTTATATATTACTCGAGCAATGGATTACTTTGATTTAAAAATGGAAAATAATGGATCTTTAATAGAGGCTTTTAAGGATACAGAAGCACATACATTATGCGTATCTTTTACTAGTGATTGGCTTTACCCAACTTCAGAAAATAAAGAAATAACAAAAACATTTAATGCTCTTGGCTTAAATGTTAGTTTTGTCGAGATTGATACTGATAATGGACATGACTCATTTTTATTAAATGAACCTGAATTTTTCGATACAATTAAGGGATTTTTAGACGCAACATATAAAAAATTATGAGCTTATTTAATACAGATAAAGATTTTAATATAATTTCAAATTTGATCCCATCTGGATCAAACATAATTGATGTTGGTTGTGGAGATGGATCATTATTAGATTATTTAGATAAAAATAAGAATATTAATGGCAGGGGCCTTGAAATAGATCAGGATAAAATAAGAGAGTGTTTAGCAAAGGGTATTTCTGTAATGCAAGGCGATGCAGATATTGACTTAGTTGATTATCCAGATAAATCTTTCGATTATTCAATTTTAACTTATACATTACAGGCTACAAAAAAACCTAAAGAAGTTTTAGAAGAATTAGTAAGAATTTCTGATAAAGCAATTGTATCTTTTCCAAACTTTGGATATTGGAAAATTAGGCTTAATTTATTACTAAGTGGAACTATGCCTGTAAGTAATAATTTAAGTTATTCTTGGTATGAAACACCAAACTTACATTTTTGCACAATTTCTGATTTTATTGAATTATGCGATGCAACTAATATTAAAATTGAAAAAAAGTGTGATCTAAAAAAGTATACAATTCAAGAATATACAAAGAAAAGTAAGATCGATAATTTCTTTTTAGAATCCGGTATGTTTTTAATTTCAAAAAAATAAATGAGTAATTTTAAAATTGATATTATCCCATGTTTAAATGATAACTATTCTTACATACTTTCTATTGATAAAGATGCTCTAGTAATTGATCCAGGAGAGGCTAGGCCTATTATTGACTTTCTTAAAAAAAATAATCTAGACTTAAAATATATATTAAATACCCATCATCATTTTGATCATGTGGGAGGAAATTTAGAGCTTAAAAAAAAATACAAAGCATTAATTGCTGGAAGTGAAAGAGATAAAGAAAGAATACCTGGAATTGATATTTTCTTAAATGAAGGTGAAAAGTTTTATTTTAATCATTATGAATTTGAAATTATGAATGTTCCTGGCCACACCTCAGAATGTATTGCTTATTATATAAAATCAGAAAATGCTATATTTACAGGTGACGCTGTTTTTTCCTTAGGATGTGGAAGACTATTTGAGGGCTCACCGAAACAAATGTGGCATTCAATTTGTAAAATTAAATCTCTGCCTGATAATACTTTGATTTACTGTGGACATGAATACACAGCTAGTAATGCAAAGTTTGTTCAGTCCATTAATGATAATGAGCAAATAAAATTAAAGATAATAAGAATTAAAGAACTAAGAGAGAAAAATATACCTACTATTCCAACAACTATTGCCGAGGAAAAGGAATTGAATATATTTTTTCAAGCTGACCAAGACAATATTAAGGACCTCTTATCTAATAAGAATATCAGTGACGAAGAAGCCTTTACTAGAATCCGTTCTGCTAAAGACGCCTTTTAAATAAAGTATTGCCCACCATTAGCTGTAATTGTTGATCCAGTTATAAAACCAGCATCTTCACTTGCTAAAAAAGTAACAATTCTAGAAATCTCCTCAACAGTACCTAATCTTCCAACAGGAATTTTGTTAATTAAACCTTTTAGAAAGTCCTCTGATGCATCTGCTAAAATTTCAGTATCAATATAACCTGGTGCAATTGCGTTAACTGTAATATTTTTTCTTGCTGTTTCTTGTGCCAAAGCTTTTGTAAAGCCTAAAACACCCGCTTTTGCTGCACTGTAGTTTACAAGACCCATTTCACCTTTTTGGCCATTAATAGATGAGATTGAAATTATTCTACCAAACGCTTTTTCTCTCATGCTCTCAAGCACGCATCTAGTCATGTAAAAAACTGAATCTAAATCAGTTCTAATAACATCATCCCATTGTTCAATGGTCATTTTATGAGACATTGCTGCTTTTGATATTCCTGCATTATTAATAAGTATGTCTACAGAACCTAATTTTTCAGTTACTTCTTTTACACCAGCTTCACAAGCAGCTGCATCTGCAACATTCCATTGAAAAACATCGATTCCATGCTCTTTTGCAAAAGCGTTAGCTTTCTCTGTATTTGAATTGTAAGTTGCTGCAACTTTGCATCCTTGGCTTTTCAAAGCAATTGATATTGCCGCGCCTATTCCTCTTGTTCCACCTGTTACTAAAGCTATTCTTGTCATAATTTATTTCTCCTTTTTTTATCTTTCAACACAAAGCGCAATACCCATACCACCACCAATACAAAGTGTAGCCAGGCCTTTTTTTGCGTCTTGTCTTTTCATTTGATGAAGTAATGTAACGAGGATTCTGGCTCCCGATGCTCCTATAGGATGTCCAATAGCTATAGCTCCTCCATTAACATTAACTTTACTTGTATCCCAACCTAATTCTTTGTTTACCGCACAAGCTTGAGCTGCAAATGCTTCATTTGATTCAATTAGATCTAAATCACTTATAGACCAGCCTGCTTTATCTAATGCTTTACGAACTGATGGGATTGGTCCTGTTCCCATTATTGATGGATCAACACCAACACTTGCCCATGACACCACTCTAGCCAAAGGTTCAATACCTCTTTTTGCTAGCTCGGTTTCATTCATTAGAGTCAATGCAGCTGCTCCATCATTAATTCCACTTGCATTTGCGGCAGTAACAGAACCATCTTTAGAAAATGCTGGTCTTAGAGATGCAAGTTTTTCTAATTGAACTCCATCTTTTATGTACTCATCGTGATCAAAAACTGTTGTTTCTTTTCTCGTTACAATATCAACTGGTGTAATTTCATCTTTAAATAAGCCAGCCGCCTTAGCTTTGCTTGCTTTTAATTGAGAGTTATAAGCAAATTCATCTTGCTGATCTCTAGTAATTTGAAATTTTTCTGCAACATTCTCTGCAGTTGTGCCCATGTGGTACCCGTTGAATGCATCCCACAAACCATCTTTAATCATTGTATCAATCATTTTTGCATCACCCATTTTTGTACCTGTACGCAAATGCATACAATGGGGTGATTGACTCATACTTTCTTGACCACCGGCTATAATAATATTTGCATCCTGATTTTTTATTGCTTGAAATCCTAATGCAACAGTCCTTAAGCCAGACCCACAAACTTGATTAACTACCCATGCCGGGGTTTCTTTTGCAATGCCCGCATTAACAGATGCTTGTCTAGCAGGATTTTGTCCTGTTCCTGCAGTAAGTACTTGACCAAGAATTACTTCATCTACTTCTGTTGGCTGAACTAAAGATTTTTTTAAGGAATCTTCTATTACTATTTTTCCTAGATCGTGAGCCTCTAAATTACTTAAAGATCCACTAAATGAACCAACACCAGTTCTTGTGGCGGAAGTGATAAATACATCTGTCATAATTAAATCCTAAAAAAAATTAAATAATATCAGGAATTTTTTCAGCCCTGGAAGAATTAAGATATCTAGCTGACTTTATTTTGCAACTATTATCTAATTCTAGAAATAGCGGATTTCCAGTCGGAATTTCAAGTTTTACTATATCTTTATCTGATATATTGAATAATTCTTTGCATAAAGCCCGAAGACTGTTTCCATGTGCAACAATTAAAACATCACTCTTTAATAAACTTGGTAATATTGTTTCTTTCCAATATGGAATTACTCTCTCATAAGTATCTTTAAGACACTCAGTTAGTGGCAATTTAATATCTTTAAGGTCTTTGTATTTAGGATCATTATTAGGATTCATTTTACTATTAGAGTCTAGCTTAGGTGGAGGTGAATCATAGCTGCGTCTCCATTTCAAAAATTGCTCTTCTCCATATTTTTTTAGAGTATCGTCTTTATTTAAACCCTGAAGGCCCCCATAATGCCTTTCATTAAGTGCCCAATTTTTAATGACGTCACTTGATATATTATCTTCTAGCTCATTAAGAATATACGTTAGCGTGTCTTGGGCTCTTTTAAGATAAGATGTAAAACATATTTGAGGCTTAAAATTAATGTCATTAATTAAGCTACCAGATTTTTTTGCTTCAACTATTCCCATTTCAGCAAGATCAACATCCACCCAACCAGTAAATTTATTTTCTAGATTCCATGTGCTTCTTCCATGGCGAACTAAAATCAAATTCCTATTCATGTTATTTTACTTGATTATTGACCTTATCATGAAGCAAGCAATCAACAATTTGCTCGGCTATCAACTTTGCTACTTTTTCTTGTGCTTCAGAAGTACTGGCTCCAATATGTGGCGTCATAACCACATCTTTCATACCAGCAAATATAGATTTAATTTCTGGTTCGCTTTCATAAACATCAACACCATAACCAGATATATTATTATTTTGAAGGGCTTCTTTCATATCTTTTTCACTAACTATCCCCCCTCGAGCACAATTAATAACTATAGCTGAGTCTTTCATCTGCGATATAACTTCGCTATTAATCATATGTTTTGACTGAGGCGAAAGTTTGTTATGAAATGTAATAATATCAGCAATTTTTAAAGATTCTGCAAACGAAATTTTTTTTACATTGTATTCCTGCTCATCTTTTTCAGAAATTGAATCACTTACAGCAAAAACATTCATATCATAGACATTACTAATCTGAGAAATTTTTTTACCAACATTTCCAAAGCCAACTATCACAATATTTTTTCCACTTAATTCACTGCCAACAAATAACTTTTTATCCCATCTATTTTCATGCATAGATCTATTTGCATCAGTTATTTTTCTATATAATGATTGAATAAGAGCAAAAGTTAATTCTGCTGTTGCCTGAACATTACCAAGTGGAGTGTTCATAACTATTATATTGTTATCACTGGCAGCAGGTAAATCAATATTATCGACACCAACACCTGGTCTTCCAATTACTTTAAGATTTTTAGCATTATCTAAGATTTTTTTAGTAACTGTAACTCCTGATCTTATAAGTAAGGCAGAATATTCAGGGATAATTTCTACCAATTCATCTTCTGAAAGTCCTATTTTTGTGTCGAAAGCTAGCTTATTTTCTTCAAAAATTTTATTGGCGATACTTGAAACATTGTCAGCTATTAAAATTTTGTTCATATAATTTTATATCTTTTTTTTACTTTGTTCATACGCCCAGTCAATCCAAGGTAGCAATAATTTTACATTCTCATTTTGAACTGTCGAGCCACCCCAAATTCTTATTCCTAAGGGTGCAGTTTTATAAGAGTTTATATCATAAGCTACATCATTTTCTTCTAACATAGAATAAATATGTCCCATAAATATTTTTTTCTTATCATCATCTAAGCTCTTATACCATTCTTCCTTAGGCTTAATACATATAGACGTACATGAGCGCGTTTCTGGATCGACAGGAAGAAATTCAAAGTAGCTATTTTTTTCAATCCATTCTTCAACTAGTTTTAAGTTATTATCTGAAATTGAAATTAATTCAGACATACCACCAATAGACTTAGCCCATCTTAGAGAATATAAAACGTCTTCAACACATAGAAGTGAAGGTGTATTAATAGTTTCACCTTCAAATATTGCCTCATTAACTTTTTTATTTGTTGCAATCCTAAAGACTTTTGGTATTGGCCAGCTTGGAGTAAAGCTCTCGAGTCTTTTTATAGCTCGCGGGGATAGCGCTATCATTCCATGCGCGGCTTCACTTCCTAAAACTTTTTGCCATGACCAAGTAACTACATCAAGTTTTGGCCAGTCAAGTTTCATTGAAAAGATAGCGGATGTAGCGTCACAGATTGTTAGGCCTTTTCGATCTTCTTTAATCCAATCTGTATTTTTTATTTTAACACCCGCAGTAGTTCCATTCCATGTAAAGATAATATCATTATCAGAATTTGATTTTGAAAAATCTGGCAAAGTTCCATAATCTGCTATTGTTACTAGCTTGTCTTCTAATGGCAATTGATTTGATATATCTACACACCAATCATTTCCAAAATTTTCCCAGGCATAGACCTCTACTCCTCTTTCTCCAAGTAAGGACCACATAGCCATTTCAACCGCACCAGTATCTGATGCCGAAACTATAGCCAGCTTATAATCATCTGGCATATCCAATATGTCTCTTGTTTCAGTAATTACAGACTTAAGTTTTGCTTTACCAACTTTTGATCTATGCGATCTTCCTAAGATAGCACCTTTTAATTCGTCAAAAGACCAGCCTGGCGGCTTAGAACATGGACCTGATGAAAAGTAAGGTGAGTTAGGTTTTAATTCTGGTTTATTTGTCATATTTTATATTTTCATTTGTAAATTTACTAGCCCATCGATTAGCTTAGGATCAAAAAAAGTTGATTTTTGTGGCACTGTAGCTTTTCTATTTGAAATCGACATTATCTCATGCATGGTCATTGGGCAAACAAAAAAAGCCATATCAGCTTCATTTTTCTTAACTTTTTTCTCAAGATCACTTGAGCTATATTTGCCTGGTAAATAACTTATATAATTTTTATACTCATTTTTTTT
>Ga0308010_1000382_pt1 | contig 31551 bp, 12 predicted proteins | sample Neamet129_FD_202368 | JGI IMG/M metagenome (GOLD analysis project Ga0308010, IMG submission 202368) | Marine microbial communities from water near the shore, Antarctic Ocean - #129 | ecosystem: Environmental > Aquatic > Marine > Unclassified | place: Southern Ocean | collected 2014-07-24 | reverse complement strand
TACGTAAGAATGTTAAAAAGTCCACAGAGTGTAACTGCTATACCGAAGCAGTTATTAATGAGGAGTGGAGGTGTAGGAAATGACGGTGGAGATAACTTTGATATAGACTTTTTTATTGATAATCTACAGATGAAAAATGTAGGAGTAAGTCCCAATACTAAAACAACAAACACCAATGCAGTAGAAGTTAGTTTTGATATCACAGAACCGATGGGTGTCACATTAATCGAACGATTAAAAAATGAAGCAAAAAATAGTTTAGAAGAAGAACAAAATTATTTGCATACTCCTTATCTTTTAGAAATAACATTTAAAGGATATGATGACCAAGGTAAACAGGTTGGTGCTGAAGTTAAACCTAAGTACATTCCTATTAAGATTATAGAATTAAAGTTTACAATAGAATCAACAGGAACAGTTTATCGATGTAAAGCAGTTCCTTATCATCAAGATGTTTTTAGCACTATGTCAAGCACTATACCTATTAATATTCAAGTTAGTGCTGGCACAGTTACTGAGATCTTCGGCGGACTTGCAACAGAATTTACTCAAGAGACAAAGACTGTGACTGAAGAGACGCAGAGGCTTGGTGGCACTGCTACTGCAACTCGACAAGTTACAAAGACTAAATCGGGAGAAAGCCATAAAACATTAACAGACGCAATAAACAAATTTTACGACGGACAAACAAAACCTACTATAGAAAAAGCACAAGAAGCCGGACCTCCTAACCAACGAAAGCAAGCAAAGACTACACCTGCTAGTGCAGAAGTAGCAGAAAAATGGAGTTTTGCTATTGCGCCAGGTATAGCAAACGCAAAGTTAGTTGGAGAAAAGTTTGACGCATTAAATACACCTGGTAAAAATAGTAAAGTTTACAAAAGTATTGGTTCTGCACTTAAAGGAAAAGTTGAACTAGATAGTAAGACTAATATGTTCAAGATTAATGCTGGTACAAACGTTGTGTCTTTAATTAATTATATTCTTGTAGCAAGTGAATATATAGAGAAGAATGTTGAAGCAACTGCGAATAAGTTATCACAAGATGAAGATTCTTCTGAACATATAAACTGGTTTAGAATAGTTCCTCAGATTGTGGGATTCCAAGGTTGGGATAAGAAACAAGGAAGATATAAGTTTCATATAAGATGGACAGTTCAAGAAATGGCGTTATTTTATAGTGATTTTCCCTGGGCACCTAAGACTATGCCTAAAGGTAAAGGAGTGCATAAGATATATGATTATATCTTTAGTGGAAATAATACTGAAGTACAAAAATTTCGCATGAACTTCGATGCCGCATATTATCAAGCACATACTATTGGCACTGGTGTTCCTACTGCTGATAAAAATATATCAGATGTAACAACACAAGTAAAATCAATACCACAAAGTACACAAGGACAGGGTATGGTAAACGACGAGGGAATAACTAAAAAAAGAAGTAAAGATCTGATGTCTAGTCTAATGCACGACGGCGCTGATCTTATTCAATGTGACTTGGATATATTAGGAGACCCTGCTTTTATACCTGTAGGCGATGCCTTTTTTCAACCACAAGGGAACAGAAATCAGATATATAATAGTGCGTTTCTTCCAGACGGAACAATAAATTACGACTTAACACCTCCTTATATTCAAATTAATTTAAGAACACCTAGTGATTATGATGAATTCACAGGATTAGTAGATCTTACTAAACAAACCAAGTATTCTAGTAGTGAATTTAGTGGAGTATACAAAATAATAGTAGCACAAAGTACATTTAGTGGCGGAGTGTTTACACAGAATCTAACAGGCATCAGAGAAAAAATGCAACCACAAGCAAATGGGAAGTTAGCAAGAAGTAAGGCTAGCCAAAAAAATATTGAAAGAGGTGCGTTACTAGTTGATGACTTTGGAGATCCGAGTCCTGGAAAACCTTCTGCGGACTATAGTGATTTTGCTAGTAGTGGATCAGTAACACAAACAGTACAAGGATCTGACTATATTGATGATAGTGCTTTCGTAGGAGAAAAAAGATTTTCAGAAGAAATTACGCAGGATTATTCAATATTAGCAGATGCGTTTGAAACTGAAGTTGCACCAGATTATACAGTATTAGCAGATGCATTTGGCACAGAAGTAAACCAGTTAACGGGGCAAGAGTTTATTGATACCAGTAATTTGGATATAGAATTAGACTTAAATTATGGAGAATAATAAATGAGAAGTAGACCGTTTGCTAGTGCCGCAAAAGGCGGCGACAGTGATTTTCAAACTCAAGATGTCAGGGGCATAAGAGAAGAAAAAGGTATTGTTATCGGTGTTGTCAAAGTAAACAGCCATCCAGCAAGAATGGGCAACTTATCTGTCTTTGTCCCTACTTTTGCAGACAAAAGTAGAGAACAAGATCCTTCACAATGGAGACAAGTAAAGTATTGCACACCTTTTTATAGTAGAACTGAACTACAAGGTAGTGGTGATAAGTTTGAAACTACTAAGAATGCTGGAGGTATGATTTATCCTTGTCCTGACACAGGAACTAAGGTTTTATGTTTCTTTCCAGAAGGCAGAAACCAAGACGGATTTTGGTTTGCATGTGCACCTGATACTTATATGACACAAGGGTTGCCAGAGCCTAGTGCTTCGAGTAATATTAATACTAGTTCAGGTGAGATTAGAGGGACAAAAGCACCTGCTGGTGAATTTAATGATAGTGATAATCAAACAAATAAAATTTCTAACTTTCTAGTTCCTAAAAGATCATTTGATAGATCAACACACAGTATATTAAAAACACAAGGACTTGATTTAGATGAAACAAGAGGATTAACTAGTAGTAGTTTTAATAGAGAAACTCCTAGTGAACTTTTTGGGATAACAACTAAAGGTCGTAGAACTGATATTAACGGCAGAGATATAAAGGATAGGCCAGATATAATATCTGCATTAAAGAGTGGTGCTGATCTTAATAATAATGATGCTAATGCAGTAGAAGGAAAAATCTCTCGTAAGCAAGGTCATAGTTTAACTATGGACGATGGCGACATCGAAGGTGAAAATAACCTTATACGACTCCGTACTGCCGCTGGACATCAAATATTAATGCATGATTCAGAAGACTTACTTTATATAGGCAATTCCAAAGGAACGTGTTGGGTACAATTAGATGCAACTGGTCAACTAGATATTTTTAGTGAAAGAAACATAAATTTAAGAAGTAAGAGTATTAATATGCATGCCGATAATAATATTAAAATGCATGCCGGCGGACAAGTACAGATAGTATCAAATGGTTTACTGCATTTAGAAGGTAAACAGATGGCCAACCTTTACAGCGATGGACAAACGTTAATCTTCGGTGCTAAAGGGATGAATATAAAGAGTTCGGGTGCTTTTGCGATAGAAGGAACCGGAGTGGGTATTAAGTCTAGTGGAAAATTAGATCTTCAGGCTAGTTGTATATCTTTAAACGGAAGTGCTGGTCCAGCTGCAAAACAGAATGCGGCTAGAGTATTAAGTAAATCAGATACACGACCAAATGGACAAGGATTTTGGGAATCCACAAGTATATTAAACACAACAGTAGACAGAGTGCCCACACATGAGCCGTTTGCACAACACTCTGTAATTACTTCAGAAACAACAAAGTCAACTGTTGAGGTAGGCAATATCCCTACTAGTGGTAATATTATAGTTGCTGGGCCTAATCGACCTATTAAGACTACTAGTTTGGGACTATCAACTATTACACAAGAATTTAATGACCAGAAAGTTGATGTAACAAATGTTTTAAAACAACCAGATTATGGAATTAGTGTAGAAGAAATAAGTGCTGATGGAGTAAGACATTATAGTGCCGCTGTTCTAGAAGTTGCTGGCAGTGGCGGCGATTATGCGTACGAAGATGATACTACTAATGCATTAGGAAAGTATGGTGTAAGTGTTGCTACACTTCAGAAACACGGATATGTAAGACAAGAAGTAGACTTTAACGGAGAGTTAGATAATCCAAGAATGTGGACTGGTAAAGATGGTATAGATGGGAAAACTGCTTTTAAATCTTCAACAAATTTACAAGAAGATTTGTTTGTTGCAGGAATGGTAGACGATTACGGTGATGCAAAGAAGTCAGGAGCAATACAAAATGGAGACCCTGTTAGTACAATAACAGGTATGCTTATGGTTGCTAAAACTTCCTCAGCAAAAGTTGCTAGTCAGTTTCGAGAAGGGCTAGCCATAGATGTGTCAGAACTTGTAGGCAGGACAAATATTAGTACTGTTGCAGCCGCATTACCACAACTAAAAAACTTCTTTAACAAAGGTGTTGCTTCAGCAAAACAAGTAGAAAAGACGGCAAAACTTGCTGCTCTTGCGGCTGCAAAGAATAAGGCTAGTATTTACAGAAACATTAGTGGCCAAGGTGAAGTTGGCCAAGGTGAATCAGAAACTGGACCAGGCGTTACAGGACAGTCATCATCTGGAGGCCCAGGTAATGAGTTTGGTGGTGGTGGTGGTATTGGATCTAGTGAATCCGGTCAACAAGGTGATCCTGGTGCAGGAGTAGATGGCCCAGGTGGTGAAGGTAGCGACGGAGGTGATGCAGGTGATGCAGGACAGGGAGGAGAAGATGTATAATGATAAAGAATATGGGAGAATAACATGGCAATGTATAGAGGGTTTAGTACACTAAGTGGAAACTTTAGTACTACAAAAATAACAGATTCTGATTTACTAAAAAGAGACTTATTAAACAGTTTTGCAATTCGTAAAGGTGAGAAGGTTGGTCGTCCAGACTTTGGAAGCAATATATTAGATTTAATTATGGAGCCATTAACTGCTGAAGTAAAGAACTTAATGCTTGAAGAAGTTACTAGTACTATTGCACAAGATCCTAGGGTAAGTTTACAACATTTAGTTATAGACGAATATGAGAACGGGTTACAAGCACAAATAGAATTACTTTATGTACAAAGTAACCAATCTGAGAAACTTGTTATAAACTTTGATAGAAAAGACGGAACGATCAATTAATATAATGTTAGCAGTTTATAAGTCAAATAAATACACTGTAAGGAATTAACGATGTCACACACAACTAGATCAAGCAACTTATTTGCCGCACAAGATTGGACTAAAGTATATCAGTCGTTTAAGGAAATTGACTTTCAAAGTTATGATTTTCAAACTATTCGTAAGTCAATGGTAGACTATCTTCGTAACTTCTATCCAGAGGATTTTAACGACTATATCGAAAGCAGTGAATATATTGCACTAATAGATCTTATTGCTTATATTGCACAGAGTGTAAATTTCAGAACAGATTTAAATGCTAGAGAGAATTTTTTAGAAACTGCAGAACGCAGAGATAGTATACTACGTCTTGCGAAGATGTTAAATTACTTTCCTAAGAGAAGTCAGATTTCACGAGGATTGTTAAAAGTTGACAGTGTAAGTACAACAGAAATTTTAGCAGATAGCAACGGCAATAGTCTTGATAACCTAGAGGTATTTTGGGGAGATGAAACAAACCCAGACTTCCTAGAACAATTCACAACAATTATGAATGCCGCAATGGTTAAAACTCAAAGATACGGTAATCCTGCACTGAGTAGCACAGTTGGCGGAATAGCAACACAAGAATATAATTTAAGTATTGTTCCAAATACTGTTCCAATATTTGATTTTAGAAATACAGTTAGCACACAAGAGTTTCCTTTTGAACTTGTTAACGGAACCTACAGTGGCACAGACTTTCTATACGAAGTTGCGCCAAAGCCAAACAGTACTATAAATGCAATTTATAGGAATGATAGCAAAGGTTTTAATAGTGTTAATACTGGTTTTTTCTTTTATTTTAAACAAGGAAGATTACAGACATTAGATTTTAATGTAAATGAAGCATTGCCTAATAGAGTAGTTGAAGTTGATGTTACTGGTATAGATAACAATGATGTTTGGTTATACCAGTTAGATTCAAACGGAGCAGAAGAAACACTTTGGACAAAAGTTCCTGCGATTAGTGGCAACAATGTTATATTTAATAGTTTAAACCAAAAAAATAAAACACTTTATAGTGTACAGAGCAGAAGTGCTGATAGAATAAGTTTAGTTTTTGGAGACGGTGTATTCTCAAATATACCAACAGGAAACTTTAGGATTTACTTTAGAGTTGGTAACGGATTTACATATAAGATTTCACCACAAGATATGAGTAATGTTATTATAACTGTGCCTTATGTAAGTCATAGTAGTCAAGTTGAAACACTAACAGTTAATATGAGTTTAAAACAGACTATTGCAAATTCTAGTGCTAGAGAAAACTTAAACGATGTTAAGCAAAGAGCTCAACAACAATATTATACACAGAATCGTATGGTTACTGCTGAAGATTATCAAATTTTTCCGTTTACAAGTTTTAATAATATTATTAAGAGTAAAGCAGTTAATAGAACTTCCAGTGGTATTAGTAGGTACTTAGATGTCAGAGACACTACAGGAAAATATAGTTCAACTAACATTGTAGCAGAAGATGGAATCTTTTATAAAGATAGTACAATACCTAAGTTTAACTTTACATTTATCACTGATAGTGATATTAGTAATACGTTATCTAAAAACGTTGAAACTGTAATGCAAGCAAACCCAATGTATCATTTTTTCTTAGACAACTACTTAAGAGTTGACGAGACTGATTTAGGTATTACATGGAGCCAAACTTCGATAGGCACAGGTGTATGTACTGGGTATATGAAAAACATCGATAGTAGTCCTCAGAAAGTTAGTTTTTTTACAAGTAACAATCTTAAGTACTTCAAAGAAGGAGCACTTGCTAAATTTACTGCACCAACAGGATTTGTATTTGATGTTAATAATAATCTTGTTGCAACAGGTACTAGTAATTTAAATACTAAAACTTATATATGGGCAAGTTGTAGTAACTTAGTAGAAGACGGAACTAATCAAGGAGCAGGTAACTTGGATAGTGGATTAGGTCCAGTAACACTTAGTGAAGTTATTCCTAGTAATGCAATACTTGATAGTGTAGTTTATCCATGGAATACATCATTTACAACTACAGTAAGGCAACAGATTATCGCTAACGTTGGTGATTATAAAACTTTTGGTTTAAGATACGACACTGAAACTCAAGCATGGACAATTATTAACGGAACTAACTTAGACCAAAGTACAACGTTTAGTACAAGATATAGTGGCGACATAACATCAACAAATTTAGATGCTAGTTGGTTATTCTTGTTTACTAACGACGGAGAAACCTATACAGTAACGTATAGAAGTTTAGAGTACATATTTGAAAGTTATTTAGAAACAAGATTTTATTTTGATAAAGATCTTAAAATATTTGATCCTAGAACTGCTAAAACTATTAAAGATAAGATCGTTATGTTAAAAGTCAATAGTATACCAGATGGCAGTACTAGTTTTGGACAAAACTATATTATGAATGTTGACAATACAGTTGTTGAAGATGATGGATTTGTTCTCAGTGAAAGAATTAAAGTAACATTTCCGGATCAAGACAGTGACGGTGTTATCGATGACCCAGATGTTTTTGATGTGGTAGTAGCACCTCTTACAAACAGTAGTACGAAGGTTGTTTTTTATAAAACTTATTTAGATAACAGTGGTTATACTAGATTTGAGCCAGTCCCAAATACTAGTGTGCAAACTTCATTCACAACTTTAACTTTAATCGAAGGAGTTAAGACAACATATGCTGATGGACAGATATTTTATGCAAGCACTACAGGGTTATTTTATGTCTTAAGCACTAATAGTAGCAGTGTTAAAACATTAACACAGACTACAGATTATATAACTAAGATTGGAAGAAGTGAGTTATTGTTCCAATATACACACAATGCACCTAATAACAGACGTATTGATCCAAGTCCTAGTAATATTATTGATTTGTATCTGCTAACAACAACATATAATACAGATTATAGAAACTGGGTTACAGACGTTACGGGGTCGATTTCAAAACCTGTAAAGCCAGGAACAAATGAGTTACGTGATGCGTATGGAACTTTAGAAACAAGTAAGAGTGTTAGTGATGCTATAGTCTTTAATAGTGTTAGTTATAGACCTTTATTTGGAGATAAGGCGGATAGTGAATTGCAAGCAACATTTAAAATTGTAAAGAATTTAAGTACTCTAGTAAGTGATAACGAAATAAAAGCAAGAGTAGTTGAAGAAGTTAATAATTATTTTAGTATTGATAATTGGGACTTTGGAGACACATTTTATTTTAGTGAACTAGGTGCGTATTTACACAACGCACTAGCACCTGATGTGTTAAGTGTTGTAGTAGTACCTAAGGTATCTACAAGTAGTTTTGGAAGTTTATATCAAATAAGTAGTTCAAGAGACGAAATTTTTATTAGTTCAGCCACAGTTAATGATGTTGAAGTTATTGATGTAATAACTGCAGCACAGTTAGGCGCTTCTGGTGCAGTTGTTAATAGCACAGCTGATATTACAACATTAGAAAGTGTAAGTAGCACAGGTACTGCTAGTGCAGTAACAACTGTGTCAAATGCTACTACAGTTAGTTCAAGTGGTGCAAGTAGTTCGAGTAGTGCAAGTAGTGCAAGTAGTTCGAGTAGTGCAAGTAGTTCGAGTAGTTCGAGTAGTTCGAGTAGTTCGAGTAGTTCGAGTAGTTCAAGTAGTTCAAGTTCTGGAGGATATGGTTACTAATGGCAATAAGAAAAACAACCACTTTACTACCTGAGGTTTTTAGAACCAGCAAGAACGAAAAGTTCTTAAATGCTACACTGGATCAACTTGTTAGTGAAGAAGATAAAATTAAAGTAAGTGGGTTTATCGGCAGAAAAAATGCTGAAAATTTTAGAAAAGGTGATGGATACATCACAGAATCTAATAGTTTTAGACAAAACTATCAGTTAGAGCCTGGTGTAGTATACGAAGACGCAGGCGGAACCATACAGAGTATTGGTAGCATCAGTGATACACTAAACACACTAAGATATAACAATGCAACAGTAACAAACCAAGATAGACTATTTAGACAAGACTATTATAACTGGTCAAGTTTTGTAGACTATGATAAACTTATTAATTACGGTGAATATTTTTGGTTGCCATCAGGTCCTGATACAGTACAAGTATTTGGCGGAGTGGTTGATACTACACAAACTTATTCAGTCTTACGAGAAGAAAATGGTGGAACTAACTATAGGTTCGACTCTAGTACTAGTACACCTAATCCTATACTTTATTTTGCTAGAGGCGGTGAATACACCTTTACAGTAGATCAAACTGGAAATCCTTTTTGGATTCAAAGCGAACTTGGAACTACAGGAATTAGTGCAAGTCAAATTAATATTAGCACAAGAGAAGTTCCAGGTATTACGAACAACGGTGAAGACGTAGGAACAATTACATGGAGAGTTCCTAGCAGTGATAGCCAAAGCCGTTTCACTAATATGGTAACAGAGTATAATGTTGATTTAGCAACAGATTTACCTTACAAAGATTTACAGAACCAGTTACTAACTACTTTCTTAGCGACAAACATAACTGGTATAGACGGCTTAACTGAGATAAACGGTAAGACACTAGTATTTGCAAGCACTAGTTTAGATGAAAGAGACTGGAAGCCAAGTAGTATTAGTGCAGGTAATTCATATAGAACTGTAGACAATGCAGTATTAACTGCTGACAACGAATATAGTAATACAACACTAACCACTACTGAACGATACGGTGTTTTTAGTATTAATGTAAAGTCAGTTGGTGGACAGGATACTATCACACTTGATAGACTGCATGATGTAACAAAGTACAACAAGTTAAAAATTAAACAAGGAACTACTTATGGAAGTAGATATTTGTATAAAAATGCAGAAGAACAACTCGAATTAGTACCTGCTATTGTTGCTAGTCAAGAAGAATTTTACTACCAAGACGGATTAGATACAGGTAGATTTGGTAAGATTATTTTAGTTGAACAAGCAACAACGGCTAGTATAAATGTTATAGAACAGATAATTGATCAGGTTAGTTATACTAGTCCTAATGGTGTTGTGTTTACTAACGGACTAAAGATCGAACTCGATACAAGTGCATCTCCTGTTAGTTATCAGAACAATGTTTATTATGTAGAAGGTGTTGGTACCGGTATTAAATTAGTATTAGAAGATGATCTTATTACACCTGAACCTTATGCAGTAACAGCAACAGAGAGATTTGATAGTAAGAACTATGACGTAGGCGGGTTTGAACAAACGTTAAACAGTCCTACAACACACGACTACATTCTTCTTAATAGAGCAAGTGCAGATAACAATGCTTGGAGTCGAGGGAATAGATGGTTCCATAGAAGTGTAATTACTGCTACTGCTACATACAACAATTTTACAACAGTGATAGATGATGACTCAAGAGCAAAACGACCTATTATTGAGTTTGAAGAAGGACTAAAATTATATAACATGGGAACTACCAGTAAGAGTCCTGTGAGTATTGTTGATACTGTAGAAACTGATGCATTTAGTAATGTAAACGGTAAACAAGGTTATTATGCTGACGGCATTAACTTAACTCCAGGACTAACAGTTTGTTTTACTGCTGATCCAGATATTAATAAAAACATTTATCGTGTTGACTTTATTGATGTTAACGTTACAGGCAATTCCTCTAATAGACGTGCAGATTCAACATTTACTATTGATATTGGTTCGGTTACTGCAGATGATTCGCCTTTTGAATCTATTAATGACCTTATAAATTTAGTTCTTATAGACACTGTTGTCGATGGTGACTCATTGTTAAGTAAGTTAGGGTCAGCAAATCAAGGCAACATGTATTATTACACATTATCTACTAATATCTGGGCTGTAGGTCAACAAAAGACTGGGGTTAATCAAGAACCGTTGTTCGATATCTACGATCCAGCACATATTAGTTTTAGTGACGCAACAAAATACCCTAGTACTGATTTTGTAGGAAACAAACTTTTTAGTTACAAGAAAAGTACAACTACTTCTAGTGCAGATAGTATATTAGGATTTGGATTAACTTACAGAAATATACAAAATGTTGGTGATATTGTCTTTGACAATAACTTTGTAAATGATACGTTTACATACACTAAAGAGAATACAGGGCAAGTAAGTGTTATATTAAGAAGTGGACATGTACATTCATTTAGTGTAGATACTACTAATACAATTACTAGAAAAACACTAAACGGTTGGACTAAAATACTTAATCCAAGCAGACAATGGCAGCAAGTACAATACACTGTAGATGCAGAGTTATATACTTTTGAAATTGGAAGTCAACCTGTCACAACAGGCGGTGAAGTTACGTTACAGGTTTATGTGAATGGAATATTTCAAACTGGTAGCAAGTACACACAGACAACTGTTAATGACAAATACTATGCGAACTTTACTGACAAATTAGTAAAGGATGATGTTGTATTAATTAGAGTTTATAGTACAACTATAAATCCTTTAGGATTTTATGAGATTGCTAGTAATTTAGAAAACAATAGTAACAACGACGACTTTGCTAATCTTACATTAGGACAATTAAGAAATCATTTCGTTGATATATCCAGAGCAATTCCAACATTTACAGGAAGTAGTTTAGGCAACAACAATATTAGAGATTTGCAGTATAAGAAGTATCCTGGTAAGATATTACAACATAGTGCAGGAAGTGTACTTCCGAATTATATGTTAACACAATCAGATAATAGTTATATCGAAAGTATTAGGTTTAGTATGGAAGAATATACTAGATTTAAAAGTAGACTATTAGATAACATTGATAATTTAGATATTGATCTAACAGATCCTAGTGGTAGTTTAGATACCATCTTAATTTTCATGGCTGGAACAAAAACTAATGATTTCCCGTTTTATTATTCTGATATGCTACCGTGGGGCAGTCAAAAAACTACAACTACATTAATACTAGACCAGATAACTAATAGAGTATTTGAATTCACAACTCAATTTGATCTAACAAATTTAAGTAATCGAGGAGTTTTGGTTTACTTAACAGAGTCTAGTGGAGCAAAGACACAACTTATAGAAGAGTCAGATTATACATTTGATACTGTTGAACCTGCTATTACATTAGATGCAAATGTTAGCATTTCAGTTGGTGATATATTAAGTATTGTTGAGTACAGTAATACTGATGGTATATTTGTTCCACCAACACCGACTAAGTTAGGACTTTATCCAAAGTTCGAACCAGCAGTTACGTTAGATGATACTTATATATCAGGCACTAGTACTGGAACAGGCCCTTTTAAGATTTATGGAACTGCTGATAGCAGAGTTACACAACGTGGACAATCTAAAACCGGATGGTTTTATCCACTGTATACAACACTAGCCGCAGCACAATCAGCAGATAGTTCTTCTAATGCTCACATACATAGATTTGTAGGTAGTGATAGAGCATGGTATATGGCATCCTCTGAAACTCAATATCATGCTAGTAATGATACTGAACAATATAATGAATACTTGGATTATACTCCTGTTCTTTTAGGACATGACGGAAGTCGCTGGATTTGTTATAAAGACAAAAGAGATTTAATTGTACTAGAGTATGAAAAAAGAATTTATAATAATATTAAGACACAATACGAAGCAACACGATTTGATTTATCTGAAGTAACTCCTGGGTATTTTAGAACAACTCGTGCAGACTTAGACGAAACAACATTATTGTACAGTCAATATTTTAGTACTTGGGCATACAAGAACGCATTAGACTTTTCTAGTATTACTTCACATAGCCAAGCAAATACGTTCACATGGAATTATAGTGGTTCCGTTTTAAAAGGGACAACAACACTTTTACCAGGATCTTGGAGAGCAATCTATAAATGGTTATATGATACAGAAACACCTCATTTAACACCCTGGGAAATGTTAGGAGTATTTCAAAAACCAAGTTGGTGGGAAACTAGATACGGAGCAGCACCTTATACTCGTGGGAATAATGTTCTATGGAATGACTTAGCCGCTGGTAAACTTTATACTAGTGCAGATAGAGATGCAACATTCACAATAGTAACGAGTCGTATTAGAAGCGGGTTATTAAATCTAATTCCAGTTGACGATCAAGGTAAACTTTTATCTCCTGCACAGTTTGCAGTCGAAGGTGCGTTCAGTACAAATACAAATAACAGTTGGAGAATCGGAGACGTCGGCCCAGTTGAAACTGCATGGACAAGAAGTAGTGAATATCCGTTTAGTCAACAGATTGTTTCTGCACTTAAGAGACCTGCAAAATATTTAACTTTATTATGGGACACTAACTTATTAGAAAACAATACAGATTATGATCAAATAGTACAAAAAACTAAAAGTTATAGACCTAAGACAGCAGATTTTAAAATAAACGGATTGCCGACATCAGGCGGTGTAAACAGAATAGAAGGATATAATCAGTTCATCGCAGATTATTACAAGTATAAAAGTCTTGATTTATCTGGGTTGCAAACACAAGTACAGAACTTGTCGTTAAGGTTAATTTATCCTGTAGGAGGATTTACTGATTTAAACCTTGCTAAGTTTGTTATTGAAAGTACTAGTCCAGGCTCAACTCAAAGTAATACCTTCATACCTGATGAAAACGTAAGCATTTATTTAAACAAGAGCACACCTATAGAAAGAGTATTTTATAGTGGTATCAGTATTGTTAAAAGAGCCGCTGGTTATGAGATTAGAGGATACGATACTAAAAATCCCTTCTTTAAAATCATACCTAGTCAAAAAAGTCAAAACACAAAACTTATAAGTGTCGGTGATGTTAGTGCTGTAGTTTATGGTGACAGTGCAACGTATATTGCTAATATACCTTACGGAACCATTATCCCTACTATACAACAAACTGCTGACTTCTTAATTAGTTACAGTAGATACTTAAAGGCAAAAGGAATACTATTCGAAGATGTTGACAATGCAGGAGTAACTGTAGATTTTGAAAATACTGTTAAAGAATTTATTTTCTGGACTCAACAAGGATGGGGAAATGATAGTGTATTTGGAGCAAGTCCTAACTATCGTAAACTAAAAGTAACAAGACCTTTCACTACGTTAGACGATTTAAGTAAAAGCGGAACACTAAAGAATTCATCTGGAAGAGCAATTAGAAGTACTAATTATAATGTAGAAAGAATTGATAATACTACAGTTATTGAAGTAAACGATAGCAGTGATTACCTTTACTCTGCCCAAATAGATCCAATACAATACGAGCATTATATTGTATTGGACAATACTACTATTTTTAACGACATTATATATCAACCAGAACTTGGCAACAGACAAAGTCGTATAAAGTTTGTTGGATATAAGAGCGGAACTTGGAATGGCACGTTACATGCTCCAGGTTTTATTATTAATGAAAACAAGTTTAACGTTTGGTTACAGAACACAGATTATAAAAAAGCAGACATTGTAAGTCACAACAAAAAACTTTATGTTGCGAGAGATAATCATAACGGTAAGTCAACATTTGATTTTAACGATTGGCGCCCAGTAGAGAATATGAAAACTGGGTTATTGCCTAACTTATCTCAGAAGTCTAAGAGGTTTACTGATTTTTATGATTTTAACACAACAAACTTAGAGAGTGGCACAGATATTGCGGCTAAAGGTCAGATTGGGTTTAGAAAAAGAGACTATTTGGATCAATTAGGATTAGATGATACTAGTCAGGTTAAGTTTTATCAAGGTATGATTAAAACTAAAGGAACTGCAAATGCAATAGATAAGTTAATCGGTGCCAATTTATCTAACTTAGACCAAGAAATTAGTTTTTATGAAGATTGGGGATTTAGAGTTGGAGAGTACGGCAGCATTGATAGTAATCAAGTTATCGAAATGGTCATTGATGAGTCTAAAGTACAACAAAGTAAAACAGTAGTGGAATTGGTAGATAATAATGATAGTGCTAATACTGATTATTACTCATTTACAAAATCTGACCTATATAAATTACCTAATAACTTTACTAAGAATATATTTCTTGAAAGAAGCACAAGTAATAAGAAAACTGACATACTAGGAGCAGGTTATCCTAGGTTAGATGAAGTAACAACAACGTTGTTTGGATTAGATAATATCTCTACATTAAACGATTTACCCAACATAGGAAGAGGTTCAACTATATGGACTGCTGAAGAAGATTTTGACTGGAATGTTTACAGAGTTACTGAATTAGCAATATCTATTACTAACATAGCTGTTGGAACAGACACTAGTGCAATTATTACTACTAGTGGAAATCATGGGTTAGTTAAGAACGATTATATCTTAATTAAAGCGTCAACTGTTGTTGGTGGATTTCATAAAGTTACTAATGTAATTACAAATGTATCTTTTACTGTGGACTTAGATGACGTTGAAATTGATAACATTGTAGATTTAAGATTGCCAGTGTTTAAGTTAGTAAGTTCTAGATTTAATTCTCAGAGCGATATTGCAGATAATGTTCCGTTATATGGATGGGACTTAAATGAGTCTGTATGGGTTAACTATGATGAAAAAGGTAAATGGGCGACATATAAAAAACAAGAACCATGGACTTATAAGAATATAACCTTCAATATTGACAGTGTTGCAAGTGACTTAAACGGTACATCACTTTCAATTAGCAATGACGCACTTAATATCGCTAGTGGTGCCCCAGAACATAGTACAGGTGCAGTTTATCCTTATTCAAGAGATGAGAACGGAATATATAATCCAGGTGCTGCTTTAGCACCAGCAACATTACAATCTGATGTTGATACTTTTGGTTGGAAAGTTGCCGCAGGTAACTCATGGTTAGCAGTAGGCGCACCTGATAGTGATAGTGCAAAAGGAGAAGTTTTCATATACTTGAGAGCAGCCTCTACAGGAATTTATGAGTTTAAACAAATCTTAAGACTTCCGAGTCCAGCAGGAGCAGATAAGTTTGGTTATAGTATAGCAATGAGCAAAGACGATAGATACATGTATATCGGTGCTCCTGGTGCTAATAAAGTTTTTTCTTATACCCTTACTAATATTGCTACTACTGATAACATATCCAAGACAATCACCGGCAATGGCTCAACAACAACATTTGCTTTAGGATTCACTCCTACTAGTTTAACTTCTTTACAAGTTATTGATGCTGCTGGAAAGATATACGTTCCAACTAAAGATTATGGATTTAGTTCAACTAATATTGTATTTGTTACTGCACCTGCTAATACTTTAAGTGTTGTTGTTAGACAAGAAAGTCATTATATCCTAACAGACACTATCACAGGAACTGGTGTGCAAACAGGCGATCAATTTGGTTATGATGTAGATTGTGATACTGCTGGAGATACATTAATTGTTGGAAGTCCTTTTGCTGAAGTAGAGGAAATTACAGATGCTGGTGAGGCATTTTTATTCCATCACGTTGTAGAAAAGTTTATAGGCGATGGAACAACATACGAGTTTACTCCTACAACTACTTTACCAGCAAGTTTTTTTATTGAAGTTGATAGTGTACTGCAATTAGTTACAGAGGGTGCATTTAGTTCATTTACTAGTGATAGTAGTGAAAATAACTTTACATTTAGTGGAAATACTATTTCGTTCAGGTATATTCCAAGTGTAGGACAGATAATTAGAATTTACACAGGTAGTATTGTTGAAATACAGAAACTAAATCAAGAACAGATTAGTACTGAAACGCAAACCGACAATGAGCAGTTTGGAATCAGTGTTGCACTAGATGCATATGGTGCTATAGCCGCAGTAGGATGTCCAGGAGAAGACGAACTTAATCCTAATACAGGATCTGTCTTTATGTTTATTGATGAAGGTTTGAGATTTGGTAGTGTAACTAGTCAAAATCTCAATACATCATCAACTGAAGGCTATATGGCATCCAACAGTGTTATCAAAGCAGATAGTTCAACTGTTACAACTGATAGTTTCTTAACATTATTTGCGGCACAAGGCGATATTATAACAATAGATGATATAAAAGTTACTGTAGTATTAAATGATAATTCAGATGCAACAAACTTTGTTGCAGATATAAACAACGCAAATGTTCAAACAGTAACAGCGACTGCTTCAGGCACACTTAATATGACCATAACAGGCAGTGCTGGCGTTGTTAATAAGAAACTTAAAGTTAGACCAATGACTGGCGATACATTTAAAGATTATGCAAGATTTGAGCCATTTAAGTTTACACAAAAAGTTAGTCATCCATTAAAAGCAGAGAATGAAAACTTTGGTAAAGTTGTAGAGTTTGACAAGTTTCTACCTGCAGATCAAATTGTAGAACAAAGAATGGTTGTTACAAGTGATAGAGCAAGTACACAGTTTAAGACGGCTTTTGATTTAGACATTGACACAACTAGTAATACATATAACGAGCACTTAACAACTTTTGATTCTGATAGTACTAAGTTTATGGATAAAGTAACAAATAGTGGCGCGGCATATGTTTATGAGTTACTAGATAGCAGTGTATATAGTGCAAATATACAAAGTATTAGTAATCCCCCTAAGTATGCATACGGACAGCAGATGCAGAATACAAGTATTAATGCTAATGATCAATTTGGCGGGAGTGCAGTTCTTCATGGTACTAGATTGTTTGTTGGTAGTCCAACAGATGATATTTGGAAAACTAATGCTGGAAGTTTTTATCTTTTTCAAAATATTGATAATCTTAGTACTTGGAAGAAAAATAGTACAGAAGACAACAAAGTTGATGTAGATGTTATTAATCGTGTTGCAACATATAGTAAAGTGAATAACACAATAATTGACTTTATTGATACAGTAGACATTTATAAAAATAAATTACCAGGGCAAGCACAACAAGAGTTAAATTATATTATACCTATAGACCCTGCAACTTATAATGTTAGCACAACTCCTAATAGTGTTACGTTTTCACAAACAAATGGATGGAACGACGAACATATTGCAGAGGTTTGGTGGGATTTATCTACCTGTAGAGTATTAGAGTACGAACAAGGCGAAATAAGTTATCGTGTACAATACTGGAATCAGTTTTTTCCTGGAAGTTCAGTTGATATCTACGAGTGGTATGAGAGCGATGTATTACCTAGTCTGCACGTATCAAGTGGATTAAATGGAGTGCCGAAGTTTGCAGACGATAGTAATTATTCTACGTCACTTCAGTATAACAGTGGTACAAATTCTACTGAAACAAGATATTATTATTGGGTAACAGGACTTACTGACTTCATTGACAATGAAATAAGAACACTTAGCACAGAAAGTGTTAGACAACTTATCGAAACTCCAGATAGTACAGGCACAAAGTATCTTAGTATTGTTGCACCTAATACGTTTGTAATGAATAATATGACTAGTAGTTTTGCTGATAGAAATGTCGTACTTAGTATTAATTATGATGTTGTTAGAAATGATGGTATACTACACAGTGAGTTTGAGATAATAAGTGAAGGCGATTCTGATCAAATTCTTCCTGCTAAAATTAAAAGTAAAATGATCGATAGTCTATCAGGTGCAGATTTATCTGGTAAGATTGTTCCAGATCCTACATTAAGTGTTGGGGAGAAATATGGAATTTCTATAAGACCTAGGCAAACAATTTTTGAAAATAGACAACAAGCATTAAAAACTTTTGTTGATTATTGTAATGTAGTTTTTGCAACAGTACCAATTACTAGACAGTTTAGTTTAAATAATTTATTCTTAAATGATCCATTGCCAACAAAAGCAAGTGGTGCGTGGGATAGCAAAGTCGCAGATGTTATTACTAGAGATTATTTGAATACTGCAACCTTAGCAATAGGTTATAAGATATTAGTTGAATCAGACAGTACAATCGGCGGTGATTGGTCAACATACGAATTAAGATCAACGACTGCAGGTGTTAGATTTTGGTTCTTAAGTACAGTCCAGGCTTACAATACTAGTAGATATTGGCAGTACACAACTTGGTATGCAACAGGTTTTAGTTCTACAACATTACCTACAGCTACAGTGGCAACCGAACCTGATTTACAAAGACTTACTGGTGCAGTAACTGGAGACATTGTAAAAGTTAATAGTAACGATGACGGTAATTTCAGTATATACCAGTACACAAGTACTGACACCTGGAATGAGATAATCATTGAAAGAGGAACAGTTGTTTTACTAGGCAATCTATACGATTTTGCTAACGCATCTACTGGTAGTTACATTGGATTTGATACTGGTGTATTTGATTTTGAAAAATACGACAGAGTACCACATCAAGAAGTTAGAAATATCGCAAATGCAGTATTCAATGATATCTTTGTTAATACATTAGCAAAAAAAGGCAATGAATTATTCTTTAGAATGGTTGAATACAGTTTACAAGAGTTAAATAGTTCGGTTCCAGATTGGGTAATTAAGACTAGTTTTTTAAAAATACTACATAAAGTTAGAGATTTATCACAGTATCCGACTTATCAAGTGGATAATACTACATTCATTGAAGAGTTTATTAATGAAGTAAAACCTTACCATACTAATATTAGAGAGTATACTGCAAAGTATGACGGCGATGATACTATGCAAGGTGATATCACAGACTTTGACTTGCACTCATTCTATGATCCCACAAATGGCTATTTTAGAAAGTATAGTGGTGATTTTGCTGGAGATACAATTTCAAGGACAACAGGAACAACAGTTGATAAGTCTTGGGCAGATAATTATACCTATTACTTAGGTAGTGTAGAAATATATGCTGCAGGAACAGGGTACACAGACAATCCTGTTGTTACTGTTAGTGCACCGGATATATCCACCGGTACCCAAGCAACAGTAACAGCAACCAGTGATTCTAATTCTATTATAAGAGTAACAATAACAAACAAAGGAATTGGTTATACTAGCACTCCGACGCTTACAATTAGTGGTAGTGGAACAGGATTAGTATTACTTCCTAGAATAAAAAATGATACTATTCGAGATTTTGATACAACAATAAAGTTTGATAGAATTACATATTCAAGTGCAGTTAAAGATTGGTCTGCAAGTACAACTTACAGTCCTAGCGGACTTGCTAGTAATACAAGTCAGACTGCTGATAGTGGAATTTCGTTAACTGCGCCACAGATAACTTTAGTTTCATACCTTAATACAATAACTAATACGCAGGATGTGTATGAAGTTATACTTGGTTTTACTAGTGGAACAACTTTTAGTACTGAAGATGCAAGTGGGAACATAGTACTAAGTTTATATGCAGACGAAAGTATAGGAAGTGCGGCAGACAGAATTGCGGCTTATTATAGTCCTACTTCTGGCATGCTTGGAGATGATCTAGGTATTTTACAAAAAGGTACTAATTATACTGCAAACAAACTATCTGGAGTAGATTTTAATAGAGAACCTGGTTACGATAGTGCAAATTTTGATAATGTTGCATTTGATGACTTTGAAGTTGACAACGATGGGCTAACAGTCTTAGGTGGATCTAGTGCGTACGACACAGTACTACAGAGTAAATTTTTAGATACTAGTTTAGGAACTAGACCAGAAGATATTAATATAGACGGTGGTGGATTTATTGACATATACAGTAGTCATGCACCTGAAGAATTTGTTCCTGGACAGATATTTGATAACTTAGATATGGAAGTTTATACAGATCCAAATAACGACGAAGCAGGTGACGGTAGCGGATGTACAATAGTTAGTAAACACTACACAGCAAATGGTACAGATACAACATTTAGTTTTGCAGGAACTAGTAGAAGTGAACTTGTAAATTATGTTGTAGTCTATATAGGAAATAAAAGACAATATAACTTTACTACTGATTTTAATGCAAGAACAATTACATTTACTACTACACATGCAGACAGTGAGATAGTAACTAGTGATAGTAGTTTAATAACTATTACTGCTGATAGTACAAATGCTCCATTGCTAGGAGATAAAGTACACACTTATGGATATGGTGTTACAGGTGAAAATTTAGTACACGAAGAAGTATTTACAGGCGACGCAGTAACTACTATATTAAATCTTAATATTGAACTAAGTTTAGTTAAACAAAGTTTAGTTTTAATAGATAATGTTGCTTTAAGTCTAGATAGTAATGAGTATACTTTAACTGCTGATAGTCAATCCAGAACAGTATTAACTTTTGCTACTGCGCCTGCTACAGATACAGTAATACATGTTCTGTTTAGTAGTGATGCAACAGATAAAAATGTTTTTGGTTTTGGAATTACACAAACTATTACGTTAACTTCAGGACAGGCTTTGTACGGACTAGACAACAGTTTTACTGGATTTTCTAAACCATACGAAGCCAATTGTATTGTAGAATTAAATGGTCATAGGTTACGACCTACTAACGCTGAACATTATATATTAGATGGAGTACAAACCGAATTTAGAATTCCAACTACTGCTAACGAAACAACACAGAACACATCAGTTGGTGATATTCAGATTACTGTAATAGATATAGCAACAAGTGTTTCAATAGGATTGTTAAATGTACAGGATTATAATTTAAGCACTTTATCATCAGATTTTAGTACAATTACAGTTGATGATATAACAGAAACAGCAGATAACTCAGAGACTTTTAGAGTCACTCTACTAGACTCCCGTAACTCGGGAGATAGGATGATTATTGCAGTAACAAATGCAAATGAATTTTCAATTACTGATGCTCCACAACCTTACTTCGACACAGGATACGTTGACCAAGTAGATGGTATCAATAATTATGTTTCTGATTTATTAACTTCTATTGTTTTAAATAACGTTGCTTTTAATACAGGTGATCAATTAGTAGTAACTAGTTTTCAAAATTATGATCCTTTAAGAATACAAACAAAAGTGTTTATAGGGCCTAATCTTTCTAATAGTTCTGATAGTTTCGTAGTTACTGCTGATAGTAGTGGTAGGGTTGATACACTTAATACTGCTGACCTTTTATATGCTTTAGACCGTTTTCAAACCACAGGCATTACTGCTGATATGGTAACAACTGTTAGAGATGGTAAGTTATCATCTGGTATACTTTTAACTACTGATAGTGCAACGGTTACTGTTGATAATATTACTGTAGCACCTAAACAACCTAATAAAGATAACCTTTGGGTAACACTGGACGGAGTAAGATTACATCATGATGAGTACGAAGTTGATGATCTTGGCAGAATAGATTTATCTTCACAAGATAGGGAAAGTGTCCTTGATATTATGTCTGCTGATAGTAACACATTTACTGTTGATAATACTGATGCTTCGCAACGAATAAGTCCTACTGCTGAAGTTATTGTTACGCACTTTACAGAAAATTCTCTAGAGCCAACTGTTGGTTATAGAATGATAAATGATATGCTTGGCAATTATGAGTATTTTAGATTAAGTGTAGATGGAGCAACTACTATAACACAAGATCTCGTCTCAACAGACAAGTTCATTTATGTTGCAGATGCAACTAAGTTACAGTTACCTAGTATAGAAAGTAATGAACCAGGTGTTGTTTATGTTGGTAACGAAAGAATTACATATTGGGAGTTAAGTTATGAAGGAAATTACTTAACACAGTTAAGACGTGCAACCAGGGGAACTAGATTTGCATCAAGACATCTATTAGGTGAGAATGTGTATGATACTACAGATGCACAAGCACTACCACAAACAGATACTCATACACAAACTTGGTATACAGTTGGCGCATCAACTGCCGCAAACGGATCTGGATTACAAACAGCAACTAGTTTAAATGCTGATTTCTTAAGACAAGCAGAAGCATTTATTCCAAATTATAGTTCAGAATTTCAGAGTCCTAAGTATGTATTAGATGATTATGTAGATACTGGTTATATTGCAGACCTGGAGCTGTAATAAGAATAAATACATTATAATGAGAAGCATAAAGTTGTGACTCATATAATATTTAAAGTGAGAGATAGAAAATGACAATAACCCTCAGAAGTAATAAAAGTGTTCCGTTAACATTTGTTGAAGCGGATGGAAATATATCAGATCTTAATGGTAGATTGGCAACAGTTGAAGGTTCGTTCGTTAATTCAGTTAACAGTGTTTCGCCAACAAATAAGGCGATAGTACTAACAACTGCAAATATTGATGAAGGTACAAATTTATATTACACAGACACAAGAGTTAGAGCTGCAGTTAGTGTTACTGACGCAGGCGGAGATGGAAGTCTAGCATTTAATAGTAGCACAGGCGTTTTTACATATACTGGACCAAGTGCCGCAGAAGTAAGAACACATATAAGTGTTACTGACGCAGGCGGAGATGGATCTCTTGCATACAACTCATCAACTGGTGTAATTACGTATACTGGTCCAAGTCTTGCAGAAGTAAAGTCTAGACTTAATAGTTCAAGTATTAATGAATTAAGTGACGTCAGTATTTCTGGAACTCCTACTGCTAACCATGTATTAACATTTAATAGTAGTACTAGTAAATTTGAACCAGCATCTCCTCCAGGAGCAACTGGCGGTGAAGCCAATACTGCTACTAACTTAGGAGGTTCAGGTGCTAGTATATTTACAAGTAAAGTTGGTGTTGATTTTAAACTAAGAAAGATTATTGGTGGCACAGGTGTCTCGGCAACAGAAAATACGAACGATATTACAATTTCAGTTGCAGCAACTCCGTCATTTACTGGCATAAAAATTGCTGATGGCGGTAATATAGGATCAGTCTCAGATGCAGATTCGATTGCTATTAGTGCTGCTGGTGTAGTGACAATGAATCAGATTCCAGTTTTTAGTGCAGGTATTAACGTTTCAGGTGGAACAATAGCAGGTACTCTAGCAACTGTAGCACAAGGAAACATAACAAGTGTAGGCACATTAACTGCATTAAGTGTTGATAATATTAATATTAATGGCAATAACATTACAAGTACTAATACTGATGGAGATATCCTTATTAGTCCAAATGGTGGTGGTAGAGTTGATGTTGGCACATCGATTATTGAAAACGTAACAGACCCAACTGCGGCTCAACATGCGGCAACTAAAGCATATGTTGACGCTTCAGTAAGTGGAATTAGTGCAGATAAAATTATTGAAGGTAACACCAGTGTAGAAACAATTGATGCTGGCACAGGCAGTATTGTAATGAAAGTTGACAACGTTGCGGAACTTACTATTATAAGTGCAACTGCAACATTTGGTACTAATATTGTAATTCCAGATGCTGGAACTATAGGATCCGCAACAGATGTAGATGCTATTCAAATAGGATCAGATGGAGATGTTACATTATCGCAAGATTTAGAATTACAACATGATGCTGCAACTATATCCTTTGGCGCTGATGATGATGTTGTTTTAACTCATGTCGCTGATACTGGATTATTACTAAACGCAGCGATGGTAGTTCAGTTTAGAGATGCAGCAATTAATATTGGTTCACCCGCTGATGGTGATTTGGATATTAATGCAGATGATGAAATAGAACTTAACTCTACTTTAATTGATATAAATGGTAATGTAGAGATTAGTGGTACACTTGCACAAGCAGATACCGTAACAATGGCTACAAATAAAAAGATACAGTTTCGTGACACTGCTATTCACATTAGTTCAACTGCTGATGGTGATTTATCCATTGCTGCTGATGATGAAATAGACATAACCTCAACTCTAATTGATATAAATGGTAATGTAACAATTAGTGGTACACTTGCACAAGCAGATGCCGTAACAATGGCTACAAATAAAAAGATAATATTTCGTGATGCTGCAATTCACATTAGTTCAACTGCTGATGGTGATTTATCTATTGCAGCTGATGATGAAATAGATTTAACCTCAACTCTAATTGATATCAATGGTAATGTAACAATTAGTGGAACAACCGGAGCTGCAGCTGTTACAACGTCTACAATAGTTGCAAGTGGAATTATAAAAACAGATGATAGTACGGCTGCAACAACTACAACTGACGGATCACTACAAACAGACGGAGGTCTATCTGTTGTTTTAGATGCAGTTATTGGTGATGACATTATTATGTTAAGTGATGCTGCCCAAATTGCTTTAGGAGCAGATTCAGAAATTACACTTAAACATGTTGCTGATGTAGGTTTAACTATAACAAACACAATAGCAGACACAGATAACAGACCGTGTGTACTTCAGTTAAAATCTGAAGAAGATGCAGTTGTGGCTGCAGACGTTATTGCGTCATTAGAATTTGCGGCAGGTGACTCAGGTGGAACAGACGGAGCAGTTGTTGCGGCAGGTATCCACGCAATCGCAGAGGATACATTTGCTTCTGATGCAAACGCAACCAAATTAATATTTACAACTGGTGTTAGTGAAACAGCTGCATCTAGTGCAACTCCAAAGATGACTTTGAATTCTGTTGGATCAGTTACAATAGCAGGCGACTTTACTATTAAAGACGGAGGCAAAATCGGTACTGCAACAGATGGTGATGCAATAACTATAGCAGCCGCAGGTGCTTGTACGTTCTCACAAACAATCGTTGCTTCAAGTGGATTAACTGGTACTGCTTCCGCAGCAGTATATGGTGACTTGGCTGAGAGATACACGTCAGATTCTAATTATCTTCCTGGTACAGTAGTATCATTTGGAGGCGAAGAAGAAATAACAGAATCCACAAATGCAGTGGATCGTAAAGTAGCAGGAATTGTTTCAACAGATCCTGCATATCTAATGAATAGTACGTTAGAAGGCGACAATACAACAACATTAGCATTATCGGGCCGTGTTCCTTGTAAAGTAACTGGAGCAACAAGCAAAGGCGACTTAATGGTTACTAGTGGTATTACAGGACACGCCAAGGCTTGGACTGATGAGACTGATCCTCCAATGGGAACAGTTATTGGTAAAGCACTAGAAAACAAAACAGATGATGGTTTAGGTGTAATTGAAGTAGTAGTAGGAGTTAGATAATGAGAGCATTAGAAAATAATTCTAATTCAGATAAGAAACTTATTGAATGTATGTTAAAGGTATAGTATAATGCAAGATAACAATGAGAAAGACAGTATGAAAAATTTAACAGAAAACCAAGAGTCTCCCCTACAAGAGAACGGCGGAGTTGTGATGGAAGGTCATATTCGTATCTTTGATCCTGAGACAGGTGAAGATATTGTAAATAAAAGAAATGCGATTCACTATGAGAATATGAGTGAAGCATTGGCTCTTAGTGTAGGCAATAAAACATCAGGCTTTGTGCATGAGATTGCATTTGGAAACGGCGGAACAAACGTTGATCCAACAGGTGTTATTACGTACTTGCCAGCAAACAGTACTGGACAAAACGCAAGTTTATACAATCAAACCTACTATAAAGTTATAGACGACAATAGTAGTTTAAATACGGACGCCAGTAGAAACAAGATTTCAGTTAATCATGTAAGTGGTAATATCTATAGTGATGTAGTTATTAGTTGTTTATTAGATTATGGTGAACCAAGTGGGCAACAAGCCTTCGACAATACTAGTAATTTTAATGATACTTATACGTTTGATGAACTAGGACTAAAGAGTTGGATTGGAACAGTCAACACTGGTAAGTTACTTACCCATGTTATTTTCCATCCTGTGCAAAAAAGTTTGAATAGATTAATACAAATAGACTATACAATCAGAATTCAAACCCTAACAAATTTAACTAGTCTTTAAACTAGATAAATAAAGTTAAGTTCATGGAGAATAATTAAAATGGCATATACGGTCAACAAAACAAGTGGTGCAGTACTAGCAACAGTATCAGATGGTACTATAGATACTACTACTGATCTTGTTTTAGTAGGTAAAAACTACGCAGGATACGGCGAGTTCTTAAATGAGAACTACGTTAAATTACTAGAAAACTTTGCAAATACTACCCAACCAGGGGCACCATTAGCAGGGCAAATGTGGTGGGACACCACAAATAGTTTACTTAAAGTTTATACAGGTGCTACGTTTAAAACAGTATCTAGTTCAACTGCAAGTTCAACTGCACCATCAACTAGTGTAACAGGAGATCTTTGGTGGGATACCTCTAATGGACAGTTAAAAGTTTATAACGGTTCAGCATTTACTACAATTGGCCCAGCATTTACAAGTGGCACAGGAACTTCAGGTGCAATAGTCGAAGTTGTAACAGACAATGGAGCAACAGATCATGTTGTTGTTAAACTATTTGTTTCAAGTACAGTAGTTGCAGTAGTTAGTAAAGATAGTGTGTTCACTCCTCAAACATCATTGAGTGGATTTACAACTATATCACCAGGATTTCAGATAAGTTCTACTGTAAGTAATGCAAAGTTTCAAGGAACTTCTACAGATTCAGACGCATTGGGTGGCATAGGTGCAGCAAATTACTTAAGAAGTAATGCTTCAGACAGTACATCAGGTACATTAAGTATAGTAAACGATACTGCAATGATAGTTGGTGCTGACGGTGACTTAACGATTAACATTAACGGATCAAGTCAGCCAGTATTTACAAATACTAACACAAACGGAAGTATTGTTATTGCTCCTAACGGATCAGGAACAGTTGACGTTAGTAGTAAGAAAATTACTAGTTTAGCAAGTCCAACTAGTAGTACAGATGCTGCCACAAAAGCATATGTAGATAGCACAGTTAGTAGTGCAGGATCATTAGCGGCAAACGGTAGTGTTGCTATTGCTGGTATATTAGTACCAGACGGAAACAATACAAGAAACTTAGGTGCAAGTGGAACAAAATTTGCAACAGTTCACGCAACAACATTTAGTGGTGTTAGTACGTCAGCACAGTATGCTGATGTCGCGGAGAATTTTTCTTCAGACGCAAGTTATGCCCCAGGTACTGTTGTATCATTAGGTGGAGTAGCAGAAATTACAAGAGTAAATGATGAAGTAAGTAATCAAGTATTTGGTGTTATTTCTGAAAAGCCAGCATACTTAATGAATGCAGGATTAGAGACTGGGTTACCAGTTGCAGTCGCCGGAAGAGTGCCAGTAAGAGTATTGGGCACGATAAATAAAGGTGATAGACTAGTATCTGCTGGAAATGGTTTAGCCAGAGCAGCACATAATGATGAGGCAACTGCTTTTAGCACCATTGGTCGAGCAATACAATCAAAAAATACAGACATTGAAGGTACAATAGAAGCCTTTGTATCAATTAATTAAATTTACGAAACGGAGAAGTAATAAATGGCATATTCAGCAGGTGACGTAATTTTAGACGATCACTATAACGCATTTGTAACAAGTTTAAATGCAATATTTGCAGCAGGTACAACAGATAGAGGATACAATCAAACTGCACTAGCAACAGTATCAGCAGGTGATACTATTGCAGCGGTTAACTGGACAAACTTACAAGCAAAACTAAAATTAATTTCAACACATCAAGGCAACAATGGCAACATTACAATAGATACTGTTGCTAACGTAGCGGCAGGCGACGATGTTGATATTATTGCAAACCTAGCAACTGATATCGGAACACTGGATACTAGTGCAGCGGCACAAACGCAAGGAGTTGGATTTGGTAGTGCGATTGCTTCGAACATGACTAACACTAGTACATTTGTAGGAGTAGGTACACAGATTAACGTTATTGCTTGGGCTAATACTAATAGTGCAAGATCCTGGTTTAATTTAGGCGGTAAAGTAGAATGTAGTTGGAACCTTTCTGGTCATACATCAGATGCTAAAGCAAACGGTTGGGCTGCAGTTGCAGCTGCATGTGGAACTTATCAAATTTTTGGGAAGGTGACTGGAAAGAGTGGCGGTAGTGGTACTACTAACGTAAATCTAACTAACAAAGGATTCCATGCTTTATCTACAAGTGAATTAGTTGTTTTTAAACAGTTTGATGCTACAACTAGTTATACTGCAAACTTTATATCGTTATCTGCAACATTAAATGCGGCACCTGCGAGTGCTGTTAGTATCTCGTTAAAGAGTATATGGACTGATGCGGCAGCAGATACTACTAACTTTAACAAAAATATATACAACGTTTTAGATCAAGTTGATGGAACTAAGAAAACAAACTTCAGCACTACACCCGCAGCAACAGGATCAATCCCTGCAGCCTATGGAACACCAGCCTGGACTCCAGGAACTAATACGTTCACTTAATAATTAACAAAATATAACTTATTACTTGACAGGCCTTACAGGGCCTGTTATACTTTAAACATGATAAACTTAGAACAATTTGCAAGCCAAAGACTTGATCATAATAGACAACGATTGGCTTTACTAGAACAACAAGAGCAAAGACTAACTGTTGCAATTAGTGGTGGACTTTTTTTAGTTAATATACAACTTTTAACTTTTTTAAGAACAGAAACTTTAGAGGAAATAGTAATTTTAGATAGTTACGATGCTCCTATTAAAATTTCCACAAAAGACTTACTTAGTGTTTGTGAAAAACGTTGGCAAGAAGTTATGAATGACTGGTACAATGAGTACGAAAGTCTTAAAAAAGTTAGACGAATAGGGCAACTTAATGAGTAAAGGTGCGTTATTAATAGCAACACCACACAATGAGATTGATTATATTGGTTTTGCTAAACTATCTGCACGTCTTATAGAGAAACATTTAGGTATCGATACACATATACATATTGATAGAAGTGATTCTCAAAATATTAGACATTTTAGATGGCATGATGAAAAAACACAAACAGTATTATGGAAGAATAATAGTAGAACACTCGCATACGACCTAAGTCCTTTTGATCAAACACTATTAATAGACGTAGATTACTTGACTTTTAATAATAGTATGTTAGACTATTTTGATAAAGAGTTTGAATTTTTGTGTCATGATAAAGTATGGGATGTAACAGGAACAAATAGTTTTAATGCAGATGAAAAAATGACGAGAGCAGGTTTTCCTATGCTATGGGCAACAGTTGTTTATTTTCGTAAATGTGAATTTGCATATAATGTATTTGAGATGATGAAGAATATACAATCTAATTGGAAGTTTTTCAGTAATCTTTGGGGATTTAAGAGTAATAATTATCGTAATGACTTTAGTTTAAGTATAGCACATCATTTAATGGATGGGTATACTGAAGGCACATATTTTAAACACAAGTTACCTTCACTAAGCACAGAAGATACAATATACCGTGTTAAAGGAAGTGAATTATTAATTAAGTATCGTCACGCACAAGAAGAGTATAATGCAGTTAGGATAAAAGATACTAATTTACATTGTATGAATAAAGCATGTCTAATGGATCCGGAGATAAGAGGAGAATTAGAACATTATGCATCCTAAAAACGAATCACAAGGTTGGTTAACTTTTGCACAGAATAGTGAAACAACAAATTATGTTAATATGGCTTATTTGTTAGCATTAAGTGTTAAGGCAACATGTAAGATTAATAGTTTTGCAGTAGCAGTTGACCAAGATAGTGAAGCAACACTAACAGAAAATCAAAGAAAGGTATTTGATCATGTTATTGTTGTACCAAAAGGTGAACCTTTTGAAAACGAGTCTCTTGCATGGGAAATTACACCCTATAAAGAAACTTTTAAGTTAGAAGCGGATGTAATTATTCCTCGTAATATTGATCATTGGTGGGATGGTTGCAGAGTACAAGATGTTGTTTATACAACTAGCATAAGAAATTATAAAGGACAGATAAGTAATGATAGAACATATAGAAAGTTTTTTGATGCCAACAACCTTGTTAATTCTTATAACGGTTTTACATATTTTAGGCATAGCCGCACTAGTGCTGAGTTTTTCTCTACTGTGGAAAAAACCCGGAGGGAGTTTCACACTCTACGGGATCGCGTTCTTAAGCATAGTATCTATGATAAACCTGACACTGATGTCCTTTGGGCTCTGGCCTCTCTTCTAACTAATAATGTTCATCATAGTCCGTTAAGTTACCCTACATTTACACATATGAAAGGTGCTATTAACGGTTTTCCAAAAGATTGGGATTGGAGAAATGCAGTTGCATGGACAATGACTGATGATTTGGATCTAATTGTGGGAGGATATGCACAAAACTATCCTTTCCACTATTTTCAAAAAGATTTTTGTACAAAGGAGTTAATAGAAAGATATGAGCGAAGCATTTTTTGAAGCACTTAAAATAGTGCAGGCAATGAAATTTCCTAAGTTGGAGTTTAGAGTGCCTTATGATATAAAAACAGGGTTTGTTGACAAGTATAAGGCTTGTAGTGTTGACGATGAAACAATCTGGGAAGATCCTTACATAATAGTAGATCATCATTCCTGCATAATGCCTGACGATCGTCATAAAGTCGTATATGCTGACGATTCGACACCATGCACTAATTCGATTCTTGGTAAAATTGTATTACCTGATGATCCTAATAAAGTTATAGACGGTAAGATAATAGAGGTAGATAACACTGGTACGGATCGTTACTGGTATGAATCACCAGATGAAGTAGTAAACAATAATCCATATTTTCATAACAAGGAGTAGATATGTCTAACACAATTAACCAAGTATCAGATAAGTTTGCAGTACAACCTGCAAAAGAATATACAGTGCTCAGACCTTTT
>Ga0308010_1000378_pt1 | contig 31695 bp, 28 predicted proteins | sample Neamet129_FD_202368 | JGI IMG/M metagenome (GOLD analysis project Ga0308010, IMG submission 202368) | Marine microbial communities from water near the shore, Antarctic Ocean - #129 | ecosystem: Environmental > Aquatic > Marine > Unclassified | place: Southern Ocean | collected 2014-07-24 | reverse complement strand
GTAAATAGGGATTATCAAGATTACTCTTTAAGTAGAACCCCACTGCAGAAGGTCATTATTAATCTGCCTAATGAGCGACTCTATTGAATTAGGATTCTATTTTCTATGGGAAAAATTTGCTACTTTGTATTTATTGTTACTTTTTTTTGCTTTGAAATTCAGGCGGATGTGAATGTTAATGATGAGCTTATTGTTTCAAAGGGATTTCCAGATAAGTTATCTGAATTTGGATTTTTTGAGGACGCTCCATCACAAATACCGACTAAAAATGTTATTCCTTATGAGTTAATCTCCACATTATTCTCAGATTATACAAAAAAAAATAGATTTGTTTATGTTCCCGATTCGCTTCAGGCCAATTATAAAACTGATGCTGTATATCAATTCCCTCTTGGCAGCGCTTTGATAAAAACATTTTATTATATAAAAAATGAACAACTAGAAAAATCAGAACATCAGCTATTAGAAACTCGATTACTACTCAGAAAGAAAGATGGCTGGCACGCAGCAAGCTATGTTTGGGATGATGCTCAAATGGAGGCAGAATTAAAAATTGCTGGAGCCACTATAAATACTTCTTGGGTTGATAAGAATGGTGAAAATAGAAACGTACGTTATCGGGTACCAAATAAAAATCAATGCCAAGAATGCCATGAGGCAAATAAACAAATTATCCCTATCGGACCAAAAGCAAGGAACCTAAATAAGAATAAAAAATACATTGATGCTGATACTGAGTTGAATCAATTGCATTACTGGTTAGATAATAAAATTATTGATTATTTCCCAGATTTGCTCGATCTGGTGGTGGACTGGCGGGATGGGACAAAAAATTTAAATGCACGCGCCCGTTCTTATTTAGCCATAAATTGTGGTCATTGCCATAGTCCTGTCGGCAATGGAGCCTCAAGTGGACTTTATTTGGAGTTTACTGAAAAGCGTTTAAATCATTTGGGTGTTATGAAGAAACCGGTGGCAGCCGGAAGAGGGAGTGGCAATAGACTGTATTCGATAAATCCTGGAAAACCCGAAGAATCGATTTTACTTTACAGAATGCAGTCGATGGATCCGGGTGAAATGATGCCTGAATCTGGACGGTCCTTGGTGCATGAAGAAGGAGTTAATTTGATCAAAGAGTGGATTCGGGAGATGCGATAGAGATAATTAGTAATTAAAATGTGAATTACTGCCCGAGTAACCCAAGTTTAAATCTTCATCGATAATGACTCCATTTTCTTTTTTGTAAGTCTCCCAAAGGCTTATCATTTCTTTTAATTTCTGAGTATTTTTCTCTGCCAAATCGTCTTGTTCGAGGGGATCGTTCTTTAAATTATATAGTGCCCAGCGATCATTACCATGTGGTTTCTCAATCCAAATAATTTTCCACGTACCTTTTCTAATTGCTTTACGATTGAATAATTCCCAACCCATTATATTGTCTTCTGAGTGCACTGTTTTATTTTTTCCTTTAAGCATGGCAATCATTGATTTACCCTTAATAGGATGAATTGCCTTACCTTGATATTGGGTACCTGGATGTTTTGTTTTAGCTATCTCAAGGAATGTTGGTGCGATATCCATAATCGAAGTGAAGGCATGATTAATTGTTTGTTGATTAAATCCACTATAGGTAATAAAGGCTGGAGATAATAAACCACCTTCTGACGGGAATCCTTTGAAATCCTTGTAAGGAGTTGAGCTGACTTCAGCCCACCTTGGACCGTAAGAAATATGAGAATTTGCTCTGCCCATATTTTCGATGCTATTGTCAAAATTAGCAGGAATCCATGAAGCATTTTCCAATATTACTCGAGGGTCATTGCCTTCAGCGCCATTATCTGAGAGAAACACAATGACTGTATTATCAAAAATACCTGCTTCTTTTAGATACGCAATTAATCTTCCTATGTGGTGATCTAGCGCCTCAACCATTCCGGCATAAACCTCCATTCTTTTGGCTTCTTTATTTTGTGACTCTTTATCCAGCTCATTCCAGGTTGGCCATAGATCCGAAGTTGGGGCTTTATTGATATTGATTAGTCCAAGTTCATTTAATTTTTTGAGACGAAGAGATCTTATATTTTCATACCCACTGTCATATCTCCCTTGGTATTTATTTATAAATTCATCTGGTGCTTGAAGCGGCCAGTGCGGTGCTGAATATGCGGCATAGGCAAAGAAGGGCTTGTCATCAGTATTGTTGTTTTGTTGGTGCTCTTTGATGTAATTAATTAATTTATCTGTATAAAGCTCGGATGAGTAAAAGGGCTCTATAAGATCAATGGGCTTACCTTGTTCTCGATAGGGTGCTTTTGTAATTACATCGCGCTCAAATCCGACAATTCTTTCTTGTCTAAAATGATTACTGATTCCATTAGCAATAACGAATGCATCGTCGAAACCACGTGATTCAGGTCCTTTTTCAATGCTTGCACCAAGATGCCATTTTCCAGTCATCATGGTCCGGTATCCACTATTTTGTAGAAGTGAGGCAAAAGTCACCACATCCTTATTTAGATAGCCTTCATAACCTCTTTTTCCTATTTGATTAGGGCCTAATTCTTCTTCCATATTACCAAGACCGGCAAGATGACTATCTGTACCAGAAAGCAACATTGATCGAGTTGGAGAGCAGGTAGGTGCAGTATGAAAGTTAGTTAATCTGATGCCAGCTAATGCAAGTTCATCAAGATTGGGTGTCATTATCTCACCTCCAAACGAACCAAGGTCAGACCAGCCAAGATCATCCGCCACAATCAATAAAATATTTGGTCGAGATGAGATTATGTCATCATTGGAAGCAAAGAGATTTATAGGCAGAAGAATGCTGAATATAAAGATAAGGAAGGCGTCTTTGTATGAATAATTAGATGTAATCACTTTCTTTTTTTTCTTAATAAATTGCTGACAATAAAAATAACAAACTGCTAGCATTCTAACAAAATTAATTAATTAAGATATTGTTATAAATATTAACTTCTAGGTTTATGGGGAATTTTTTATATGACTGAGGTCAAGAGCTCTAAGATTGACGGGATAGAGACATTTGAAGCTGAGATAAATGGGGAAAAAATTGAGTGGGATAGTGAATTAACTTATAATTCTCACCTCCAGACAGAACGTTTATTATCTTCTCAAATTGGTGTTTCTGGCGAGCCAGATGAGACGTTATTTATCATCATTCACCAAACTATGGAATTATGGATAAAGCTTTGCTTGCACGAGCTTAGAATCGTGATTGAGTGCATCAAAAGTGATCAACTTTCAAAATCATTCAAGACTTTCGATAGATTATCAGCGATTCAAAGACATATGATTCAATCATGGGAGATTCTAGCAACATTAACGCCTCATGATTTTTTAACATTTAGAGGGTATTTACGAAAAGCATCAGGTTTTCAATCACATCAGTATAGAGAGCTTGAGTTTTTATTGGGTAATAAGAATAAAGATCTTATTGTCGTGCATAAAGACAATCAAGCTGTCTATGACACTTTGATGGACGCGCTGAACAGCCCTTCACTTTATGATGAAGTGCTCGCGCTGCTTTCAAAAAAAGGTTTTGCTATTCCATCGAATGCCCTAAATAGAGATTGGTCTAAACCTTATGAGGCGTCTCCTGAAATTGAGGATGTTTGGCGTTTAATTTACGAAGATACGGAGAAGTATTGGGAGTTATATATGCTTGCTGAGAGAGTAACTTCATTGGAGTATTATTTTCAAGAATGGCGATTTAAGCATATGAAGACCGTTTCTCGAGTTATTGGTCACAGTACTGGTACTGCAGGATCATCAGGAGTTAATTATTTGGTAAAAGCGCTTGATATAAGCTTTTTCCCCGAACTCTGGTCGATGCGCACCAAATTAAGTGCTAGTAAGGAAGGCGGTGTATCACGATGTCCATTATGATAATCGAATAAGGAATTCAAGCAGTATGATGCGTAAACAGGAATTAATAGATCTTGATTCAACAGATATCTTGAGTGCATTTAGAGATGAGTTTCATATACCTGAAAACACATTCTATTTTGATGGGAATTCGCTTGGCTTGGCACCAAAAATTACGCATGAAAGAATGCAGAAAGTTATAAAAGATGAATGGGGCCAAGGCGGAATTCGATCATGGATTGATCATGAATGGGGTATTTCACCACAACGTATTGGTGATAAAATTGCAAGACTTATAGGTGCAGAAAAAGGAGAGGTTATAGCTGCAGATTCTACCTCTATTAATATATTTAAATTAATAGCCGCAGCTCTGCAGTCCAATCCAGGACGGCAAATTGTTTTGACTGAAAAAGATAATTTCCCTACTGATCTATATATGATGCAAGGATTGGAGAATTTTTCCCCAGCCCAAATGTCTTCAAAAATAGTACCCCCAGCTGAATTAATTGACTCACTTGATGAGTCGGTAGCAGCATTGTTATTGTCAGAGGTGAATTATAAAACTGGCAGTATCGCAAAGATGAATGTAATTACCGAAAAAGCCCATCAAAAAGGGATATTGGTCATATGGGATTTAAGTCATAGTGTAGGCTCAATTCCAGTCAATTTAAATCATTGTAAGGTAGATTTTGCGGTGGGATGTGGCTATAAATTTTTGAATGGCGGCCCCGGTTCTCCGGCTTTCTTGTTTGCAGCAAAACGCCATCATCACAAAGTAAAACCGATACTCTCGGGTTGGTTTGGGCATGCTGATCCCTTTGCTTTTGATGAGCGATATAAGCCAGCAAAAGATGTCACTCGATTCATGTGTGGTACGCCTCCATTATTGGGCTTGATTGCTTTGGAATGTGGCGTAGATATATTACTGAGAGCTGATATTACATTATTAAGAGAAAAAGCCAAAAAACTTGGCGCCATATTTATTGATTTAATGGAGGATAAATGCAGTGATTTGAGCTTTGTTCTTGCGAGCCCTCGTGATGACTCTGAACGAGGAGGTCACGTTTCGTTTACACACCCTCATGGTTTTGCTTTAAGTCGAGCTCTAGTTGATAAGGGTGTAGTCTGTGATTTTCGTTCGCCAAATATTGTCCGTTTTGGAATAACGCCATTGTATATGCGTTTTCAGGATCTTTATGATGCCGTTAATGTAATTGCTGAGATTGCTGGGTCTTCAAACTGGGAAGGTCAAGACGCTACCGTTGCGCTCTATACTTAAGTAAGATGGGCGCTAGAATATAACAGGATAAATATTTATGTCTTTACCAATATTTAAAGCCGCCGCCGTACAAGCATCACCAATTTATCTGGATGCAAAGGCAACCGTTGATAAAGCTTGTGATATTGTTAAAGAAGCTAGCACTCAAGGTGCTCGAATTGTCGCTTTTCCTGAGGTTTTTGTTCCAGCTTACCCATATTGGAGTTGGATAATGAGCCCAGTAATGGGGTCTTCTTTTTTTGAGCGACTTTATCATAATAGTATTGATATACCTGGGCCTGAAGTTCAAACTTTGTGTGATTCTGCTAAGAAGAACGACTGCTATATCGTTATTGGTGTAAATGAGAGGGCCCCAAAGAAATTAGGCACAATATATAATACCAATATAACTATCAGTCCTGCTGGTGAGATTCTTGGTTGTCATCGTAAATTGGTGCCAACATGGGCTGAAAAATTAGTCTGGACTGGAGGAGATGGCTCAACGTTAAAAGTTCATGAAACTGACATTGGGGTCATTGGGACGCTTGCTTGTGGTGAGAATACGAATCCGTTGGCGCGCTTTACATTAATGTCTCAAGGCGAGCAAGTCCACATAGCTAATTATATCGGGTTACCGACTGCTCCAAAAGATTACAATATGGCTGAAGCGATTAAATTACGTGGAATGACACATTCTTTTGAGGGTAAAATTTTTACAATCATAGCCTGTTCGACGGTATCTGAGGAAATTATAACTGAGATGGAGCGATTTGTTCCTGATGCTAGAGAGCTACTTACAAGAGAGAGCAGTGCTTTTTCAGGGATTATTGGACCAGATGGAAATCTAATTGGTGATGGTATAATAGATGATGAGGGCATAGTTTATGCTGAAATTGATCTCAATCGATGTATACAACCCAAGCAGATGCACGATATATTGGGTCATTATAATCGTTTTGATATCTTTGATTTGAGAGTAAATATCGCAAAACAAAAACCCGTTAAATTTATAAAAAAAGAAAATAAAGATGGATCTGAAAACTATAAAAGAAAAAAAATGAGAGGGGATAATGAGTCAGAATAAAAGTGATCCTCGAGATAAATTAAGAGGTCGATCTAACGTTAAAGATAGTAAAGAACTACTTGAATTTTATAAGAAACTTGAAGATAAATCTACTACAGCTTTTTGGCGAAGGGCGAATGATATAGAGCCTTGGGAGCCGATTACTAGGTACAATCCAACTGTATGGCGCTATGATGAGCTTCGAGACTTAGTCTTACAATCTGCAGAGTTGGTCAAGCCAGAAGAGGCCGGTAGACGGGTAATCGTTCTCATGAATGATTCTGATGCTGGACGTGAACATACCTCATGCGTAGGCTGGTTATTTAGTGGCCTGCAGGTCATGAAGCCCGGAGAAATTACCCCAGCTCATAAACATACAGCTTCGGCGCAACGCTTCATTATGGAGGGCGGCGGTGCCTACACAGTAGTGGATGGTCATCAAGTAACCCTCAATAAAAATGATTATGTATTGACACCAAATGGGTGTTGGCATGATCACGGTGTTTTTGAGAATGGTCAGGTATCAATCTGGCAGGATGGACTTGATATCCCATTAATGAACTCATTGGAAACCAATTTTTATAGTGTTTATCCCGAAGAGACTCAGAAGGCGAAATATAATATAGATGATTCCCCTAATAGTTATGGTGCACCAGGTTTGATCCCGGTTGATAGAGAGCCCTGGGATAAGCCATATTCTCCATTATTGGTTTATCGATGGGAAGATACAAAAGAGGCTTTGTATAATTTATCAAAAGCCGGAGAAGGCAGTCCATTTGATGGATATATTCTGCGGTACTCTAATCCTGTAACCGGTGGATGGGCGATGAATACAATGGGGGCTCATATGCAAATGCTAAAACCTGGTCAGCATACCAAGGCCCATCGCCATACTGGGAATGTGATGTATAATTGTGCTGGTGGTGAGGGCTATAGCATAATAGGTGGGCAAGAGTATCATTGGCAAGAGCACGATATATTTTGTGTGCCATCCTGGGTTTGGCATGAGCATGTCAATACCAGTAAGAGCGACGAGGTATTTTTGTATTCATTTAATGATTTTCCAGTAATGGAGTCTTTGAGCGTATATTTTGAGGAGCCATATAATGAAAACAAAGGACATCAAAAAATAAAAAAATAATTTTTTAAGGATAATAGATTATGAAGCTAGTAACTTATCGAGTAGAAGAAGAAGCCTCAAGATTAGGGGTTATGTGGGACTCATTGATTGTTGATGTGGAGGATTTTGGTTATAAAGTGGGCCTCGATTTACCATGTTGTATGCTTGATTTTATTGATCTTGGGCCAATTGCGGTCTCCACGCTATCAAATGCATTATCACAAGCTAAAGCGGATGATTTTCTAGGGGCATCGACTCCCATTCAAAATGCAAAATTACTAGCCCCTATACCTCGCCCAAGAAAGAATATCTTCGGTATCGGTCTTAATTATACGGAGCATGTTGCAGAAGCAGCGCGATCGCTCGATACATCTGCAGAGCTTCCGCAAGAACCGGTAATATTTACAAAACTACCAACAACTGTAGTGGGTGATGGCGACCCTATTTGTCACAATAAAAATATCACTCAACAATTAGATTGGGAGGCGGAACTTGCTGTGATTATAGGTACTAAGTGTAATCGAGTAAGTAAGCATGATGCGCTCAATCATGTGTTTGGCTATACCGTGATCAATGATATTAGTGCCCGTGATTGTCGTCGCGCAGGTCAATGGGTTGTCTCAAAATCCCAGTATTCTTTTGCTCCTATGGGTCCCTGTATAGTGACAGCTGATGAGATAAAAGATCCGCATAATTTAAATATTACTTGTTATGTTAATGGCGTTGAAAAACAAAATTCCAGCACTAAATTTATGCTTTTTAATATCAATGATCTTATAGAAGATATAAGCCAAGGACTGCTCTTAGAACCTGGTGATATTATTGCAACGGGAACTCCGGCTGGAGTTGGAGCAGGAAGAGATCCTCAGGAATTTATGTGGCCTGGTGATGTTTTGGAGACAAGTATTGAAGGTATTGGAAAAATTCGCAATCCAATTGTGGCAGTTTAATTTAACTTAAGTTAAGTAATCACAATGAAAACACATTACAAAATTGGACAAATTGTACCTAGTTCCAACGTGACTATGGAAACTGAAATCCCAGTGATGTTGAGAAATAGAGAGTCTATTTTACCGGAACGCTTCACTTTTCACTCAAGTCGAATGCGAATGAAGAGTGTAACTCACCACGAGTTAAAGAAAATGGATGCCGAGTCTGATCGCTGCACTTATGAGTTATCAGACGCAAAAGTGGATGTGATTGGTTATGCATGTTTAGTGGCTATTATGAGTATGGGTATGGGATACCATCGAGAATCAGAGCTGCGCTTAGCTAAATGCACGCAACTCAATGAGGCAAGTGCGCCAATAGTAACTAGTGCAGGCGCATTGATTGAAGGATTAACTGCACTAAAGGCAAAGCGTATTGCTTTGCTCTCACCCTATATGAAGCCATTGGCAGAGACTGTGGTTGCTTATATCGAGCATGAAGGTTTTTGCGTGACTGACTGGCATACTTTAGAGATCCCAAATAACTTAGAGGTGGCCGCCCAAAATCCAATTAACTTAAAAAAGCATATAACAAATCTTGACCTTGAAGGTATTGATGTCTTGGTTATTTCTGCATGTGTTCAGATGCCATCTTTGTCTGTTATTGAGACTGTCGAGAACGAGTTGAATATCCCAGTAATTTCAGCAGCCGTTTGCACAGCTTACTGCATGTTAAAAGCATTAGGGCTGGAAACTAGAGTACCAAACGCAGGAACTTTATTATCGGGAGATTATTGAATAGCTTCTAGCACTCTTTTTGATAAGTATTCGATGCTGGGTCTAGGCTTATCAAAAATATTCCAACCATTAAATACAATAACTAAGTTATATTCGGGCACAATAAGTAAATATTGACCCCCGTAACCACTACCGCTCAAAATCCACTCTTTATTACCGCCACTGTATGGAACAAGCCACCACTGGAAGCCGAAATACCTCGTACTTTCCGGTATTTCGGTATCGGGAGATGCTGTCGCAGCAACCCATTGCGGATCAAGTATTTGCACATTATTCCATTGCCCATTTTGAAGGTAGAGCTGACCTATTTTAGCGAAGTTTCTTGTGGATAAGTAGAGTCCACCTTCAGTATCAGTTAAGCCATTAGGGGTCTTTTTCCAATAGAAATCATTAATTCCTAGCGGTTCAAAAAGATGTTTCTTGGCATATTCATCGACATGCATATTGGTAGCTTGTTTGATGATATGTGATAAAAGAATAGTTATGCCGCTGCTATAAACAAATTGTTCACCTGGTTTTGTAGCCATCGGTAGGGATAGAATATAAGCCAACCAATCCTCGCTATTTTCCATAGTAGCTGCATTATTTAATGGGTCTGTATAAGCATGAGTGGATTCATCCCATTTTATGCCAGCGGTCATTGTCAGTAAGTCACGAATTGTAATGGATTGTTTTAGAGGTTCATTGAAGTGTGCTTTATGCCCCGGAAAATAAACGCTTATTTTCGTATCAATATCGGGTATTTCACCTCGCTTGATAGCAATTCCTATCAATGCGGAAGTTACACTTTTGCTGACTGATTGAATGGTATGCAAATTGGTCTGCTTGAAGAATGGATGCCACTCAGGATCATAATAGTTATAGATAGGACGAGCTTTATCTCCATAATTCTTTTGCATAATCTCAGCTTGCTTTGCCCGACGATTTTTTGTCAGCAAGTTATAATCGTTTTCATAATACTCTTCAAATAATAAGTGATTATTTCTAATCACCAAAAAACTATCAATATAACCATGCGTGCCATTTTTGAGCTCTTGATGAAGTTTTTGCAAAATATTTGAATCAACATTCTGCGTTTCTGGGTTGGATAATTTCCAATTTATTGATTCAGCATGTGCGTTAATTTGCCAGATTAAGAGCGTTGTCGATAATAATATTAAAGTTTTCTTTACTAGATTGGTTTCCATTACTTCTTTCCTTGGTATTTTTTATTTAGTTTTTTTGTATACCTGACCGCCTTTCATGACGAAAGTAACCTCTTCAAGCGTTTCAATGCCATTTAATGGATTATTATTTACAGCAATTATGTCCGCATAGAATCCCGGGCTAATCTCTCCTACTTTTCCTTGTAAACCTAAAAGCTCGGTTGCATTTATTGTAGCTGACTGGATAGCTTGAAGGGGCGTCATTCCATATCTAATCATGCGAGAGAATTGTTTAGCATTACCCCCATGAGGATAAACACCTGAGTCGGTTCCATATACTAATTTAACGCCTTGTTTTGCCGCTAAAGCAAAACTTTGTCGTTGTTTTTCTCCAGTTTCTAGATCTTTTCTTAAGTTTTCCTCCGGAATACCATTTATTGCCCCTTGACTTGAGGTGTATTCAGTATTGTATATATCCATTACTAACACAACGCCATATTCTTTTGCGAGTTGAGCTGTCTCTATGTCTAGGAAGCTCGCATGCTCAACCGAATCAACCCCAGCTTTTATAGCGTATTCAATACCCTCTGTCCCATGAGCGTGAGCGGCTATCTTCATTCCTCTTGTATGAGCCTCATCAACCATCGCCTTCATCTCTTCAAGTGAGTATTGTCTTGAGCCAACTTTTGTTCCTTTTGAGAAGACGCCACCAGTTGCACAGAATTTTATTAAATCAGCACCATATTTGGCGTTTAAGCGAACCATTTTTCTAACCATCCAAGGACCATCTGCGATACCATCACTAAATTGTTCGTATGAGTGATTCAGTTCATTTTGGTCGCAATGACCCCCTGTAATCCCAATTGAGGGGCCAGATACTTTCATTCTAGGTCCTGGAATCTCACCAGCATCAATTGCATTTCTTAATGCAACATCCATAAAATCAGGCGCTCCTACATTACGAACACTAGTAAAACCGGCCATAAGTGTTTTTTTTGCATTCACGACACCTCCGATGGTTGCTCTATGGGGAGACTGAAAGAGATTGGAAGAGTAATCATTACTTAGATTACCAATGATATGGGTATGCATATCAATCAAGCCCGGCAGGACATAGCTATCAGATAGGTCAATAATTTTTATGCCTGGGGGGATTGATTCAGAGATTTCAGATATTTGACCTTCATTAATAATGATATTTTTATTGATAAGGAGTTGACCGGTTTTTACATCTAAGATGAATCCAGCTTTAATAGCAATTTGCTCTGCTGAGCTTATATTGATAAAAAAGAAAGTTAGTGAATACAAAAAAATCTGACTAATGATCGAAATCTTATTCTTGGCTTTCATGATAAATTCCATTATTTAAGATTGTATTTAATGATTGATATTAAAAATTAACATAATAAAGGATAAGAAGTTAATAAATTTTAAGGTACGTGAGTTTTGAATTTGCAGAAATTATCGTACTTGGTCACTTGGTAATCTTAGGGTGCTGAATTCATTGTCACCGATAATTTTTTTTGCTTCTATAAAATCTTTCGGAGAGTTTATTGCATCTAAAGCAATCATCTGACCTTCTTTAAGATATGCGACTGTAAATTTTTTATCCTCGATATTTCCTTTTATAATGGTTTCATCATAACCATGAGAGAGGCCAACTGTTTGTAGTTTAATATCATACTGATCAGACCAAAACCAAGGGACTTGATCATAAGCTTTCTTGTCACCACAGATATAGTTTGCTGCAGTTTTGGCTTGAGCAACAGCATTGGGGACTGATTCTAGTCGAACACGGGTATTATAAATGAAATTTGGGTGATTGCTGCAATCACCAATAGCATGAATATCGCTGTCATTTGTCAACGTATATTCATCGACTGCAATTCCGTTATTGCATTTTAAACCCGCATTTTCAGCTAATTCTGTATTAGGTTCGACACCAATTCCTACGACAGCGCAATCAAAATCTATTTGGTTATCATTATTGAGCGTGGCAAGACAGCGTCCGTTTTGTTCTTTGAATCCTATAACTGAGCTATTAAGTTGAATATCTACACCATGATTCATATGAAGGTTTTGATAAAAATCAGAAATTTCCTTTCCGGCAACTCTGGCTAGAACTCGATCTAAATATTCAATAATAGTTACTTGTGCTTTTTGTTTTATCGCTGATGCAGCTACTTCTAATCCAATATAACCAGCTCCAATAACGAGAAGTCTTGTATCGGCATGAATGCTCTCTCTAATAAGATCGACATCCGCCAGCGTTCGCAAATACTTAATCTGAGGAAGGTTGCAGCCCTCAACGGATAAATATTTAGGTCTTGTGCCTGTTGCAAGGATCAGTTTGTCATACTTTATTATATCGCCATTATCTAGCTGAATAAGTTTGGCACTTCTATCTATTGAAGTTGCTTTGTGGCCAAGACGAAGATCTACAGTATTCTTTTTATAAAAGTCGGGATGTCTAAGTGCCAGTTTTTCACTGGCAATCTCGCCCTTGAGATATCCCTTAGAAAGTGGCGGGCGTTGATAGGGGAGGATACTCTCATCTCCCACGAGGGTAATACTATCTTTCCAGCCTAGTTTTCGAAGACTTGCTATTGTTTCAACGGCAGCATGACTAGCGCCCACTATTACAATATTTTTCACTTTAATCATCCATCCTTAATTCTCAATCAAACATTCTAGCATTCAATAATATTGGCGGGAGCCTCCAATACATTCGCCCCCTGCGGACCGATGAGATGCCCGCGAGTGTGTTGAGGGCAGTCTCGGCGTAGGAGCTCTTGAAACGGAGCGTCTGCTCACAGCCCGGAACCTAATATAGTAAATTAAAATATAATATACTACACTTGCATCACGAGAGTATCTTGATTATCGCCCGCTCCATCACATACCACGAGTGGCTCCAGGAAGTAATCCAGAACAGAAAGAGGCGCAATATGCCCAATAAATCGGTTAGAAAGTCAGTCCTCACCTTTTTATGACAAAGTGAATCAAATTAAAAGCTTTTAAAAGAAAAATCCCTTAAATATCAAGGGATTATCTTAATGTGGTGGAGGCGGCGGGAATCGAACCCGCGTCCGCAAGCCCTCCGCACCGAGGTCTACATGCTTATTCTGTTAATAATCTCATACCAAGCTACCTAACAGAAGGGGAAAACTTGATACCAGTCTAGTAAAGTTTTAGTAGATTAAATCCTAAACACATTCAATCTGCGATCCTGTAAAAGTGACTCCTGGGATCCGGACGTACAGGCACTAACCGGGCAGAAGACACTGAGCTGGTTCTTAAGCAGCTAGTGCGTAGTTGTCGTCGTTGGCAACTATAGGTTTTACAGATGGATTTACGAGGTATTCTGTTCCTCGGCATGCACTCAGAGTTTCGCGACCCACGTCGAAGCCATGTCGCCCCCTAAATGGTAATTCTAATACTTACTACAAATAGTAGTCTAGCGGCGTTTATATAAAAAACAAAAAGAACGACGAATTCTCTTGAGGTAATTTTAATGATTTAAAGAAAATGAGTTGTTTGTAGTGGTATGTAATTATTAATATAATACATTAATTTAATAAAATAAAATATTGATTTTTATAGATTAATATTTTTCATAACTCTTGCTTTTTGTCTTGTCCAATCTTTTTCTTTTATGCTGTGGCGTTTATCATGCTGCTGCTTACCTTTCCCAAGACCAATCTCTAGTTTTACTTTTCCGCGCTTCCAGTAAAGTTTTAGAGGAATTAATGTATAGCCTTTACGATCCACAGAACCAACTAAACTATTTAGCTCAAATTTATTGAGTAGTAATTTTCTTGCTCTTCTTGGATCTGGAATATAGTGGGTTGAGACTGTATTGAGGGGGGATATATGAGTACCTACCAGCCAAGCCTCTCCATTTTTTATATTGACATAACCTTCTGTTAGCTGAGAGCGTCCTTCTCTTAAGCTTTTTACTTCCCACCCCTCCAGTTGCATACCTGCTTCAATAGTTTCCTGGATGTGATAATCGTGCCGCGCTCTCTTGTTTTGAGCTATTTGTGAGGTGTGCTTTGATGGTTTTTGATTTTTGTTCATAGCGTTAATATATAGTATATGCTTAAAATTGAAAAAATGTGACTAATTGGTGTTGTAAGGATTGCGTATTTGATCCAAACTTCAACGCTATTAATTTGATAAAAAAGGAACAGCAATGCTTAGTAGTGACAACACTAGTGAAGAACGTCAGTCACTCCATGGAAATTGGTCATCACGCTTGGCTTTTATCATGGCAGTCACAGGTTCTGCGGTCGGCCTAGGGAATATATGGAAATTTCCATATATGGCAGGCCAAAATGGTGGCGGCGCATTTGTATTGGTCTATTTACTGTTCGTTTTCTTAATTGGTATGCCAGTTATGATGTCAGAGATCCTCATAGGAAGGCGGGGGCGACGCAATCCAGTTGCTACTATGGCGCTCCTAGGAGAAGAAGAAGGCGGTTCTAAACACTGGAAATGGATTGGTGCATTAGGTGTTATTACAGCCATGCTGATCTTGTCATATTACAGTGTCATTGCTGGATGGACGTTAGCTTATATCCCGAAAGCCTTGTCTGGACAATTTGTAGGTGCTGATGTTGCCACGATCGCTAATTTATTTGATAACTTTGTTAGTAATCCAATTGCAGTCATTGCTGCACATACTATATTTATGTTCCTAAATTTCTTTGTTATTGCAAGAGGTGTTAAGGGTCTTGAGACAGCTGTTAAATTTTTAATGCCCGCATTGTTATTTTTGCTATTTATTTTATTTTATTACTCCTTAACTTCAGGCTCATTTGCTGAGGGTGTATCTTTTATGTTTACGCCAAATTTTGCAGCGTTGAATTGGGATGGGGTTTTAACAGCGATGGGGTTGGCATGCTTTACATTAAGCATTGGAATGGGAGCCATAATGGCTTATGGGGCTTACTTGCCTCAGGAAACATCTATCACTAGTGCTGCAGTATCAGTAGTAGTGGCCGATACAGGAATAGCTATATTATCAGGATTGGTTATCTTTCCTTTAGTTTTTGCTAATGGTCTAAATCCAGGAGAGGGACCCGATCTTGTTTTTAAGACCTTACCGTTGGTATTTGGCCAAATGCAGGCAGGTACTTTTTTAGCAACAATATTCTTTGTACTTTTAGCATTTGCAGCTCTTACATCAGCCCTGGGTCTTATGGAGCCGGCTGTTGCTTGGATGGTTGAAAGTAAAAATTACAGCAGAAAAAAATCTTCAGGTATTATTGCTGCATTAATTTGGTTCTTTGGCTTAGGTACCGCTTTGTCAGATAATCTGCTCTCAGAATTTAAATTTTTTCAAGGCACAATATACGAAAACGTAGATTTTATAACCAGTAATATAATGCTCCCTTTAAGCGCTCTGCTTATAACGATTTTTGCGGCTTGGATGATGAGTCAAAATTCGACTTCTGAGGAGCTAGATGGGCATGGAATCGTTTATAAAATATGGCAATTATTGGCAAGATACTTTGCTCCAATTGCAATTTTAATCATTTTTTTACAGGCTATAGGTTGGATTTAGTCTATTGTTGATTTTTTTTGAGATACGTTGATGCGCCAAGTAAAAAGAAGTGCTTATATCGGCTATAGTTCAGAACAAATGTTTCTTTTAGTTGATGATGTTGATTCTTATCCTAACTTTCTGCCCTGGTGTACGGGCACCAAGATTCATGAGCGCTTAGACAAAAAACTTTGTGCCACTATTGAATTAAGTAAGAGTGGTGTTACTACGAGATTTACGACCTTAAATACAATGAGTCAATTTAAGTCAATTGATTTAACGCTTCAAGATGGCCCTTTTAGTTATTTTGAGGGAGGGTGGAGATTCGATGATTTGGGCAGTGAGGGTAGTAAAATTCGCTTCGAGCTTGAGTTTAAATTTAAAAATTCAATTCTAGATATGTCTTTGGGTCCATTTTTTGAGTCTGTCTGTGATGATTTGGTGAATGCTTTTGTTTTAAGAGCGCAAGAAATTTATGATTAAAGTTCAAAATTATAAAGCTGAGGTGGTCTTTGCTTTAAAAAGTGAGCAAATAATTTTACCTTTAGAGGTTCCCGCAGGTTCTTGTATTGAGGACGTTATAAGTAAGTCAGGTATAAAGGATATATTTACTTCAGAACCATTAGATTCTTATCCGGTGGGTATTTGGGGTGAAATAAGAGAGCGTAATACAGTCATAGAGGACGGAGATCGAATCGAGTTATATCGAAATCTTCATAGCGACCCTAAGGAAAAAAGAAGGAGTTTAGCTTTACTGGGAAAGTCAATGAGTCAGAAAAAAGAGCTTATAGATTCGGATTGAGTTCGAGGTCTCTATTAACATTTGAAACTTTATTATCTTCAAAAAGGATTGATGCCCATTTTTTTATCAGCGCTTTATCACGACCAATTATTAAATAATAAACGTAGTCCCATCGATTCTCGTGAAAAGGATCATCAATCATAGGTGTACCAAGCAAAAACCGGACTTGATTTCTGGTCATGCCAATCTCGACCTGATCAAGGTATTTATCTTCAATGAAGTTACCTTGGGCAACGTTAGCTTGGTAAACGCAAGCAGAAGTCATTGTGAATAATATAATTAAAAGGCAATATTTTAATGTTTTCATGATCGAGAGATTAACCGATAAGATGATTTGAGACTAGTGAATCCTTGTTTTTTTTTGATATTTGGATGATATATCTTTTTGGTACATAATAGATGTTAACATGCAAATAATTATCATAGAGTATTTTTGAAAATGCAGGGGGCTGATTCAAAATGGAACAACGTCAAGAATTAAAAAAAGCTGGCTTAAAAGTTACCTTACCTCGTTTGAAGATTCTCGAGATATTAATGAAAACTCAAAACTCAGATATGCATATGAGTGCAGAGGACATTTATAAGGAAACTTTAGGGTCCGGCGAAGATATTGGGCTTGCTACAGTTTATCGGGTTCTGACTCAATTTGAAACTGCTGGAATGGTTGTGCGCCATAACTTTGAAGGGGGTCATTCAGTTTTTGAAGTTAATGAAGGGACTCATCATGATCATATGGTTTGCGTTGAAACTGGAAATGTAATTGAATTTACAAATGATGAAATTGAACGCTTGCAAAAAGAAATTGCAGCCAAGCATAATTTTGAGCTAATAGATCACAGTTTAGTGCTCTATGTTAAGCCCATCAAATAATTATTTACCAGCTAATAACATTTCAGCAGCATGATCTCGGGTGCGTTCAGTTACTTCGATGCCGCCAAGCATTCTTGCCACTTCTTCAATACGTGAATCCTTATTTAGTTGTGTTACATGGATCTTAGTGGATTTACCATCACTTAGTTTATTGATTCGAAAGTGAGTGTTAGCTTGACTGGCGACTTGAGGGAGATGAGTTACACAAAGGACTTGTCTATTTGCACCTAGTTCACTAAGTCGTCTTCCAACCATTTCAGCAACTGCGCCACCAACCCCACTATCTACCTCATCAAAAACCATGGTTGGTATATAGTTGCCTTCACTAGCTATAACTTGAATTGCTAGACTCATGCGCGATAGTTCGCCGCCTGAGGCAATTTTTGCGATTGATTGCGGTGATTGGCCAGGATTCGCACTAATCAAGAAAATTATATCATTCATTCCATGGGATGAGATTGAGTCATTTAAAGTAATATTGATATTAAATTTTCCATCTGGCATGCCTAAGCTTGACATTGCTTTTGTTACGGCTTTTGATAATTTATTTGCACTAACTATTCTTAAGCGACTCAATTCATTTGCAATTTTTATGTAATGATTTTCAGCTTTTTCTATATCTCGATTAAGATTCTTGTGATTCTCTTCATTATTTTTCAGCTCTTTAAGCTCTTGACTAACTTTCTCATACACGACATGAAGCTCAGTTGGTTCAACCCGATGTTTTCTGGCAATTGATTTAATAGTATTGATGCGCTCGTCAAGTCGTCGAATTTTTTCAGGATCAAATTCAATTGAAGAGCTGTATTTCCTGAGGCAATCAGCTGCTTCTGATGATTGAATTGAGGCTTCTTCAAGGAGGTTTTTTGCATCCTTTAAAGTTTGATCGAACTCTATTAATGCATCTAAAGATTTTACTGAATTATTTATTAAGCTTTCTGCGTTTGTAATTTCTGAATCTTGAAGATTGTTCAGAACTTGATTGATACCATTATTGAGTTTTTCAATATTATGTATTTTAGCGAACTCTTGAGAAATTAAATCATATTCATTTTCCTGGAGATCCAGCGTACTTAATTCTTCATACTGAAAGTTCAGAAGATCAATACGAGCATCTCGATCTTTATTTAACGTCTGATTAGTTCGTAATTTCTTACTCAGTGAGTTCCATTCATCAAAGGCATTTTTTACCTCATCTTTTAAATACATAAGATCACCAAAATAATCAATTAACTCACGTTGAACATCTGGTTTTCCTAATGATTGATGAAAGTGTTGACCATGAATATCTACGAGTAACTCACCAAGACCTTTAAGAGTTTGAAGATTAACTTGATTGCCATTAATAAACGCTCTCGACCTTCCATCAGGATTCACAATTCGCCTTAAAACACAATCATCACCATCATCAAGAGATTGTTTGGATAGCCAGGTCTTAGCTCTTTCATGGCCATCTATAGCAAATTCAGCTGTAAACTCAGCTCTTTTGTTGTTATCTCTAATTAAGTTGGCGCCCCCTCGTTCTCCGAGCACTAAACTAAGAGCGTCGACAAGGATTGACTTACCCGCTCCCGTCTCTCCAGTAAGAACAATCATACCCTCATCAAAAATGATATCTACTTCATCGATAATGGCAAAATTCTTAGCTTGAAGGGAACGAAGCATTATTATTTTTTCTTGTTGGTTCGTATTCGATTATCTTGACCCCAGTGAAGTTTGGAGCGCAATACTTCATAATAATCATAACCAGGAGGATGAATAAGTAGTGTTTTCTTACCAGCTTTAGCAATGGAAATTGAATCTTTTGGTGTAATTTCACATATCTTTCTGCCATCAATAGTGATTTCTGCTTTGCTGTCTATTTTTTGATTTAGTTGAATTTTAATGGCTTTATTAGCTGGTAGCACTAAAGGGCGATCACTTAGTGTATGTGGACAAATAGGAACCATGACATATGAATCTAAAGTTGGCTCTATAATAGGGCCACCGCAACTCAATGAATAGGCAGTAGAGCCTGTAGGTGTCGCAATTATAAGGCCATCACCAGAATGGCTATTTATAAATTGATTGGCAATTGAAGTATTAAAATCGAGCATTCTTCCGGTACCAATTCTTTGAATAACAATATCATTTAATGCTAAATTTACAAATTTATTACCATCAGACTTTATTACCATCGCTTCAAGCATCATTCTGGGCTCGGTAGTGTAATTACCATTAATTACCTCAGTAATATCTGTCAGCATTTCACTCGGAAGAATATCTGCAAGAAATCCAAGTTTACCTCTATTTATCCCAAGCAATGGAACATCTTGGCTTTGAGCGAGGTTGGCGGCGTGAAGAATGGTGCCATCACCACCAACAGCAATAATCAAATCAACAGCTTCTGCAATGCTATTTTCACTAACTTTATTTTCAGTGGGTAATGGATTATTTTCAGCAAAGAAGACGCAGCGATTTTCTTTCTCCAAGCATTCTTTTAAGAGTGCAATGGTTTCCATTGTATCTGTGTCATGATTTCGGCTGACAATACCAATTCTTTTGAAAATCATTTTATTAAGCTTAAATATAGAAATTATTAGTTACATATAAATCTAGCAGAGTGAAGTGTCAATTAAAAACACCTAAGCATTCTCAAAAAACTTGACCGGCAGCTTCACCATTGATAGCTTCTTGAGCTACATTAACATATTAAGATTAATGGCTATATGCGAATAGGTAATTTATTTTGAGTAAATTAAGAGTGGAGCCTTCTGATCGAGCTCAATATTTATTGAAGGTTCTCATCCAAAAATATATAAATGAGGGTACTCCTGTCGGCTCGAGAAACTTATTAGAAGATTCGGGCCTAAATGTGAGCCCTGCCACTGTTCGTCACGCAATGTCTGATTTAGAGGATTTAGGCTTAATAAAAGCGCCTCATACCTCTTCTGGAAGAATACCAACAGCAAAAGGGTATCGAATGTTTGTCGATACATTAGTGCGCTATCAAAGCCCAGATAACTCTCATATTAATGAAATTCAATCAGAAATCGAAGAAGATAACTATGATACAGGTAGACTGATTGAGAAAGTGTCGAGCACTCTTTCTAAAATTACTAGCTTGGCAGGAATCGTTACAGTTCCAAAAGGGAAAAATATCACACTCAGACAGATAGAATTTTTACCTCTTTCTGATCATAGGGTGCTAGCTATTTTGGTTTTAAATAACCGGGAAGTACAAAATCGAATTATTCATACAAAAGTCAAGCATTCAGCCTCTGAGCTTCAAAGGGTAGCTAATTTCGTTAATGAGAATTATGCCAGTCAGTCATTAACTTCAATAAGAAAAAATTTATTACTCGATATGGAAAAAACCAGAGAATCGATGAATCAGGCGATGCAGGATATTATATCTACCGCGCAGCTTGCAATAGAGGGTGCTGAGAATTCAGGCGAGGAATTCGTCTTGGCGGGTGAGAGAAATTTAATGGATTTTGCCGAGCTCTCTGATGTTAATGTGTTGAAACAATTATTTGATGCTTTTGCAAAAAAACGAATGATGATAGATTTACTCGATAGAAGTATCAGTGCGAATGGCGTGCAAATATTTATTGGCTCTGAATCTGGTTATAGCTTGCTTGATGATTGTAGTGTAGTTACCGCGCCCTATCAATTAAGTGATAATCAGGTGGGTGTATTGGGTGTAATCGGTCCTAAACGAATGGCATATGATCGTGTTGTTCCTATCGTTGATCTCACGGCAAAATTATTAGGCAAGGCAGTCGATAGTAAATAAATTAATGGTCTTGATATTTTTTTTCTGACCCCCAAATAGTGTGGAATAAGTAAAAGCAATTATTATTGATTTTATAATTGTAGGGCATTTATCTTTATAAAATATGGAGAGTAAATTAAATGAAAGATAAGGCAGATACAAAATCATCTTTGAAAGATGACACGTCAACCGAAAATAAAGAACTTAATATAGAGACTGCAGATATCGATGAGGAAGACAGTAAAAATAATGACCAACCAGAAGAGATTATTGAGCTCTCTCCTGAGGAAAAGCTGGTATTGATTGAGCAGAAAGCTGAGGCTAATTGGGATAAATATTTAAGAGCTGTTGCTGAATTAGAGAATGTTCGTAAAAGAGCTTCAAGAGATATTGAGAATGCTCGAAAATTCGCACTTGAGAATTTTTCTCGTGAATTATTAGCGGTTAGCGATAGTCTTGAGCTAGCTTTAGATACCGAAGATTTAGATATAGAGTCATTAAGATCTGGCAACAAAGCCACGTTGCAACTAATGCTTTCTACTATGGAGCAATTTGGTTTTGAGGTGATCGATCCTCATGGCGAACCTTTCGATGCAGAGTATCACGAGGCTGTTTCTATGCAACCATCTGATCAGGCTGAGCCAGGTTCTGTATTAACAGTTTTTCAAAAAGGTTATACGTTAAATAAACGCCTATTAAGACCGGCCAGAGTTGTTGTTGCCTCTGATTCAGGAAAATAATATCTGATTATTACGATCGATAGATATATTAAAAAAATAAATTGCTTGAAAGCTGAAGATTAGGCCCCATCTATCAGCCTATCTGAAGAAAATTATTTAAATTGATCAAAGTTGGAGTTATAAGATTATGGGTAAAATTATCGGAATCGATCTAGGGACAACAAATTCGTGTGTCGCCGTGATGGAAGGCGATACGCCAAAAGTTATTGAAAATAGTGAAGGTGATAGGACAACACCATCTATCGTTGCCTTTGTTAAAGACGATGAAGTGGTTGTAGGGCAATCCGCAAAACGACAAGCGGTAACTAATCCTACAAATACTTTATTTGCTGTAAAGCGTTTGATAGGAAGGCGTTTTGATGATGAAGTGGTGCAGCGTGATATAGATATGGTCTCTTACAATATCGTGAAAGCCGATAATGGAGATGCTTGGGTTGAGGGGCTGGGAAAAGCAATGGCACCTCCAGAGATTGCAGCAAGAGTCTTAATGAAAATGAAAAAAACTGCTGAAGACTATCTTGGTGAAGAGGTTACAGAAGCAGTTGTCACTGTTCCCGCTTATTTTAATGACTCACAAAGACAAGCAACAAAAGATGCCGGAAAAATCGCTGGTCTTGATGTAAGACGTATTATTAATGAACCTACCGCTGCAGCACTGGCTTATGGGATGGATAAAAAGCGTGGTGATAAAAAAATTGTTGTCTATGATCTAGGTGGCGGAACGTTTGATGTATCAGTAATTGAAATAGCAGAAGTTGATGGTGAGCATCAGTTCGAAGTGCTCGCAACAAACGGTGACACATTTCTTGGTGGTGAGGACTTTGACTTAAAAATAATAAGTTACTTAGCGAAGGAATTTGAGCGCGATAGTGGCGTGGATATTACTGGTGATCCATTGGCTATGCAGCGGCTAAGAGAGGCTGGTGAAAAAGCAAAAATTGAGCTCTCAAGCAGTCAACAAACTGAGATAAATTTACCTTATATAACGGCTGATGCAAGTGGTCCAAAACATCTTAATATTAAGTTAACTAGAGCTAAGCTTGAATCTTTAGTTGAAGATCTAATCTCTAGAACCATAGCGCCTTGTAAAATTGCCTTAAAAGATGCTGACCTAAAAGTAAATGAGATTCATGATGTAATTTTGGTTGGTGGGCAAACAAGAATGCCAAAAGTTCAAGAAGAGGTGCAAAACTTTTTTGGGAAGGAACCAAAGAGAGATGTTAATCCAGATGAGGCTGTCGCCTTAGGTGCAGCTATTCAAGGTGGAGTCTTAGCAGGAGATGTTACGGATGTTCTTTTGTTGGATGTAACGCCATTATCTCTTGGCATAGAGACGTTGGGCGGCGTGATGACTAAGGTAATAGAAAAAAATACTACTATTCCTGCAAATGCAGAACAGGTTTTTTCAACAGCCGATGATAATCAGACGGCAGTGACAATTCATGTACTTCAAGGGGAGAGGGAGCGAGGTCAGGATAATAAATCTCTAGGAAGATTTGATTTAACTGATATCCCTCCAGCACCAAGAGGTATGCCTCAAATTGAGGTAGCGTTTGATATTGATGCAAATGGAATATTAAATGTTTCAGCTAAGGACAAGGCTACTGGAAAAAGTCAAAATATAATTATCAAAGCATCTAGTGGGCTTGATGAGGGTGAAATCGAAAGAATGGTTTCTGATGCGGCCAGTCATGCTGAAGAAGATAAAAAGTTTCGTGAATTAATTGATGTACGCAACCAAGCGGATAGTCTTATTCATGGATCAGAGAAGACTTTGAGTGATCTTGGCGAAAAAGTTTCTAGCGAAGAAAGGCTCAAAATTGAAAATGCTATAGCTGATGTGAAGACTGTACTAGGTAGTGATGACAAAGAGAGTATTGAAGCAAAAACGAAAATTCTTGCAGAAGCCTCAGCTGAAATAGCTCAAAAGCTATATGCTGAACAAGCTGAAAGTCAAGGAGATACAGACGGAACTGACGGTAATGAGAAGGATGATATTGTCGATGCGGAATTCGAAGAGGTAAAGGAAGAAAAAGAAGAAGTGGAAGAAGAAAAATCAGATAAATAAGTACGCTTATTTTTTGCAAAAATAGAATCATAAGGTAGTTAGATCTGCCTTATGATTTTTTTGGATGTTTAATTGATAATTAACAGTAATTAATGATATGGCTAAACGCGATTATTACGATGTATTGAGTGTTGCGAAGGATGCATCTAAGGACGATATAAAAAAATCATATCGGCGTCTGGCAATGAAATTTCATCCCGATAGAAATACCAACGATAGTGGTGCTGAAAAAAAATTCAAAGAAGTAAAAGAGGCATATGAGGCGCTTAGCGACAGCTCAAAGCGTGATACCTATGATCGCTTTGGCCATGATGGCCTCAATCGAAATAGTGGTCAATCAGGCGCGGAAGGTTTTGGCGATATCTTTGGTGACGTTTTTGGCGATATATTTGGTGGAGGAAGGGCTGGAGGAGGTCGTAGTCAAGTATTTCGTGGCGCAGATCTAGGTTATGAATTAAAATTGAACCTTGAGGAGGCAATTTCAGGTGATTCAATTACAATTGATATCCCGACACAGATAAGTTGTGATACCTGCTCAGGAAGTGGTGCTAGAAAAGGATCACAGCCATCTAAATGTTCCACTTGTGATGGTGTTGGTCAGGTCAGAATGCAACAGGGATTTTTTTCTATTCAACAGACTTGTCCAAAATGCCAAGGAAACGGCACTGTTATTACTGACCCTTGTTCGGCTTGTTATGGGAAGGGACGAAAAGCTAAAACAAAAACATTATCCGTGAAAGTTCCACCAGGAGTTGATACGGGAGATCGAATTCGATTGTCTGGCGAGGGTGAGGCAGGTAAGAATGGCGGGCCAGCAGGTGATCTATATGTCGAAATTAAAGTTAATCATCACAAAATCTTTGAAAGAGATGGGCCGAATATCGCATGTGAGGTTCCAATTTCTATATTAATAGCTTCGCTGGGCGGTGAAGTGACTCTACCCACCCTTAGTGGAAGCGTCTCCTTGAAAGTACCAACGGGCACCCAGTCGGGAAAAGTTTTTAGATTACGCGGAAAAGGGGTATCAACGGCACGCGAAAAGCGAATCGGTGATCTATATGCGACTATTTCAGTAGAAACCCCTATTAACCTGACAAAGAAACAAGAGAAACTATTAAAAGAACTCTATCTATCAATCGGAGAAGGGGGTGACAAGCATAGCCCTCGAGCTGGTGGCTGGCTGACTTCTGTAAAAAACTTTTTTGATCGAATAGCTTCATAGTCTAATTAATTAGACTTAAGTTTTATAAAAATAAATTTTTTTTAATCAATTCTCTGGCGAACCTTAATTACCTTAAGTAAACTTTAGTTATATCTGACGGAGTTGATTTATTGGAAAGGTGTAGTTTTCTCTTTTTGGTCCATGAGTAAGGATGATTTTGATAGTTATTAACTTAATCAGCAGGGGTTTTTTTTGAGCGTGCCAGCAATTTTAGTGTTAGAAGATGGTTCAATATTCCATGGAACTTCCATTGGGATCAAGGGGTTAACTACTGGTGAGGTGGTTTTTAATACCTCAATGACCGGTTACCAAGAGATATTAAGTGACCCCTCTTATTGCAAGCAAATCGTTACATTAACTTATCCCAATATCGGTAATACTGGCGCTAACAGCGAAGATATGGAGTCTGAAATAATTCAGGCGTCTGGTCTAATTATTCGTAATGCCTCATTGCAAGCAAGTAGTTGGCGCTCAGAGCAAAGTTTCGAAGAGTTTTTGCTAGCTAATAAATTAGTTGCTATTGCTGATATTGATACACGTAAATTAACGAAAATATTACGTGAAACTGGAGCGCAATCTGGGTGCATAATGGCTGGTAACATTAGCTCAGAAATTGCTTTAAAAGAGGCGAGAAATTTCTCTGGAATAGCTGGTATGGACTTGGCTAAGGTTGTAAGTACTAAAAATGCATATCATTGGAATGAGGGCTCTTGTTTCTCTAATCGACTTACTCCTTTTGTTGAAGAGAAAAAAAGGTTTAACGTGATTGCTTTGGATTATGGCATTAAAAGAAATATCTTAAGATTAATGGTTGATTTAGGTTGTAAGGTAACGGTGTTGCCTGCAGAAAGCTCTAGTAAAGAAATACTATCTTATGCCCCAGATGGAGTATTTTTATCTAATGGGCCAGGCGACCCTGCTGCTTGCTCTTATGCTATCGCCTCCATTAAGGATCTATTAGAAACATCAATTCCAATATTTGGAATATGTCTAGGCTATCAGTTATTAGCTCTAGCGGCTGGCGCAAAGACTACGAAGATGAAATTTGGGCATCATGGAGCAAATCACCCCGTCTTGGATACTCATTCGGGTCAAGTCGCTATTACTAGTCAGAATCACGGTTTTGCAGTTGATGAACATACACTGCCTCAAACATTAAAAATTACGCATCGATCTTTGTTTGATAACACCTTGCAAGGAATTAGTGTTAACGGAAAAAGCGCATACGGTTTTCAGGGACATCCAGAGGCAAGCCCGGGGCCACATGATCTTATGCTAATATTTAGTAATTTTATAAAAATGATGAAAAATAGTAGTAATAACAAATAGTTATTATATAAATTAAATGTAAATTATATGCCAAAAAGAAATGATATAAAAAGTATTCTTATTATTGGGGCCGGTCCGATAGTGATTGGACAAGCGTGCGAATTTGATTATTCTGGAACTCAAGCTTGTAAGGCACTAACCGAAGAAGGCTTCAGAGTTATCTTGGTTAACTCCAATCCAGCCACCATAATGACTGACCCAGAAATGGCAGATGCAATTTATATTGAGCCTGTCCACTGGAAGACTCTTGAAAAAGTCATTCAAAAAGAAAAGCCAGATGCGCTGCTGCCCACAATGGGAGGTCAGACAGCTTTAAATTGTACCTTAGATTTAGTTCGTGAAGGCGTTTTAGAAAAGTATAATGTTGAGTTAATCGGTGCTTCCCAAAAAGCAATTGATATGGCTGAAGACCGTGAGCAATTTCGCAAAGCTATGTCAGAGATAAATTTAGAGAGTCCCAGAGCCGAAATAGCCCATACTCTCGATGAGGCTTTAGATAAGCAAAAGATTGTGGGTTATCCAACAATTATTAGACCCTCTTTTACTATGGGCGGCAGTGGTGGTGGCATCGCTTATAATAACGAGGAATTTGAAGAGATAATCAGTCATGGCTTAGAGATGTCTCCGACATCAGAGGTTCTGCTTGAGGAATCAGTAATTGGTTGGAAAGAATTTGAGATGGAGGTTGTTCGCGACAAGAATGATAACTGTATTATTATTTGTTCCATTGAAAATTTTGACCCAATGGGAGTGCATACGGGGGATTCAATAACTGTCGCACCCGCCCAAACACTAACGGATAAAGAGTACCAACGTATGCGTAACGCTTCTTTTGATGTATTAAGAAAAATTGGCGTTGAAACAGGGGGTTCGAATGTGCAATTTGCACTTAACCCAGATGATGGTCGTATGTTGATTATTGAGATGAATCCAAGAGTTTCTCGCTCTTCAGCGCTTGCTTCCAAAGCAACAGGATTTCCAATCGCTAAAATTGCAGCAAAATTAGCGGTTGGTTATACATTGGATGAGTTACGAAATGAAATTACTGGAGGCGCGACTCCAGCCTCGTTTGAGCCGTCGATTGATTATGTTGTTACTAAAATACCAAGATTTACTTTCGAGAAATTTCCAGGCGCAAATGATCGTCTGACTACGCAAATGAAGTCAGTAGGAGAGGTAATGGCTTTCGGTCGTAATTTCCAAGAGTCTTTGCAAAAAGCGCTTAGAGGTCTAGAAATTGGTGCAAATGGTCTTGATGAGCAGGTTAATGATTTAAATACCGAGCTTGATGAGTATGAGGTTAGAGAGGAGTTAAAATTTCCTGGCGCTGAACGTTTATGGCATTTAGCCAATGCAATAAGATCTGGTTTTGAGATTGATGAAATTTATTCTATAACAGGTATTGACCGATGGTTTCTTGTGCAAATCGCAGATCTAATTAATGAAGAAAATGCAGTTAAGCAACTCGAATATAAGCAATTAGATAAAAATGACTTATCTAGATTAAAAAAGAAAGGATTTTCAGACGCAAGATTGGCGTCTCTTATGAATATCGAAGAACCTTTAATGAGGGCCCATCGGATTAACCATGATGTTCGACCTGTATTCAAGAGAGTAGATACATGTGCCGCTGAATTTGAAACGAATACAGCCTATTTGTATTCAACCTATGAAGAAGAATGCGAAGCTGAGCCGAGTGATAATAAAAAAATTATGATATTAGGTGGTGGCCCTAATCGCATAGGGCAGGGTATTGAATTTGATTATTGTTGTGTTCATGCATCAATAGCTCTTAAAGAAGCTGGGTATGAAACTATTATGGTCAACTGCAATCCAGAAACAGTTTCAACCGATTTTGATATCTCTGATCGTTTGTATTTTGAATCTTTAACTTTTGAAGATGTAATGGAGATTATTGACCTTGAAAAACCTCAAGGCGTGATTGTGCAGTATGGGGGTCAAACTCCATTAAAACTAGCTCGTTCTTTAGAGCTAGCGGGAGCGCCAATTATTGGTACAACTCCTGATTCAATTGATTTAGCGGAAGATAGAGAACGATTCCAGCAATTAATCGAAGATCTTAAGCTTGTACAGCCACCCAATAGGACTGCTTCTGATAAAGATGAAGCGGTTAAGCTGGGTTCTGATGTCGGTTTTCCATTAGTTGTTCGCCCATCCTATGTATTAGGAGGCAGGGCAATGGAAATTGTTCATAATGAAAAAGATCTTGGTGAATATATGACCAAGGCGGTCAGCGTCTCGAATGACAGTCCAGTGCTGTTAGATAGGTTTCTTGATTTAGCAATAGAGGTAGACGTTGACGTAATTTGTGATGGCAAGAATATTTTTGTTGGCGGTATCATGGAGCATATTGAACAAGCTGGAGTTCATTCTGGTGACTCGGGTTGTTCGCTTCCGCCCTTTAGTCTTTCCCAAGAAATTCAAATCAGTCTTATTGATCAGGTAAAGAAGCTCGCGCATGGTTTGAACGTTATCGGCCTAATGAACACGCAGTTTGCAATTCAAAATAATGATATTTATATATTAGAAGTCAATCCAAGGGCCTCTAGAACTATCCCTTTTGTCTCAAAAGCCACGGGTGTGCCTTTAGCGAAAATCGCTGCTCGAGTGATGGTAGGTGAGGATTTAAAAGAAATGGGATATATTGACCAAGTAATTCCACCTTATTACTCAGTTAAAGAAGCGGTATTTCCATTTATAAAATTTCCTGGCGCTGATCCAATTCTTGGGCCTGAAATGAAATCAACTGGAGAGGTTATGGGTATTGGGAGGACTTTTGGTGAGGCTTATGCCAAAGCTCAATTAGCAGAAGGTGTAATTCTGCCTCTTAGGGGAACTGCACTTATAAGTGTTAGAAATGGAGATAAAGATGATGCTATAAGGTTAGCTAAGATACTGGTATCTAGGGGTTTTGATTTAGTGGCGACACATGGTACCGCAAAAGAATTGACTGATGCTGGAATTGATTGTAAAAGAGTGAATAAAGTTAGAGAAGGTCGGCCGCATATTGTTGATATGATAAAAAATGCAGAAATAGATTTAATTGTTAATACCACTGAAGGTAAAAGAGCGATTTTTGAATCAACGTCAATCAGGGCTGAGGCGGTAAAGAAGCAAGTTACATACTATACAACGCTGGGAGCAGCCATAGCGACATGTGAAGCTCTTGAGCATATTAATGACAGTGAAGTTAATCGTTTGCAAGATTTGCATAAGGAATTAAACCAATGAGTAAAGTACCAATGACTGTTCATGGGGCTCAGTTGCTTCGTGATGAGCTAAAGATCCTCAAATCTATTGATCGCCCAAAAGTCATCACTGCCATTTCAGAGGCGCGTGCTCATGGCGATTTAAAAGAAAATGCTGAATATCATGCGGCAAAGGAACAGCAAGGGTTTATTGAAGGCAGGATAAAGGAAATTGAGAGTAAACTTGCTAATGCTCAAGAGGTAGATATTACCGGAATTAATGCCCAAGGAAAGGTTGTCTTTGGCTCCACGGTGGGTGTGATTGACTTACAAAATGACCAGGAAATTACTTATAAAATTGTTGGCGAAGATGAGGCTGATATCAAACTCGGCATGATATCTTATTCCTCGCCCATTGCGAGAGCTCTTATAGGAAAGTCAGAAGGCGATGAGATTATTTTTCAGGCCCCTGGGGGTGAAAAAGAATATGAGATTCTTAAGGTCATTTATACCTAGTTCTTAAAATCAATTATTTATAGAGTTACTTAGGCAGTTTAATTTTTTGATTTTCTTTATTTGGTCGATAGACTAAAGCGATATTGCCGATTTTACCTACAATTTGAGCGGATGATTTTTCGCATAGTTGATCGAATATCTTATTTTTTGATTCCTTGTCGTGATTTCTAACTCTAACTTTTATTAATTCATGATGAGAAATAGTGGTTTCATACTCATCTATAAGAGGTTGGGATAGACCCTGACTGCTTATAGTGATGATTGGCTTAAGAAGATGCCCCTTAGCGCGTAAGTATTTTTTTTGTGTTTCGCTTAATTTCATTGGATACAAATTGTAACAGCATTTTAATGATATTATTTTTAAATTAGTTAAAGTATTGAAGATATTTTATGAGTAAATCAAATCATGAATGGAGAGATCGTCAAAATCGAGATCCATACATCAAAAGAGCTGCAAAAGAAGGTTGGAGGTCGCGAGCTGTTTTTAAGCTCGAGGAAATAAATAATAAAGAAAAAATACTATATCCTGGGATGATATGTATGGATTTAGGTTCAGCGCCAGGAAGCTGGAGTCAATATACAAGTATAAAACTAAAAGAAAAGGTTCGTATTATTGCTCTTGATATCTTGCCAATGGATTATCTACCTGCAGTTGAATTTATCCAGGGGGATTTTTTAGAAGATGATGTTTTTAATTTAGTTATAAAATTATTAGATAATAAGAAAATAGACCTTGTAATGAGTGATATGGCACCCAATATAAGTGGTATAAAGGTTAGTGATCAAGCGAGATCAATCTATTTGGTTGAGCTTGCACTCGATATTGCAAAAAAAACCCTCAAAAAAAAGGGAAATTTTATTTGTAAATTATTTCAAGGTCAGGGTTCGGATATGTTTATAAAAGAAGTTAGGCAAGTTTTCGAAAAAGTGAGAGTGTTTAAACCGAATTCTTCACGTCCAAATAGTCGTGAGGTATACCTGATAGCAAAGAGCTATCTTGGGTAGATTGTTGTAATATATTTAAAATATTAATTAGAATAAACATTAGAATTTATTGGAGAAAAGCGCGTTGTGAATGATTTAACTAAAAATATATTGGTGTTCGTTGTTGTTGTTGTGGTCCTGATGTCGGTATTTCAGAACTTTAATGGGATCAGTGGTGGCGGTGTTGAGCGACAAGATTATTCAGACTTTTTAAACCAAATTCGATCTGGAAAAGTTCAGCGGGTGGAATTTCAAGGCGAAAAAATTACCTATGGGGATAGAGAACCTCTTTCCTATTATACGATAAGTCCTGAAACTGATAATAATGCTTTGATTGGCCTGATGGAAGACAATAATGTTCGTTTTACGGGTGAAGAACCCGAAAGTCAGAGTTTGATAGGTCAATTATTAATTAGTTCTTTTCCGATTCTCCTGTTAATTGGGGTCTG